>Ga0105237_10002439_pt1 | contig 23081 bp, 18 predicted proteins | sample KBSC24metaG_FD_81520 | JGI IMG/M metagenome (GOLD analysis project Ga0105237, IMG submission 81520) | Corn rhizosphere microbial communities from Kellogg Biological Station, Michigan, USA - KBS C2-4 metaG | ecosystem: Host-associated > Plants > Roots > Rhizosphere > Soil | place: Michigan, USA...
CAGTTTGACGCCGGCCTTGGCAGGAGGCAGTTCGAACGATACTATGCTGGTGAGAGGTTCTACTGCTGCAGGCTCTGCCACCTTCAAGGGTTTGGTCCGGGCGCCCATGATCCCCTTCATATTCGGGATGCGTTGTTCGGCGACGCCTTTCTGGCAGCTGACGACCACGGGCAGACTGACGCTGTCCGTCTCTTCGCCGCCTTCTATCTCGCGGACAACTGTAGCCGTTGTCCCGTCCAGGTCGAATTTTACAGCAAGAGAAATATAAGGCTGGTCCAATAATTCGGCTACCATCCCCCCGATGGAGGAGCCGTTGTAGTCGATGGTTTCTTTACCTGTGAAGATGAGGTCATACCCGCCCTCTTTCGCAACAGCGGCGATCTGGCTGGCAATATAGAAACTGTCGTGGCTGTCTGCGTTGACACGTATCGCCTCATCGCCACCCAGCGCGAGGGCCTTGCGGATGATGGGGTCGGCATCGGCGGCGCCTACCGTAATGAGGTGCAGCACGGTGGAGGGATCTTTTTCCTTTAGCTCTATTGCCCGCACCAGCGCATACCATTCATCGTAGGGGTTGATGATCCATTGGACCCCGTCGGTTGCGAATTTCGTATTGTTCTGAGTGAAAGCTATCTTCGCCGTTGTATCCGGCGTCTTGCTGATACAGACTAATATCTTCATTATGCCGAAAGGATTTAAAGTGAGCAATAAAGTTGTTTATGCAACTAAAACAAAGATAAACTTTATAAAGATAACTCCCAATAATTGAAAAAAAAATTTGTCGGGCATGGATAGGATAGAGAAGCTGAAAGAATTCCTGCTGGCTGATCCGCATGATGCATTCGTAAAACATGCGCTTGCTCTTGAATACACTAAGTTGGGAGAATTAGATGTGGCCAGGAGATTATGGGAAGAGGTGTTGGAAAGAGATCCTGCCTATGTAGGGTCGTACTATCACTTAGGGAAGTTACTTGAACAGATGGGTGAAAGGGACGCAGCCATTCGATGGTACCAGCGGGGAATGGAGGAGGCACGGCGGGCAGGAGAGATAAGGTCCTATAATGAATTGCAGGCCGCGTATGAGGACCTGGAGGATTAGCCGGAGGGAGCCTGATATCCGCACATAAATAAAATGGGATGGAATTGTTAAAGCAGTTTAAGGACTTTGTGGAAAAGGAAGGGCTCTTTGGTCCGAAGGAGACCCTGTTGCTGGCTGTCAGCGGAGGGCTGGACTCTGTGGTATTGTGCGAACTTTGTCATTTAGCGGAATATCACTTCGTCATTGCGCATGCCAATTTTCAGCTGCGTGGAGCGGAGAGTGATAGGGATGAAGCGTTTGTTCGTGAGCTTGGCGTCCGGTGTGGTAAAGAAGTTCTGGTCCGGAGATTCGAGACGGAGCAATATGCAGCCGGGCGGCGATGTTCCATACAGGTAGCGGCCCGCGAACTGCGTTATAGCTGGTTTGAGGAAGTGCGGCCAGGCGGCGTCGTTGTCACCGCGCATCATCTGGATGACAATGTCGAGACCCTGCTGATGAATTTTTTCAAAGGCACAGGTGTCGCGGGATTGAGGGCGATGTTGCCCAGGCAGGGCAATGTGGTGCGGCCATTGTTGTTTGCCATGCGGGAGATGCTGGAGCAATTTGCCGCACAGCGGCAGCTGACGTGGGTAGAGGACAGCTCCAATGCTTCTGATAAATACACCCGGAATTATTTCCGGCACCAGCTGATACCGTTGCTGACATCGGTGTATCCTGGCGTGACGCGGCATTTGGGGGACAATATCGAACGGTTCAGGGACATCGAGGTATTATACCGGCAGGCCGTTGATCTGCATAAAACCAGGTTATTGCAGCAGAAAGGAGAGGAAGTGTATATCCCCGTGCTGAAGCTGCAGAGGTCGCGACCTCTGCCGACGCTGGTCTATGAGATCATTCATCCGTTCGGGTTTTCGCCCCAGCAGGTGGATGTGGTGATCGATCTGTTGAGCAGCGGTTCGGGTAAATATGTTCTTTCAGCCAGCCATCGCATTTTAAAGGATCGTAACTGGCTGATCATTTCGCCGCAGGGGAATGTTCCGGCAGACAATGTATTAATTGAATTCCCGGAAGGCAAGGTGTCGTATCAAGGGGGGGAATTGCAGCTGCAGCTTTTGTCTGGTGTGGGACCTTCGCCGGAGACGTCGGTGGCCTGGCTGGATGCGTCGGCTATTCAGTTCCCGCTGTTGCTGCGCAAATGGCGTCCCGGCGACTACTTCTATCCTTTGGGTATGCGAAAGAAAAAGAAGCTGGCGCGTTTTTTCATCGACAATAAGCTTTCCCTTACCCAGAAGGAGAAGATCTGGGTGCTGGAAATGAACAAAAAAATCATTTGGGTGGTAGGCATGCGGATCGATGACCGGTTCCGGCTGGATGCGAACACCAGCCAGGCGTTAAAGATCAGCTGGCTCCCGCAGGGGGCGCGATGAGGGAATCCCAACCGGCTGGCGGAGGCGCGATGAGAGAATCCGGATACTAGAAATGAGGATGCTTCAGATTATTGAGAAAGTCGCTCATGACTTCGGGGCGCAAGACGATGGTGAACAAGATGCCGTAGAGCGCTCCCCAAAGATGGGCATCATGATTGACGTTGTCACCTCCTCTTTTGGACATGTAGATAGAATAGGCCAGGAACAGAACAGCATAGACAAGGGCCGGCATGGGGATGAAATAGAGCCGGATCTCATCCCAGGGACGAAGAAGGATAAAGGCAAAGAGCACGGCGCATACGCCACCGGAAGCGCCCAGGCTGCGATAATTATAGTCGTCTTTCCTTTTTATATATGATGGAATATTGGCCACGATGACGGCGCTGACGTAAAGTAAGGGGTACCAGTAACTCTGCAATCCAAGTTGCCCTGCATAATAAACTTCCAAACCTCTACCGAAGAAATACAAGGTGACCATATTGAACAGCAGGTGAAGGAAGTCCGCGTGTATCAGTCCACAGGTGAGGAAGCGATAGTATTGGTGGCGTATATTGATCGCAGGGGGCCAGAAAATCAGATCATCCATTATGCGCGGGTTGTTAAAGGCGGTGATGGAGATCAGTACGGTAAGGATTAGGATACTATAGGTAACAGTGAACGTGAACATTGAGATTTTTTTTAAAGATAGGACTTTCTGTTGACTACTCTTATTATCAGACTGGTTTACTTTTATATATGATGGTATTTTTCATTACGTTGAATAGTGCAGGCGCGGTAAAGCTGTTCGGCCAGTACGAGGCGCACCAGCTGATGGGGCAGCGTCAGCTGTGAGAGGGACCATTTGTAGTTGGCTCTTTGCAATACCTGTTCATCTAACCCGTAGGCCCCGCCGATGAGGAAGACAACATTGCGGATACTGTCGTTGGCGCGGGTCTGTATGAACTGGGCCAGACCTTCCGAGCTCATTTGTTTGCCTTTTTCATCCAGGGCGATGAGGTAGTCATCTTTTGCGAGTGCTTCGAGTATCATTTCGCCCTCCTTTTTTTTAAGGTCGGTGAGCGAGAGGGTGGCTGCGTTGCGGGGAGGGGCCAGGATGGTCCATTCCACGGGGTAATAGCGGCTGATGCGGCGGGTGAAGTCTTCCACTCCTGCTTTTACATATGCTTCGTGGTCTTTGCCGACGGACCAGAGTTGTAGTTTCATTACTTTAGTTTTTATGATCGGTGCACGGCATAGTCGGGGTGTTTGGGATTAATTGCCAGCCTCCCCGCTGATTAATTCTATTTCTGCATATACTTGCCCCATAAAATAAAGTTTAAGAGTGCGAAGTTATCAAATAGACAAATCCGTATGAGAAAAACATTTTCCCTAATTAAACTGGGTTAATATCTGTAAAAATCAGTGGGAACGCTTATCAAGCCTCCGGCAGCACAAAAGAAAAAGTGCTGCCGTTATTGACATGGCTTTCGATGTGCAGCGCACTATTATTACGTGAGAGGAACTCTTTACAAAGCATGAGGCCAAGACCTGTACCCGACTCGCCGGCAGTCCCCTTGGTGGTATAAAAAGTATGCTGCCTGATCTTTTCCAGTGTCTCTTCATCCATACCACTGCCCGTATCCTTTACCGTGATCTCGATGCCGGTAGATGTCTTTTGTGCAGCGAGCGTGATCGTGCCATTGGATGGAGTATACTTGATAGCATTGGAAAAGAGGTTGCGGATCACCAGGTGGATCATGTCCTTGTCGGCGAATACGCAGAGGGTTTCATCCACCTGCAGGGTCACCCTTATATCCTTTGCCCTGGCTTGCAGCTGGAGGAGACGGGCCACTTCATAGATCAGTATGGAGATATCGACAGGCTGCGGATTTACCGTATCGGCTTCCATCTGACTGCGTGCCCAGAGCAGGAGATTCTCCATCAGGCTGCTGGTATAAGAGAGTTCGTTGACCACTTCGGGCACCATCTCTTTGATCTCCGATGCCGGCAGGTCCTGTTCCTGCATATTGCGGAAGAGGTTGCGCAGGGCATAGATGGGGGACTTCAGGTCATGAGCGATGACGGAGAATAGTTTGTTCTTGACGGCGTTGAGCTCGGTGAGCTCTTCCGTCTGGCGTTTGAGCAGCCGCTCGCTGGTGACAATAGCCTCTTTTTGTTCCAGTATGCTGTGCTGGTAGCCGGCATTCTCCCGCTTGATCAGGAAGAGGCCGTAAAATATAAAGGCGATGGCCAGCAGCTGGTTGAAAAAATAAAAGAAGATATTGACCGTGGCCAGCTGATAGGTATAATTTTTACAGATGACAGCCAGCACGAAATAGCTGACCATGGACCATCCCAGCGAGAAGAGCATCTGGTCCAGCTCCTGTAGGAAGAATACGGAGAGGATGCCATATAAAATAAAAGAGAGCTCGACGCCCAGGTTGATACCGGTGAAGTAGACGATGCTGGTGGCAAACGGATAGAGGGCAAAATAGGCCAATTGCGCCAGGAAGTGGTAATGCCGGGCATTGAGCCAAAGCACCAGCACGCTGACCAGGGCGGGGATACTTGCTATGATCCAGACGAGGGCCGGGAGATGTCGTTGCGAGATACCCGCTATGGGGACAAGGATGCCTGTCAGCAGCTGGAAGAAATTCAGCTGGTTGAAGATGGCCAGCTTTCTCTTTTCATAATCGCCCATGGAAGGGACGGCGCCGATGGCCTTTATCTTTTCCATCAAACCCAGGGGACCGTGTATACGAGGACGGGAGACCTTACCTACAGGTATACGAAGAGTTTTCCCCCAATTCGTGCGGAAGAGCAGTGGCCAACGAAGCGATTTAAGCTTCAGTCGATGGGGCAACGCAAATGGTTTTTGCGAGGTTAACTTCATGGGTATTAGTGAATAGAGATAAGTCGGGCGACAAAATAGGTATTTTAATTTAGAACGCCAAGCTTCCGATGTCCTGTTTAGTAATGACCATTAGAATATCATTAGAGTCGGATTGGTTCGTCCAGCGGAATTATATTTGCATATCACTGGTCCACTGGTCCGCCGTCAAAACCAGAAACTATAACGCAAATTCAACCTGGGAAGTATGGCAGTATTAACTAAAGTAAGGGTCAAGGTAAAGGGCGCTTTTGACAGGATCAGCAATGAAAAAGTCAAGCATAACCTCCTGCAAGCCATACCTTTCTGGGTAGCTTCCCTCCTTACCGGGCTGGCGGCTGTCCTGTATACCCGGCTGTTTGCCCTGGCCGAAAAGGGAACGTCCTATATTGTACATACCCATCTTTGGCTCCTTTTTATCGTCACCCCATTGTGTTTTCTCACCGCCTGGTGGATCGTCCGCCGGTGGGCTCCTTTTGCAAAAGGCAGCGGCATCCCCCAGGTGATGGCCGCTATCGAACTGGCCAATCCCAAATACAATCACAAGGTCAACAGGCTGTTGAGCCTGCGGATAATGGTCGTAAAGATCATTTCCAGCCTGATCATGGCTCTCGGCGGCGGTGTCATCGGGAGGGAGGGGCCTACGATACAGGTGGCCGGATCTATCTTCCGGAAGATCAACGAATGGCTGCCCGACTGGTGGCCAAGGATCTCCAAACGAAATATGATCATGACGGGAGCTGCGGCGGGTTTGGCCGCAGCCTTCAATACGCCGCTGGGAGGGATCGTCTTTGCCGTAGAAGAGCTAACCCGTACACATATCAGCCATTTCAAGACGGCCCTTTTTACAGCCGTGATCATTGCCGGGTTGACGGCCCAGGCTCTTCTCGGGCCTTACCTGTACCTGGGGTACCCGGATATCAGCAATCTGTCAGGATTTATATTCCTCTGCGTGCTGCTGGTGGCCATACCTGCGGGCCTGGCGGGCAGCATCATGTCCAAATGGATATTGAAGATATTCCGGTGGAAGAATAGTTTTCGGGCCACCCGTCAGCATGTGATCTTTATCATCGGCTGCGCCCTTTTGATAGCTTCGCTGGCTTTTTTTATCGATGAGAGAGTACTGGGTTCGGGAAAGCAGCTGATGACGACGGCCCTGTTCTCACCGGATAAATATAATCCCTGGTATATGCCGCTGTTGCGCCTCGCGGGCTCCGTCTTTTCTTTTACTACGGGAGCGTCAGGAGGGGTATTTGCGCCGGCCCTTAGTACAGGGGCCAGCATCGGCGCCGCGCTGTCAGGGTGGCTGCATCTGTCGGCCACGGATACCAACCTGCTGATCCTTTCGGGCATGGTGGCTTTTTTAACAGGGGTGACGCGCACGCCCTTCACCTCTGCGATACTGGTGCTGGAAATGACGGACCGTCACAACGTGATCTTTCACCTTATGCTGGCGGGAATGGCAGCCAGCCTGGCAGCCATGCTGATAGATAAACATTCCTTTTACGACCACCTGAAATACCAGTACATGCACGATCTGATAAAGGAGGATGACATACGAAAGGAGCCAGACCCGCGTTCTTAAAATCCTAAACCCCTGCTCATGATCTGCTCCTTAAAAAAAGGCTTTGCCTTCCTTTGTCTATTGGTTACCTTTCATCTATCTTCTTTTTCCCAGGATCTTGCCGGCCTCCGCACCGGGAACTATACAGGCGTGGACGGGGTCTTCTTCAATCCGGCGAACGTTGCGGGCAGCCGTTACAGATGGGATGTGAACATCTGGTCGTTGAATCTGCTGGTGGGTAATGACAAGGCTTCCTATAGTTTCAGGGACCTCACACATTCATTGAATGGAGATACGTTGAAGCAGCGGATAGCCGGCGCAAAATCGGGGACCACCAGCGCCATGATGAACCTGGATCTTTTAGGACCTTCCTTTATGCTCAATATTGGTAAGAATGGATTTGCATTTACCACGCGGCTGCGGGTTATGGAAAATACGAAGAAGATGGATGGCAAGCTGCTGAACCAGTTCATTAGCGAGAACGTGGGTGATCCCGGGCTGCCTTATAATTTCTCCACCAGCGGCGACAATCTGATCAGCGTAAATGCCTGGACAGAGTTTGGCGCCAGCTTTGGCCGTGTGCTTCTGGATAAGGGACCGCATTATTTCAAGGGGGGTATCACGTTGAAATATCTTGCCGGCGTGGCCAATGGCTATCTGCAGATGAGCAATCTGCAGGGCACACTGAATGCCGATGCCACGGGTGTGTATCTTTCGCAGACCTCGGGTACGGTGGGAGTGGGTTTTGGCGGTAACAGCATCGACAATATCAAGAACGGGCATATGGGGGGCCTCAATAGTTCAGGTTTTGGGGGAGACATCGGGTTTGTCTACGAGTTCAGACCACTGCCTCATGGGTATCTGCTGCGGGCGGGTGTGGCGCTGCTGGATGTAGGGGCCATCAGCTATAAGCAGGATGCTTCCCGCACCGGCGCTTATACGACGCATATCACGGGCGCACAACGGTTATATACCGGCGAATTTGGAGAAGTGGACAACTACAAGCAATTCATGGACAGCCATCCCCAGTATTTTACGGCGGCGCCGCTGGGGAATGGATCGGGTTACAGCGTGAGTCTGCCAACGACTTTGCACCTGGACCTGGACTATCATGTCCTGCTCGGGCTGTATGCCAACCTGTCGAGCCAGTTCACCCTGGCTGGTAATAAACCCTATAACAGCAGCTACTACAATGCTTATACATTAACACCCCGCTGGGAGAGCCGGCGTTTTGGATTTTATCTGCCCGTAAATTACAATGCGCTGACGCATTTCAATGCAGGATTCTCCGCCCGTATCGGGCCCTTCTTCTTTGGGTCGGGCAGCGTGCTGTCGGCAATTTTCAAGGACTCGAAACAGGCAGACTTTTTCCTCGGCTTCCGGTTTGGCGGATTGAAGAAGGGCTAACCGGCCTCACCGCTCGAGGACCTGGCTGTATCTTTACAAAAAGATAATCTTGATGGGATGATCGAACAATCAGTAACTTTAGATGTTGGATAACATTTAAAACATTAACTCATCATGACCCGCGAGAGCCATGATACCATTAAAAAATTATTAACTCATCATGAAACGTACAGCCAAGGCACATTGGAAAGGTAACCTTAAAGAAGGCAAAGGAGAGATATCTACTCCCAGCTCGATCCTCAATCAGACGAATTATTCTTTCAAGACCCGTTTTGAGCAGGGTGTTGTCGGCACCAATCCTGAGGAGCTGATCGCTGCCGCTCATGCCGGCTGCTTTACCATGGCTGTAAGTGCGCAGCTGACCCAGAAAGGCATCGCCGCCAATGACCTGGAGACAGAAGCAGTCCTGGACCTCGATATGGTTGGGTTGAAGATCGACGGCATTCAGCTGAATCTCACAGCAGCCGCCATCGATGGTGTGTCGGAAGCGCAATTCAAGGAGATAGCCGAAGGCGCGAAGGCCGGATGTATCGTATCCAAGGCTTTGAACGTGCCTATCACGCTGACAGTGGCCTATGGCAAATAGTGAGCTACTTCAGGAATAAGAGTTATTTCAGGAATAAATGAAATGAATCCCCTCTGAGCCCCACGCGCATGGATTCCAGTGCGATGACCTCGGAGGGGTTTATATTTCCAAGATTGGCATTGGCGCCGATGAGGCTGAGAAAATACAATTGCTGATCTTTTTGAGGGGCTTCCCAAATGATCTTTTCCGCGGGTACTTTGGTGAGGATCTCCTGTACCAGCCCTTCGCGGACCTCGCCGGAATTACGATAAAGACCTACCGTTCCAGTCTCGCGGGCTTCGGCGACAATGTAAGATGCGCCCGCTTCCAGTTCCGCTTTCATCAGCTTGATCCATTGATAGGGGGGCGTGATATGCTCTCTATCCTTGTCCTTCGAACCTACTTCGCTGAGCACGGTCCCATATTTAGCCAGCTTCTCTATGTAGCCGCATTTTTCCTCATGGGGGATATCGATGGACCCGTCGGAAACCTCGATGTAGTCGATATTGTATCTTTTCAGCAGGTCGATGAAGTCGGAGAATTGATTGCGTATCACGAAGGCTTCGAACAGCAGTCCACCAAAATAAACCTTTACACCTGCCGCCTGGTAGATCTTTATCTTTTCGCCCAGGTCCTGCGAGACAAAGGAAGTCCCGAAAGCCAGCTTGGCGATGTCTACATAGGGCGAGCCTATCGACAGCAGGTTTTTCGCCTCGGCTACGCTCAGCCCCTTATCATTGATCATGGTAAGACCGTATTCCCGGGGGCTTGCTGTCCTTTCCGGTATTTGCTTTAAAGGGAAGTTCTGCACGTTCATAGTCTGCAAGGTACAAAATCAAATGGTTATATGTGGTGTCCCCCGGCTTTAGCCAGGGGGACGAGGGGGTCAAAAAAGACCAATTTTTTTGCTTCCGGGGGCTATCCGGGTTGTTTTTTTTGTACTTTGTGCAACAAACTTGTCATATGGCTCAGATGGACGCAAAAAGGGCGGAGAAGATATCCAAGGCTCTATCCGACCCGACCCGGCTAAAGATCCTTGGCGAGATCAGAAAAAGAACGGAGTGTTTATACTGCGTAGATCTCTATGAGAATATTCATCTTGCGCAGCCATCCATCAGTCATCACATGAAGCAGCTCACGGATACTGCCCTTATCCTTTCCGAAAAGGAAGGCCGCAATATCAAATACAAAATGAACAACGAGGTCATCGACGAGTACATCGACTTTTTGCAGGCGCTGAAGAAATAGAAGCTAGTGCTTTTTTTGATCGTCCTGTTTTTGCTTTTCCTCCTCTTCCTGTTGCTTCTTTGCTTCTTCCTCCTGCTTTTTCTTTTCCTTTTCCTTCTTCTTGAAAAATCCTCTCAGCAGGAAATTGTGTTTGGCTGCCTCCATATTCTCGTTGAGTCCTTCAGAACCTTTTTTCAGATTTTTCACTGTGGCGCTGATATTGGCGGAGAGGGCGGTGTCTTTTAATAATTTGCCCAGCGCACCTTTGCCGTTGTTGATACGGGAGGAGATGTCTGCAAGGTTATGTGTGATGATGGCTGCATTGTCTGCGGAAGTCTTCAGGCTGGCCATGATCTGGTCCGTCTCGATCGGTTTGAGGGTAGCGAGGGAATCGCCGTCTGTGACAGACGGCTGGCCCGGCGTGCCTGCGGTGATGGTGACTACTTTGTCGCCCATAAGACCTTCAGAGCTGATGGCGGCCTTGGCGTCCTTCTTGATAAATTTCTGTACACGGCGCTGGATGATCATCTGTACTTCCACCGTAGTATCCGTCACCAGCTCGATCCCGTCCACCGTGCCGATGTCGATCCCGCCCATCCGTACATTGCCGCCCATCTTGAGACCGCTGACGGAGTTGAACAGGGCGTTGACATGGATCACCGATCCGAATTTATTTCTCTGCTTGCCGATGTAATAGATAGCGGCAATAGCAACGAAAAGGGCTACTACGCTGAAGAGACCCAGTTTCCATTTATAATTTTTTTCTTTAGGCATACAATGTCATTTATGTTTGTCCTTCGGACGAGCCGCTTTTGCGGCTCAGGTTAATAGAAAAAGCTTCGTACCCACTCGTCCTCCGACCGCTCCAGCTCTTCATAACTCCCTTCCGCAACGATAATGCCTTCCTTCACCATGATGATACGATCTGCCGTCAATCTGGCGCAAGGCATATCGTGGGTTATGGTGATAGAGGAGATGTTGTATTTCTTTTTCGTCCAGACCATGAGCTCGCTGATCTCGCGGGAGGTAGCCGTGTCAAGGCCCGTGGTGGGTTCGTCATAAAGCATTATCTCCGGACGCAGGATCAGCGTTCTGGCCAGACCGATGCGTTTTGCCTGGCCCCCGGACAGCCTGGATGGCATCTGGTCGATGGAATCTTCCAGACCCACGTTGTCGAGCATCTCCATAATAACGGTATTTTTCTTCTCCCTGGACATGGACTTCCTGTGCCTGCGGAGAGGGAAGGACAGATTTTCCCTCACCGTCATCGAATCATACAGCGCCGCATTCTGAAAGAGGAAACCCACCCGTACCCGCAGCGCATTGAGCTCATCGTATTTGAGCTGGGAAATATCCTGGCCAAACACTTTTATCTCGCCTTCGTCCGGGTACTCCAGTCCTACCAGGCATTTGATCAGCACTGATTTTCCGGAACCGGACTTGCCCAATACTACCAGGTTCTCACCCTTGTGTACTTCCAGGTCGATGCCTTTCAGCACTTCGTGGTCCTGAAAGGATTTTTTGAGCCCTTGAATGCTGATGACGGGCTCGCCCGCCGTCTCGCCGTCCGGCGAGACGCTTGGGGCCTCTATAATATCGTCTGTCTTGTTTGTCATAAAAGGTCCGTGATTTGTGCCGCCAGCATGTCGATGATAAAGACTGCCAGTGAAGATGCAACGACGGCTGAATTAGCGGATATTCCCACGCTCTCCGTACCTCTTTTTGCCTGATAGCCCTTGTAACATCCGATGAGACCTATCACAAAGCCAAAGAAAAAGGTCTTGATGATGGCGGGGAGGATATCGATGAATTCGAGACGGCCAAGCGCTGCTATAAAGAAATGACGCAGGGTCATGGTGTCATGGATATTCATAGCAAGAAATCCTCCATACATGGCGATGGCGTCGGCCAGGATGGCGAGCAGGGGGACCATCAAAGTAGTCGCCAGTGTCCTCGTCACCACCAGGTAATGGAAAGGGTTGATGGCGGATACTTCCATGGCATCGATCTGTTCCGTTACTTTCATGGCCCCTAATTCCGCCCCCATTCGGGACCCTATTTTTCCGCAGCAGATGAGGGCTGTGATCACAGGACCAATCTCACGGACGACGGAGACGGAGATCATGCCGGGGATCAGGGAAATGGCCCCGAATTCCGCCATGGAGGGTCTTGTTTGGATGGTAAGAACAACACCCATGATAAAGGCGGTGAGCCCGATGAGAAAGGTGGATTTATAACCTACCAGATAGGACTGATAAAATATCTCACGCCATTCATAGGGGGGCTTCACGACTTCTTTGAAAAACCTTCCGGCAAAGGCGACCATGTTACCTGCGCCATAAAAAAATCGCTGCAGCTGACTCCTTTTTTCGGTGACTTGTATCTTCGCTCTCTGATATGGGTTAAGGCTTGGCGGCATAAGAGACAGTGTTATAGATAGTGTTTCAATTATTAATCCAAAACCCGTCCAGCCCTCCAAATGCCCATATCCAGTGCAAAAGGAGCGTTTTACGGCATCGAAGCCCTGTAAGCGATTGAAAAATGTAGAAATAGTTCCCCATGTATTCACACCTATGGCTTTACATTATCACTTACATTTGTCCATGATAGTTTGACCGATGATACTGATCGTAGATGATAAGCCAGAGAATATTTTTTCGCTGAAGACCATCCTGGAATTACATTCATTTCCTACAGATACGGCTTTGAGCGGCGAGGAAGCCTTGAAAAAGATCCTCAGGCATAGCTATGCGCTGATCATACTGGATGTGCAGATGCCGGGAATGGATGGATTCGAGGTAGCCGAGGCCATCAGCGGAAGCAGCAAGGCCCGTGATATTCCCATTCTTTTTCTTTCTGCGGCAAGTACGGATAAGAAGTTCATCACAAAAGGATATTCTTCGGGCGGTATGGATTATATCACCAAACCCATCGATCCGGATATACTTCTTTTAAAAGTAAAGACATTCTATCGTCTGTATGAGCAGAACAGGGAGTTGAACAGGATACAGGCAAGTCTTCGTTCGGAGATAGAGTTCCGTAAGAAGATAGAGGGCGAGCTGCAGGAAGCCATGCGGAAAAAGGATGAGTTTATCAGCATAGCGAGCCATGAGCTGAAGACGCCGCTGACCACCATCAAGGCCTATGTACAGCTGCTGGAGCGGGCCATCGGACCGGAAGAACCTGCCAAAATGTATGTTGACAGGACGCTTGTGCAGGTGCAGAAGCTGGATAATCTCATTGTCGACCTGCTGGACCTCTCCAAGATCGAAAGCGGCAAGTTAAAATTCAATAAAAAATCATTCAATTTCGAAACTACGCTGTCCAACGCCCTGGAGATGATCCGGCAGACCTATCCGGATTACCAGTTCGTGCTGCAGGGGCGGGCAGACGTACAGCTATATGGAGATGAGATGCGTATCGAGCAGGTGCTGACCAATTATCTAACCAATGCGGTGAAGTATTCTCCCGACAGCAAGGAGGTGAGGATAGATGCGGAGCTCCGGCCGGATCGGCGGCTCTATGTCCAGGTAAGGGATTTTGGCATCGGCATAAAAAAGGACCATCAATCCAATATCTTTTCCAAATTCTACAGGGTGGAAGACGCGGCCAATCGATTCCAGGGATTAGGCATCGGGCTTTATATCTGTGCGGAAATCATTCGCCGGCACGATGGAGCGTATGGGGTTGACAGTGAGCCTGGACAGGGCTCCATCTTTTATTTTTCCATTCCCATTGCAGCGAATGGAACACCACAACCAGTCAGTAAAGTTTAAAAACTATAAAGAACACCTGAATGAAGATTGTTATGCGGCCCGGTCTTTTACGCAATTTGCAGATCGGGTTCGGATTATCCCTATTGATCCTCATCATTTCGTCCATCGCCAGCTACAGCAGCATTCAAAATCTGCTGAGCAGCGCCAGGCAGGTGGATCATACAGACTCCGTTATCAACAGGCTGGAAATGGCCCTTTCTACGCTGAAAGATGCAGAGACAGGGCAGCGAGGTTATTTGCTGACGGGCGATACCACGTACCTGCGTCCCTACAACGGAGCGCAGGAAAAGGCGCTGACCTTTGTAAACGATGTCCGGCGCATGACCGCGGACAACCCCACTCAGACCCAGAATGCGAGGGAACTTTATGAGATCATTTCCCAGCGGCTGACCATTCTGCAGCAACTCATCGATGGCAAGCGGGAGAATAATCTGATCAACCTGGAGGACCTTAAAAAAGGGCAGGGTTCTATGGAGGAGGCGCGCAGGGTGGTGGCCCGGATGCAAACGGAGGAGCACCGGCTGATGGAGCTACGGGTCGAAAGGATGCAAAAATTTTCCAGCTATACCCCGATACTCATAATGGCGGCGGCGGCCCTGGCCATTCTTATCACTTTATTTTTCTACCGGCGGGTAGTCGGCGATTACCATGAGCGTTTGGCGCTGTATGCTGAATTGCAGCAAAAGGACGAGGATATAGGAAGGCGTATTGATATTATAAGCGGGATTGCCGATAAGATATCCGATGGTCAGTACAATGTACGGGTATCCGACGAGCAGAAGGATAACCTGGGCGCGCTAGGGGGCGCGTTGAACAAGATGGCGGAGTCACTGGATCATGCTTTCAGACAGGTGTCGGACAATGAATGGCTTCAGACGGGAGTGGCCCGTCTCAGCGAGATCATGATGGGCGAGACGGATATGAAGGACCTGTCCCTGCATCTGGTCGATTTTATCACGGAGTATAGCCGCAGCATGATAGGGGCCATCTATCTGACGGATCCCGGCGGCCGCGAACTGATCTTACAGGCCAGTTATGGCTTGTCCTCCGACAGCCGTCGAAAGACGATAGGGGTGGGGGATGGAATGGCGGGTCAGGTGGCAAAGGATGGCCAACGGATACTGGTAAAGGACATCCCGCCGGGGGATTGGGTGGTGAGCTGGGCTGCGGGGAGTATCAAACCCCGGACGATGGCGGCTTTTGCTTTCTTTCATGAAAAGCATATAAAGGGGGTCATCGAACTGGGGTCTTTGGATTATTATTCGGAGCGGGAGCTGGCTTTTTTCACCAGTATCAGCGAAAGCATCGGGACGGCTGTCAATAGTATCGAGACGCGTATCAAACTGCAGGAGCTGCTGGAAGAGACACAGGCGCAGGCAGAAGAACTGCAGGCGCAGCACAGCGAGCTGGAAAATATGAATATGGAGCTGGAGGTGCAGGCTGAGAAGCTGCAGGTGTCCGAAGAGGAGCTGAAAGTGCAGCAGGAAGAATTGCAGCAGACCAACCAGGAGCTGGAGGAAAGAAGCCGCAGCCTGGAGGAGAAGAACCAGCTGATCCTCTTCCGCAACCTGGATATACAGAAAAAGGCGGAAGAGCTGGCGCAGACCACGCAATACAAGTCGGAGTTCATGGCCAATATGTCGCATGAGCTGCGGACGCCGCTGAACTCCATCCTGCTGTTGTCAAGGCTGCTGTCGGAGAATAACAATCAAAACCTCTCCGATGACCAGATAGAATATGCCCGGGTGATCCAGAACTCCGGACAGGGATTGCTGGAGCTCATCGATGAGATACTTGACCTGTCCCGTATAGAGTCCGGCAAACTGCAGCTGGAACATACCATTGTGACGGTGGACGAGCTTGTCGCCGACATGAAGATGCTGTTCGACCCGCTGGCAAAGGACAAGAACCTGGACCTGAACTTTATCGTCGACGAAGGAACGCCCCAGCAGCTGGAGACGGACAAAATGCGGCTGGAGCAGATATTGAAGAACCTTCTCTCCAATGCATTCAAGTTTACAGCCAGGGGATATATCCAGCTTCGGATATCTCCTTCCTCTCAGAAGAATTATTTAGACCTTGCCGTCCGTGACTCCGGCATCGGTATTCCGGAAGACAAGCATCAGCTGATCTTTGAAGCCTTTCAGCAGGCGGATGGGTCTACCCGCCGGCAATACGGGGGTACGGGTCTGGGTCTATCCATCAGCCGGGAGCTGGTCAGGCTGCTGGGGGGAGAGATCTCTCTTACCAGTGCGCCGGGAGAGGGGGCGGAATTCAGGGTCACTATTCCCCAGTTCAGGATGGAAGGGATGGCCGGGATGCCTGCTCCCGCAGGCACCAAAATAACGGCTATTACGTCCGACGAGGAAGCGCCTCGATATACGCTCGCGGATATACCGCCTGATATACCGGATGACAGAAGCAGTATTGTACCCGGGGATAAGGTGCTGCTGATCGTGGAGGACGACAGCTATTTTGCCAGATCGCTCCTGGCGTTCAGCCGGAAGAAGGGTTATAAAGGTATAATATCCGTCAGGGGGGACACAGCGATGGGCCTGGCAAAGACATACCATCCCATTGGAATACTGCTGGATATCCAGCTGCCGATGAAGAGTGGGTGGGAGATAATGGAGGAGCTGAAAAAGGACCCGAAGACCCGGCATATACCTGTGCATATCATCTCTTCGTTTGAGGCGAAGAGTGAAAGTGTTACAAAGGGGGCCATCGACTTTATCTCGAAGCCCGCGGCTTCGGAGAATATGGCTGCTGTCTTCGAGCGGATAGAATATGTGCTGAACCGCAGCTCGAAGAAGGTATTGATCATCGAAGACAATACGAAACATGCGGAGGCGCTGTCCTATTTCCTGGGTGTTCATCATGTCCGCAGTGAAATAGCGCATAATATCGCGGGCAGTGTCGCTGCACTCGATAAGGAGGACGTACAATGTACGATCCTGACCAGGGAGGATGCCGATGAGGCGGACAGGGAGAACCTGGATGCCATCCGGGAGAATCCGGGATTGGAGAATATTCCTATTATTGTGTTGACGGGGAAGACCATTTCCAAGGGAGAAGAGGTGCGGCTGCGGCAGTATGCCGATTCCATTGTCGTGAAGACGGCGCATTCCTATCAGCGGATACTGGATGAGGTCTCTCTTTTCCTGCACCTGGTGGACGGAGGACAGGAGAAAGAGTCTGCCAGCGTCATGGGCAGGATGGGAGCATTGAAAGAAGTACTGAAGAATAAGACGGTACTGGTGGCCGATGACGATGTACGCAATATCTTTTCATTGACCAAGGCGCTGGAGACCCATAAGATGCGGGTGTATCCGGCCACGGATGGCAGAGAAGCGCTGACCATGCTGGAGGAAGGCGCTGTGGAGGTGGATATTATTCTCATGGATATGATGATGCCGGAGATGGATGGTTTCGAGGCGACGGCGCGCATCCGGAGGAACCCGCGTCTCAAACATATACCCGTTATCGCCGTCACGGCCAAGGCGATGGCGGGGGATAGGGAAAAATGTATCCAGGCCGGTGCATCGGATTATATATCAAAACCTGTCGATATCGACCAGCTTATGTCCCTTTTGCGGATATGGCTGTATGAAAAATGACCGCTGCTATCAGATATGAAGAAATGGAGATCCTGCTGAACGACCTCTTCACCAGGTATGGCTATGACTTTACCGAATATTCAAAGGCGTCGTTGCTTCGAAGGATACAGCGGCTCTTCAGCCTGGATAAATTTCCATCCTTTGCCGAATTCCGTCACCGGCTGCAGCATGATCCCCAATACTTTCGCCGATTTGTCGAAGAGGTGACGGTAAATGTGACGGAAATGTTGCGCGATCCATCTTTTTATCGGACCTTACGCACTACTATCCTGCCGGTGCTTGCAACCTATCCTTTCATTCGGATATGGCACGCGGGATGTGCCACGGGAGAAGAGGTCTATTCCATGGCCATCCTGTTAAAAGAAGCCGGGCTATTGCATAAGTCCCTATTGTATGGGACGGATATCAACCCTTTGGTCATTGAAAAGGCGCGAAGGGGTATATTTCCTGTCAGCCAGATGCAGAAGTATTCCGAGAACTATATTCAGTCGGGTGGCATAAAGGATTTTTCTTCCTACTATACGGCTAACTATCATCTGGCGAAATTTGACAGTTCCCTGACGGGGAAGATGATCTTTTCTACGCACAACCTGGTCTCGGACTTTTCTTTTAATGAGTTCCAACTGATACTCTGCAGGAACGTGCTTATCTATTTTGAGCGAAGCCTGCAGGCGAAGGTCTTTAAGATATTCGACTACAGCCTGGAAAATTTTGGTTATCTGGCGCTGGGGACGAAAGAGTCGCTGAGATTCTCTCCCATAGCCGACGGGTACAAACAAATAGGCAAGGAAAAAATATGGAGAAAAGTACATGAGACGGGCTAAGCTCATTGTCATAGCGGGTTCCGCTGGCAGTCTGCAGGTGATACTGGGTATCATATCGGCCATTGGACGGGACCTTCCCCTGGCTATGCTGATCGTGTTGCACCGCAATGTGGACTTTGAATCCAGCCTGGAAGAGCTTTTGTCATCCAGGACCCGTGCACCCGTCAGGGAAGTAGAGGAAAAAGATCCTGTCGTTGCCGGTACTATTTATATCGCCCCCGCAGACTATCACCTGCTCATCGAGGCGGACCAGACCTTTTCCCTGGACTATTCGGAAAAAGTGAACTTCAGCCGTCCCAGCATAGATGTTACTTTCCGCAGCGCTGCGGATGTTTATGGCAAAAAACTGGTCTGTGTGCTCCTGTCCGGGGGCAATTCGGATGGAGTGGAAGGCATGTTATATGTAAAAGAGAAGGGGGGGGTGGTGGTGGCGCAGGACCCTGAAACGGCGGAGGTGCCGTATATGCCGCAGCATGCTATTATCCGGATGACCATCGATTTTATCGTACCTGCCGAGGAGATGCCTGCCTTTATAAAAGGGCTTGCCTACCTGCCTCCCGCCTGATCCTGGAAGCTTTCTGAAAAATCTGAAGATAATCTGAAGATAATTTGACCTTATTATTAATATAAGATTACCAAATTATTAATTGCTATTTGTTAACGGGAGGATACGGCCGGGCGGGATAATTTCGCCTGCAAAACCAAAACGATGGCATTTAGACTTAAGAGATGGTTGTTCCTTCTCGTTCTTCTTTTTTCAATTTCCAATGTATTTGCGGGTGTTATCAAAGGCCATGTGGCGGACGGTAAGACCGGCGAACCGTTGGCGGGCGCGACGGTGCATATCCAGAATGGCGGACTGTCATTGATGGCAGTGGTGAGTCTGGATGGCTCTTTTGCTTTTAAGCGTCTTCCAGCAGGTGTATATGAGATGGATGTCCGGATGGTCGGGTATGTAGTGTCGGATGGAACGAAGGTGACGATCAGTACTGATGAGAGCGTAGACGTGGAGAATGTCATTCTGCAGGAGCAGGGCCAGGAGCTGCAGGAGGTACAGGTCAGTGCGGGCGGCGGCGGTTCGGATAAAGGGGCCAGGAGGCTTGAGCATAAAGCCGACATCGTACAGAATATCCTTTCCGCCAGGGCCATCGAGCTGTCTCCGGACCTCACCGTGGGTAACGCCATGGCGAGGATCAGCGGGGTCACCGTACAGCGGGGCTCCAGCGGTGAAGGGCGTTATGCCATCATCCGCGGAATGGATCAGCGCTACAACAATGTTTTGGTCAATGGGATCAAGATTGCCAGTCCGGACGATAAATACCGCTTTGTACCTATGGACCTTTTCCCTTCCGAGCTGCTGGAAAGGCTGGAAGTGATCAAGACGCTGACACCAAATATGGAAGGGGATGCCATCGGCGGTACGATGAACCTGGTGATGAAGGATGCGCCAAAGGATTTCCTGCTGACAGCCAATATATCAGGAGGTTATTCAACGTTGTTCTCCAAACGGCCGTTCAATGCTTTTTATCATTCAGGGATCAGCCAGCAGAGCCCGGCAGAGATCCATGGGAATAGCTATCAGGCAACTGCTGCCGACTTCCCCCTGTCGAACCTGAAATATCACGATATCTCCACGCCGATAAATGGATCAGCCGGTGTCACTTTTGGCAACCGCTGGTTACAGAAAAGGCTGGGATTTATCATTTCCGGCGCTGTCCAGAACTTTTACCGGGGATCCAACTCCCAATACATCATTCCCGATGCGCAGCCCAACGCGGTGCTGCCTACCTCACCTTACTATGCCACGACGCCGCAGCAGCTGAGCGTTTCGGATAAATACGAGCGGCATTATTCGACACAGACAACCCGTATCGGTATTAACAATAAGATCGACTACGTGTTCAACAGCCACAACAGGATCTCGCTGTATAACTTCTATGTACACCAGGATGAATTCCAGTCAAGGATGACGCCGGATACGACTTTAGGTGTAAACTCCGGTAACGGCAGCTATACCATGAAATATGAGAACAGGAGCACCTGGACCGTTCAGAATATCTACAATGCCACCCTGCAGGGAAGCCATGAGCTGAGCAGCAAGGTCCGGCTGGATTGGACGGGCTCTTTTTCCGATGCACACAAGAAATTGCCGGATCAGGCCTCGAACAGCTTCGACGGGAGTGTAGTTTATGATTCCACGGGGAAGGGCACGGTAAAGAACGACTCTACCGGCGGCAGCATGACCAGGGTATGGTCACATAATTCGGACAAGGACTGGTCTGGCTATGCCAACCTTACCTTTAAGCCTACTATCGGGCACAGCGTGGTGGAATTCGAGACGGGAGGTATGTACAGATACAAGACGAGGACTGCGTATTATAATCAATATGATCTGCAGGCCAAATCGACGACCCAGGAAGTTCACTCGCTGGATTCCGTTGCCTTTGTTTTCTCGCAGCCGGATAAGGGCACGGGCAACATTACTGCTGTCAGTGGTAATAACTATGTCGCTCATGAAAAGATCGCTTCCGGATTTATCCAGGCCAAGTTCATGCTGACGCAGGCCCTGCAGGTACTGGGCGGTGTAAGGGTGGAAGATACACACGAAGACTATACTACCAATCTGCCATTCAATTCGGACGAGGGTTATGGCACCATCCATTATACAGATGTGCTTCCCAGCGCACACCTGAAATATGCGCTGAGCCGTCAGAAGAATATTCGCCTGTCCTATTACAAATCCATCAGCCGCCCCTCTTTCTCGGAGCTGGCTCCTTATACCTACCCGGGTGAATATTTTACGGAAATAGGTAATCCCCTGCTGAAACATACAAGGGCAGACAATTTCGACCTTCGTTATGAATGGTTCCCCGGGCTGGCTGACCAGTTATTGCTGGGCGCCTTTTACAAGACCCTGGAGAACCCCATTGAATACTTTGTGGTTCGTAATGGTCCCCCCAGCAGCAACTTTATCAAGCCCCAGAATGGCAGCAATGCAACCAACTTTGGCTTTGAGGCCGTATTCACCAAGTATTTCGGAATGTTCGGTATCTCGTTGAACTATACGTACACACATTCCCGTGTCACTACCCCTAAACTCTTCTATCACTATGTAGGATCGACCATTCATACGGACACGGTCAATCAGACCCGGCCCTTGCAGGGACAGGCTGATCACATCGGGAACCTTTCGCTGCTTTTCAAGGATCCGAAAAGAGGACTGGATCTGCAGCTCGCCCTGTCATATACAGGGGATCGTATCGCCCAGGTGCAGCAGTATGTGAACGAGGACCTTTGGGATAAAGCTTATGTTCAGCTGGATTTTTCCGGTGAACTAAAATTATCCAGGCGCTTCTATTTCTTTGCCAAGATCACCAATCTGTTGAATTCCCCGCATCAGCTATATATGAAGTTCCCCCATGCCCGGGTACAGGAGCAGCCGCTGTCCTACCAGAGCAAGAGCAGTATTACGATCATGGAAAAGGATTATTACAATGTCGGACTCCTGGGAGGATTCCGGTATAAATTCTAAATCAAAACGAACCGGAGGTTCGTTGTCAGAAGGACAGACATTAACCATATGCGGGAATAGGGCTATATTTCGGACAAGACCAATTCCCGCACTTTTAATAAGCTTACAAAAAAATATTTATGCGAAAAATAATTGCTCCTGCCTTTTTGCTCCTTGCTGCCTATGGCATTGCGGGGTGTAGTAAATGGGCGGAAGAAAAGGCGAATGTCTACCGTACCGTCTATCTGCCCGGGAAAACTGTCAGTGATTCTGTACCGCTGGCCGGCTCCATCAAAGGAACTATGCAGGCCGGAAAGACTTATACCGTCGACAGTGACGTTTATATCAACCAAGGAGATACGCTGATGATCCAGCCCGGTGTGACGTTGAATTTCAAGAATGGCTCCGGGATAGTGGTACTTGGTTCTCTTTACAGTATAGGTTCCCAGACTGCTCCTATTTATATGACAGTGCCGGGTGTCACCAGGAATGACGCTCCCGGTCTGGACCCGACCACGGATCCCGCTCATCAGGGACTTTGGAGAGGTCTCATCGGCGGGACCACCTGTCCTGCGATGGTGCTTAAATGGACCCATATTGAATATGCCGGCAATCCGGAAGGAGCGGTCATCGCCAAGAACCCTTCTGTGAATGAGAGCGCCGGTACTTCCTTTTGTATCCTGTTCCAGAACCCCGGTGGTTATTTTATCATGGAAGACAGTTGGGTCTATGGCGGGACGGACGATGCTATCCGTATCTCTAACGGTAAGGTCCACGTATTCAGGAATACATTTGAAAAGCCGGGCGGCGGCAGCGGCGGTGACTGTGTGAATATGAAAGGCGGTACGGTAGGCACCGTGGCGTATAATTTCTTTATGGCTACGGCCTATAATGGACAAAAGCTTTCCAATAAAGGGCAGCCCGCGGGTGCGCCACAGGCAAATGTCATCATGTATAACAGCACCTTTGTCAATTGCGGCGCACAGGTGCAGCCCGGTCAGCGTGGTTCCACCATCGACTACGAACAGGGTGCTGCAGGAGCTTATTACAACAATGTAGCCATCAACTGTCGCGTAGGCTATCGCGTGGTGAACAATCCTGCCGCGGATACTACCCATCTCTCTTATGGGTATAACTATCAGTGGGCGGACTCTCTGGCTTCAGCCGACCAGTTCTTTACCTGGGGACCGGTCTGTACCGTACCGCAGACCACTGATCTGCCGCTGCCATCCTCTTATCTGCCGGCAGACTGGAA
>Ga0105237_10002441_pt1 | contig 23073 bp, 17 predicted proteins | sample KBSC24metaG_FD_81520 | JGI IMG/M metagenome (GOLD analysis project Ga0105237, IMG submission 81520) | Corn rhizosphere microbial communities from Kellogg Biological Station, Michigan, USA - KBS C2-4 metaG | ecosystem: Host-associated > Plants > Roots > Rhizosphere > Soil | place: Michigan, USA...
CAAAGATGATCAAGACGGTGCTGGCAGCCATCATCATTCTGCCTTTCGTGCTCTTTTCGCCGCTGGCGGGCTGGATCTCCGACCGCTTCGCCAAACGCGACGTGATCGTGGCGACGCTCTGGGCCCAGTTCGGCATCATGGCGATCATCGGGGCGTCGCTTTACGTGCATCACTTGTCGCTGGCCATCTTCGGCCTCTTTCTCCTCGGGCTGCAATGCGCCATCTTCTCCCCGGCCAAGCAGGGGATCATCAAGGAAATTGTTACGGCGACAAAAATCAGTGCCGCTGTCGGTTGGGTCGAGGTGACGGCCATCGCCAGCATGCTCGTAGGCGGTCTGGCGGGGGGCGCTCTTTACGACTATTGCTTTGGCACGCTGAGTAATCCATGGCACGCCGCTGAGGCGACGATGGGGGTGCTGACCGGCCTCGCGCTTCTCTCCCTGATTGCCGGGTATCAGATTCAGCCGACCACGGCCCACACCAACCAGCCTTTCCGGCCCGCCCTGCTATGGGAGCACTTCGGTCAGCTCAAGGACGTCTGGCGCGAGCAGCCGGTGCGGCTTTGCGTGCTCGGCATCAGCTATTTTTACGGATTGGCGGGAGCGCTTTACCTGACCCTGTTCGAGGTGGCCGCATCGGTCCACGCCAACGGCACGGGCACCGCGTCACAGACCGGAATTTACGCCGCCACACTCGGTTTTGGGATCATTTGCGGAAGTTTTCTGGTGACTCGCATGACGACGCACCAAGTGGAGATCGGGCTGATTCCCATCGGCTCGTGCGGGTTGATCGGCGGGACGATGCTGGCGGGATTGACTCCGCCGAGCAGCTGGTTTTTCCTGGCGGCGCTCTATGGGATGGGTTTGGCCGGGGCGCTTTTTGTCGTGCCGTTGAATGCCCACCTGCAGGAACAGGTCGAGCCGTCGCGACGAGGGCGCATCCTCAGTGCGAACAACCTCTTCGTGAATCTATTCGGCATCGTTGCCGTCATCATCCAGTACATCCTCTCCGCCGAACTGGGAATCGATCCCCACAAGCAGCTTTTACTCTACGCGATTCCGACGCTCTTTCTGACTGCCTACATCATCTTCCTCACGCCGGAGGGTTTGCTTCGCCTGGCGCTGGGATTGCTGGGCCGGACTTTTTACCGGGTGACGCCGGTCGGGCTTGAGGGCCTGCCCGCAACGGGGGGCGTGCTCTTGCTGCCCAATCACATCTCCTATGTCGACGCGGTGATCCTGCAACTGGCCTGTCCGCGCCCGATTCGGTTCCTGGTCTATGACCAGATTTATCAGGCCCGCTTTTTGTGCTGGGGACTGAAACTTCTCGGCGCGATCCCGATCAGCCCGAAGAAGGCTCGCTCCGGGATCGAGACGGCGGTGAACGCGCTGGCCAAGGGCGAGGTAGTTTGTCTTTTCCCCGAGGGCGCCCTGACCCGGACTGCCACGTTGCAGAAACTCAATCGCGGTTACGAGCTGATTACGCGCAAGGCACGGGTGCCGGTGATGCCAATCTGGCTGGAGAACGTCTGGGGCTCGGTCTTTTCCTACTATGGCGGCCACTTCTTCTGGAAGATGCCACGGGTGGTGCCGCTGCGGGTCTGGATCTATTTCGGTGCACCGATGACCTCGACCGAGGCGACTCCCGAGGCGGTGCGGCGCAGCCTCTATGATCTCTCGGAGGAGGCGTTCGGGGCGCGGCAGGAGCTGCGGTCGCATGTCGGGTATGAAAGCATGCGCGGGCTGCGCAAAAGATTTTTCACCCCGATCCTGACCGATGCTTACGCAAATGATCGCACCGTGACGGGCGGTGAACTGCTGACGGCAAGCCTGGCCCTCGCTTTTTGGATCAGGAAGAATGTGTCGGAGAAACGGATCGGCATCGTCCTACCGCCGGGGCTTGGGGCGACCATCGCCAATCTCGGAGTCATCCTCGCGAACAAGGTGCCGGTGAACCTCAACTTCAGCGCAGGACGGCTGGCCAACGAATCGGCCATCGCTCAGGCGGACCTCCAGCGGCTCATTACAGCTCCGGCGCTTGTCGAACAACTCAAGGAATTTCCGTGGCTGGAAAATAGGATCGATATTTCCAGCCTGCTCAAGAGCTTTTCTCCCGCGCGCTTGAAATGGATCGGCGCGTTCGCGGTGGCACTGCCGCTACCGCTTCTGCGGCGCTGGGTCGGCCTGCCGAAGTGGGGCGACCGCGAGGAGGTGGCGCTTCTCTTCACCAGTGGCAGCTCAGGCGATCCGAAGGGCGTGGTGCTGACCCATCGTAACATCATCTCCAACACGGCGCAGTTCGGCGCGGTGATGTCGCAGCACAATGTTGACTCGATTCTCGGTTCGTTGCCGGTTTTTCACAGTTTCGGTTTCACGGTGACCTTCTGGTGGCCGCTGCTCGGCGGGCCACGGGTGATCACGTATCCCAATCCGCTCGATGCCCAGAAGCTGATCGAGACGATCGAGAAACATCGCATCGGACTCCTGATCAGTACGCCCACTTTCCTGCGCGCCTATATCCGCAAGGCGAAACCCGAACAGCTCGCCTCCCTGAAGATGGTCATCACCGGTGCGGAGAAGCTGCCCCTCGACGTGCTCAACGATTTCGAGAAAAAATTCGGCATCCGGGTAAACGAGGGCTACGGCATGACGGAAGCCTCACCCGCCGTCGGTGTCAATCTACCCGACGAGCCGCCCTCGCTCATGAATCCCGACGGTGTGCTGGGGCGCCGCATCGGTAGCGTGGGCCGGATCCTGCCCGGGATGAGCGCACGCATCCGCGACGTCGAGACGGGTGCGGAGCTTTCGTTGTTCGAGTCGGGCATGCTCTGGCTGCGTGGCGCGAATATCTTCGAGGGCTACCTGAACGATCCCAAGCGCACGAAAGAAGTGCTTCAGGACGGCTGGTACCGGACCGGCGATATCGGGCGGATCGACGAGGACGGCTTTCTGTTCATCGAGGGCCGCATGAGCCGTTTCTCGAAGATCGCGGGCGAGATGATCCCTCATCTGACTGTGGAGCAGAAGATCGCCGAGGCGCTGCAAATTCCCGTTGGCACCTACGACGGGATCACCGTGATGGTTGTCGGCGTTCCCGATGACAAGCGCGGGGAGAATCTCGTTTTGCTGACGACGCTGGCCATTGACCCTACCGAACTGCGGCAGAAGCTGGCGGCGCTGGGCCTGCCTAATCTCTGGATTCCCAAGGTCATCAAGCGTGTCCCCGCCATTCCCCTTTTAGCCACCGGCAAGCTCGACCTGCGGGCCTGTCAGCAGCTGGCCGCAGAAGAATCCATCCCGGTGGCCACGTCATGAATATCCTGGGCACCGGCATCGACGTGGTGGAGACGAAGCGGATCGCCGAGTCGATCGAGCGCTTCGGCGACCGTTTCCTGAATCGCATCTTTCTCGACGGCGAGGTGGCCTACGCGCGCGGGATGAAATTTCCGCACCTCCACCTCGCGGCGCGCTTTGCGGCCAAGGAGGCTATCAGCAAGGCGTTCGGCACCGGTATTGGCCGCGACCTCGGCTGGCGCGATATGGAGATCGTCCGCGAGGAGACCGGTGCCCCGCGAGTGCGCCTCCATGGCCGTGCCGAGGTCTACGCGAAGGAGCGGGGGGTCCGCGAAATCCACGTCAGCCTCTCCCACACCGCCGAGTACGGCGCTGCCAGCGCGGTGATTGTGGGATAGAGATTGGCCAAGATTTTTGCACCTATCTTACCTTTCGGGAAACGGAAGCATGTCTGATCCCTCGACAAGCTCGGGATGACGGTTATTTTAAGATGAATTTTGGATAAGCCCCCGAAAATGTCCTCCATGTCCCCGACGTCCGATCCTCAGCTGGAAATCCATTCCGGTCTTGTCCTCAAGGGGGAGCTGAGCATGGCCAAGGATGTGCTTCTGACCGGTAAATTCGAGGGGCAATTGAAGACGGAGGGCTGCCTGACCGTCGCCGAAGGCGCAGTGGCGACCGGCACAATCGAGGCCGGGGCATTGGTCCTCGAGCCGGGCAACAAGGTCGAGGCGCGAGTCAAGGTGGGCGGATTCCGTCCACCCAAGGCCGATGTGGCGCGGAAGAGCGGCGGGAACAAGTGGTCGTCGGGACTCAGGAAGCTGAAGCAGCTCGTCCTGGGCCGGAAGTAGACCCATGAAAAAGCCGAAGCAACAAGAGGCCGTCTGCCCCCATTGCCAGGCGATGCAGATCGAGCCGGAAGGCGCGATCTCGACCAATTGTCGCGCCTGCGGGCGTTATTTCAAACTTGGCGCCGCACGAGGACAGAAGGCGAGCCGGGTCCAGAAATCGACCCGTGAGGTGATCTGCATCAAGTGTGGCGCACCCAATCTCGTGGCGGCGGCAGCGTTGTCGACCCAGTGCATCCGCTGTCTCCACTATCTCGAACTGGGTGACAAGATCGTGCGCGGTTCGCAGACGGGGAAACTTTTTGCCTACGACGACGTGGTCTTCGATGAGGGTTGCTCCTTCAAGGGCATGGAGGCGACAGGGCGGCGTATCGAAGTGCGAGGAAAAGTCTTCAGCAAGCTGCGCGCGGTGAGCGAGATTGTGGCGATCGATGGTTCGCAGCTTTCGGGCGAGCTCTATGCGCCATTGGTCCGTATCGAGACCGGGGCGAAGGTGAAGGTGCAGACGATTGAATGCGGTACGCTCCACGTTGGCGGCGAACTCGAGATCAGCGGCCATCTTGATGCGTCCGAGATTGTTTTTAGCGAAGGCTCTCATTTTACCGGTCGGTTGCAATTGCCCCGCGTGAAGCTGAAGATCGGGGTCGGGGCGAAAGCCCGTTTCGACTCACTCACTTGCGCCGAGCTGGAAGTGGAAGGTCGCGTCGAACTGGCCGGGGCGCTCTGCGCGGAGAAGGTGGAAGTTTCCTCCGGTGGATTTTTGTCCGCCGAGCGCATCGGCGCAGGGTGCCTCGATGTCGAGCCGGGTGGTTTCCTTGAGGGACGGATTGAGAAGTACATTCCGCCGGAGCTGCCTGCTGAATCTACGCCAGTGGAAAAAGCAGCTTGAAGCGCGTTCCCTGGCCGACCTTGGATTCGATCTGCACCTTGCTCTGGTGGTTCTCCATGATTTTTTTCACGATGGCGAGGCCAATGCCGGTGCCCGATTCCTTGTAGGTGAGGAAGGGGGCGAAAAGATTGGCGATCTGATCCGGCGACATGCCCTGGCCGTTATCGCGAACTGAGAGGGCGAGATGGGGCGCGCCCTCGAGATCCTCCAGCGTGGCGCCGAGCCGGAGCACGCCTCCCTCGGGCATTGCGTCGGCGGCATTGAGGATAAGGTTGAGCAGCACCTGCTCGACCTGCGCACGGTCCGCGCGGAAGGCCGGCAGGTTTTCGGCCACGCTGCTGCGAATCTCGATGCCTTGCTGCTGGAGCTTGTGGCGCGTCAGGAGAAAGACGTCGTCGATGAGTTGTTCCGCGCGCACGAGTTCCTTCGAAGGTTCGGAGGAGCGGGCGAAGGAAAGGACTTGGTCGAGGATGCGGTTCATTTGCCGCATCTTCTCGCTGATCAACTCGGCGTCACGCTGCGAAGTGGCGTCCATCTGTAGTGTCTCGACCAACGCGTGAAAAAGCATCTGCATCACGGTGAGGGGATTGCGGATCTCGTGCGCGATCTCGGCGGCAAGCAGGCCGAGGGCGGAGAGACGCTCGCTGGCGCGCAGGTTTTCCTCCATCTCGACGACGCGGGCGAGCAGTCGCCCTTTCTCGATCGCCACAGCGGAGAGATCGCCCAGCGTGGTCAGGAGCTTGATCTCATCGTTGGAAAAACGGTGGCGCTGCGGGGTATAAACGGCGAGGACGCCGACCGCCTTATCGCCAAAGATGAGAGGCGCGGCGAGCATGGAGACGAGCCGTTCCTTCCTCGCCATGTCAGTCTGGCTGTAGCTCTTTTCCTCCATCACGTCGACGACGGCGATAGCCTTGCGGCGCTTGACCACGCTGCCGAGGAGCGAGTCCTCGGTGAGGAGGTTGGGCTTGAGCCGGTACGAATCGGTGCCGCCATGGCAGGCGCGCAGGATGAGTTCCGAGCCGTCCTCATTAAGGAGGAAGACGGAGCAGAGCCGCGACTTCATCAGGCGGTGGGTCTGGCGGGTGATCTGCTCAAGAATCTCGTCGAGATTCGACTCGGAGATGATCATCTGCGCGATGTCGACCAGGCTTGTTAGCTGGCGGTCCTTCAAACGGAGCTGGTCGACCTCCCACGCCAGCTCGAGCCACTGGGCCGCCTCGGAGGCCATGTCGACGAGCCGCGCTTCGTCGGTGCCGCTGAAAGCATTAGTCTTGGTCGAATCGACATTGAGCAGGCCGACGACCTGGCCGCGCATCTCGACGGGCACGGCCATTTCCGAGCGGACCTTGGCGTTGATCGACACGTAGCGTTTCTCCTTGCGGACGTCGCCGGTGCGCAGCGGCTTGCCTGTGGTCGCGACCCAGCCGGTGATGCCTTCACCGGGGCGGAGCTTCACCTTCTTCGCTCGCTCGCTCAGGTTGTGGCTGGCCTCGATGTCGAGGAAGCCCGAGTTGGGATTGATCAGGATGAAGGAGCCCGAGTCGGCCCGGGTGGAGCGGACGGCCGCAGCCAGAATGCGGTCGAGCGCCTTCTGGGGATGGAGGAGCGTGCGCAGGTCGCGGCGGCGCAGCTCGGAAAAAAGGGATGGGGGAGTGGTACGTTTCTGTTTCATTCCGCGATGCGCCGGCGCACTTCCTTGGTCAGGGACGAAAGGATCTCCTCGGATTCAATCTTCTTTCCGTTCTTGTCGCAAAGATAAAACGTGTCGAGAGCGGCCCCTTTTTCCGTGGTCACGCGAGCGGAGACCAGGTTGAGACCGGTGTCGGCGATGGCGCAAGCGATGCGGTAGAGCAGGCCGGGGTAATCGGGAGTCTGGACATCGAGCAGGCTGTGGGTCCGCGAGGAACGCTGGTCGATCGAGATCAGAGTGGGGAACTCGGACGCGTCGTAGGTAAAAGAGGAAGATCGGGGCTTGGTGCGCTTGGCGAAGAGGGTGTCGAAGTCGAAGTCCTCCGTGGCCATCACCTGGGTCAGGATTTTCTCGAAGGCGGTCCGATCCCGGGGATCGGTGACCGCCTCAAGCCGGTCGGTGGCGACGTAGTAGGTGTCGATGGCGATATCGTCGGCCCGCGTATAAATATCAGCCTTCAAGATGGTGAGGCCGCAGGCGGCGAAGGAACCGGTCACGCGGGCGAAGATGCGCTCGCGATCCCAGGTGACGATGGTCACCTCCGAGTGGCCCTGTTCGGGAAAATTCCGCCAGTGAACGGTGGGCTGGAGCGAGGCATCGTCGTGGGTGATCTGGTACTTGAGGAAGCTGTGGGTGATGGCGATGTGTTCCCGGATCAGGTCCTCCGACATGCTCGCGAAATAACCGGGGGGCAGATTCTCGAAATGGGCAACGACCTCGGCCGGGTCGAGCTTGCCGTCGAGATTCTCCATCAGCCGCTTTTGGATTTCGACCCGCGCCTGCTCCGCCATGGTGACGAATTCCCGGATGCCGCTGAGGGCGCGCGTGGTGCGGTGATGGAGCTGCCAGAGCAGGAGATCCTTCCAGTCGGAATAGCTGCGGGTCGCGCCAGTCCCCTGCGTATCGGCAAAGGTCATGAGCATGAGCAGGTCGAGCCGCTCCTGTGTCTGTACCACGCGGGCGAACTCGACGATGGTCTCCTCGTTGTCGAGGTTCTTGCGCCGCGCAATCTCCGACATGGTCAGGTGATGATCGACGAGGAAGATCAGTGTCGAGAGATCGGTGCCTTTGATTCGCATCCGTCGCGCCACGCGCACGGCATTGACCGCGCTCGCCTCGGCATGGTGGCGGCTGTTTTCCGACCTGCCCGTATCATGCAATAGCATGGCGAGGTAGAGGATGTGAGGCCGCGCCGTCCCCTGGAGCAGCGACTTGTACTTGGAAAAAGGAGGCTCCTGGGCATCGATGATCCGGTCGAGCATCTCGAGGCAGACAAGTGTGTGTTCGTCTGCGGTATAACGGTGAAAAAATTCGTGCTGCACTAGGCAGGTCAGGGGGCGAAACTCGGGGAAGAACCGGCCGAGGAAGCCGAGTTCGTGCATCGTGCGCAGGGCGCGCCCGACCTGTCCCTTGCGCGAGAGGATGGCGATGAGCATGTCGCGTACCGCGTTCTGATAGATGAAGCGTCGATCGATTTGCTGGATGCGGCGGCGTAGGCGCAACTTCAGTTCCGGTCCCAGCTCGGCGTTGTGCTGTTGGGCGATGAGGAAGACGCGGACCAGACGCAGGGGATCGTCGCTGAAAGTGGTGTTGGAGTTTGCCTCGAGCTCCCCGTTTTCCAGCACGAACCCGTCGATCTCCCGCGGCTGTGTGGCACGGAAGGGGAGGAAAGCCCAGCGAGTGCGGGGCTTTTTCATGCCGCCGCAGAGCCGGTGGCAGAGCGTCTCGGTCAGGTTGTAAAGGAAGGAGGTATGCTCGTAGTAATCGCGCATGAACGCCTCCATGCGACGCAGGATGGTGCGGTGCTGATAGTGGAACCGGTCGGCGATCTGCCCCTGCAGCCGCAGGGTGAGGACATCACCGGAACGCTTCTGCTGGTAGTGAAGTTCCGTGCGGATGCGCAGGAGAAAATCGTATGCGCGGTCGAGCTGCTTTCGTTCCGTGGGCGTGATCAACTGGGCCTCGACGAATTTCTGGGTGTCGTAGAGAGCGCGCTTGACCCGGCCGATCCAGAGCAGGTTCTGGTAGTCGCGCAGGCCGCCGCAGCCGTTCTTCACATTTGGTTCCTGAAGGAAGACAGTATTGCCCGCCTTTTCGTGACGGTCGTGCTGGTCGCCCATGCGCCACTCCAGATATTCCTTTTCGTGCCCGCGCAAACAGCGCCGTTCGAAGGTCTTCTCGAATTCAGAAAAGAGCGAGTCGTCCCCGGAAAGGAAGCGGGCCTCGAGCAGCGACGTCTTCGTCCGCAGGTCGGCATTGGCCTGCGCCACCAGCTCCGGCATCGTGCGGGTGGCATGGCCCACCTGGAAGCCGATGTCCCAGAGCATGTAGAGAATGTGCTGCACGATGTCATTCACCTGTGCGGCGCTTTTGTTTTCGTCTGGGTAAAGAAAAAGAATGTCGATGTCGCTGTAGGGATTGAGCTCGCCCCGGCCGAATCCACCCACGGCGAGCAGCGCCAGGCGAGGTGGCTTGTCCATGTGGGAACGCTTGTGCGTTTCCCACGCACCATTCCAGATATGACGCAGCATGACGCTGATGACGTCGGCCCGTTTCTGGGCCAGCGAGCGACCGCCCTCGCCATGGGTATGCTCAAGCTTGAGCCGGTGCTCCTCGAGTTTCAGGAAGCGACGGTAGATATCGAGCAGATCGGTCGGGCGCAAGTGGGACTGGTTGACCAGCTTGCGTTCGGCGTGTCGCAGCACTTTTTCCAGGTGGACCGGCATCGGTTGAAAGTAAGCACGCGAGAGGTGCAATTCAATGGGTAAGTCGTCTTTTGCATCGAGATGGGGGCCAAAGCGGCCTTGTCGCGGATCGGCGGGAAGCCCTAACGTGGGGCATGCCTCAACTGGGACTGAACATCGATCACGTGGCCACGCTACGCGAGGCCCGCTACCGGGGATGGAAGCGAGGCCTGCCGCCTGAGCCGAACGTCCTCGAGGCAGCGCGGCTGGCCGATCAGGCCGGGGTCGACTCGATCACGGTCCATCTGCGTGAGGATCGCCGCCACATTCAGGATGCTGACGTGCGCGAGCTCTCCCGCGCCATCGTGGTCCCCCTCAACCTGGAAATGGCCGCCACGCCCGCGATGACCCGCCACGCCCTGCTCATCAAGCCCGACGAGGTCTGTCTCGTACCCGAAAGCCGCGAGGAAATTACCACCGAAGGCGGGATCAATCTCGCGGGCGATTTGAAAAAACTCAGGAGCGTGGTCCGCAAGATCCATTCGGCCCGGATCATCGTCAGCACCTTTATCGATCCCGATCCGGTGCAGGTCGAGGCAGCCCATCGGATCGGCGCGCAGAGCATTGAGCTGCACACCGGCGGTTACGCCAACGCCGTCACCCAGCGCCAGCGCCAGAAGGAACTGGCCCGTCATGGTCGCGCCGCCGCGATGGCGCATGAGCTTGGCCTGCGGGTCAACGCCGGCCATGGCCTCCATTACTCCAACGTCCGTGAATACATCGAGGATGTGCCCCATCTCCACACGCTCAATATCGGCCATTCGATCATCGCGCGCGCCATTTTCGTCGGTCTCAACCAGGCGGTGGGGGAAATGCGCGTCCTCCTCCGCATGCCCGAGATGGGGCACGGCGCGGATTAAAACCTCCGTCATCCCGAGCTTGTCGAGGGATCAGACGCGGCATCGATCAGGAAATTATGCGAAGAATTTTCCAAAGAAGTGATTTTCTGTGCTCGATCAAGCTATGTGGTCAGAAAAACGCGTCTAATTCCTCGACAAGCTCGGGATGACCGGAGGTTAAAGCCCACGCAATTGCGTTGCCGGATCCGCCTTCAGGTCGGCGGCATGAGGAGCGACACTCTTGGACGACGGCGATGTAAAGCCGTTTTGATATTCCTTCTGGATGCGCGCGTAGGTGGCGTCCGACGTTTGCCGGGAATCGCTCGCGAGCAGGCCGATCTGCTTGTCGAGGAACTGGACCAGCGCCGCCGTTTTGGGATCGATCCTCGGAATGATCGCCTGGTTGAGAGTCTCATAACAAATCGCCTCGGGACCGGTGTCGCTGTCCGGCTTTTGCACGGAACTCCAGCCCGCGTGGACCGGTCGGTGTCCCAGAAAAAGCGCCAGCGCGCGTGCACCCTCAATATCCTGCGACTTGGACGAAACGGCCCAGCCGTTGACCCGCGCCGTGCTGGCCCGGATCAGATCACCCGGCAGCAGCGTGAAGGCGTAGGGAAATTTCGGCAGCGAAGCGGTGAGTTCCGACGGGCCAATCAGGAGCGAGGCGCGTTGCTGGGCAAAGAGGCGTCCCGACCCCGCATGATTGCCCGGCAGCGGCGCGGTGATGGTGTATTCATGGAACATGCTGTGGATGAGATCGAGCGCACGCATTTGCGCGTCCTTGGTGTCGGTATCAGAAAGATGCCAGATGTTGGCGTCGAGAGCGGGATGGGCTGCTTCGGTGCAGAGGACGTTCCAGAAATCGAAATTAGCCGGGAGTTCGAGTGGGTAGATGGGCTGATCGGCGATGTCGGCCAGTTTAAGAGAAGCGAGTGCGCGCGTCATCGCCTCGAGGATGTCCCAGTTCCAGTGGCGGTCGGGATAGGCGATGCCCGCGCGGTCGAAATGGGCGGGATTGTAGAAAAGGACATCGACCGAGAATTCGTCAGGCACCGCCTTGAGCTCCCCATTAAGCGTGAAGGCCCCCAGGCTGCGCGGGGCGGCTCCTCCGACCGCAGGCACGTCGGCCAGGTCGCGAACTGGATCGACACCGAGGAAGTCGCGCGCATCGATCAGGAAGACGTCCGGCGGTGTGCCCGCGGCGATCGCCTGTTGCAAGTCGGTACGATAAGCTCCAGCGTCGCTCTCGATGGTGAAGGAGGCGCGCTGGCCGGTCGTCCGCTCGAAGTCATCGGCGGCGGCACGCAGTGCCTTCACTTCGTCCGCCGATCCCCATGACATCACGCGCAAGGTCGGTCCGTGAGGAGGTGTAGGCGTGGTGGGATGAGGCACTGATTCCGGTACGGGAACGCCGTCGGGACTCGCCGGAGAGGAGAAGGGCCGCTGGTTGTTGCTCTTCGGAATCTCATCCTTCGTCCGCGGAAAGGTGAAGAAGACGAAAATCGCGGCCCCGATGAACGCCAGCAGGAAAAAGATGAAGACGGCTTTTTTCGGCACGTGACTAGTCTAGCGTAAATTCCCAAAAACTCACCTTGAAAGACGATAATCTGCATCCTACTGGGATTTCATAGGTGTCGAAATGTTTCTCTTGTCACTGTTTGCACCCGGAGACTAGGTTGTCCGTCATGAAGGCCGTTTTTTTCCGTCAACTCCTGGCCATGACAGTCGCTTTTGTTCTGTTGGGAAAGAGCGGCTACGCGGATATTCTGGCTCAGGCCGATTTTGCAAGTTCTGGAGGTATAGGAGATTCCATGGTAGCAAGCTGGAATTTTACCATTGGAAATTCTACTGATCCAAATCCTCTTCCCATCTACTTGAATTCGCTGACATTTTCTGTGGATGCTTCCAATGCAGGTCAATCCATTGTCATTACCGCCATGGATAATCCTGAATTATTTTCCAATTTAACCAATGGTTTGTCGGATAACATCAGGCTTATGAACACGACGCCTGCGGGCGGGGGGAATAATTATTACGCACCAGAATCCAGTTTTTTTAGTGTATATCCCACGGAATGGAATGGAATCGATTTCCAGGGATATCACATCGATAACATGTCGCTGACGGTCAATTCTATCACCTTCAATTCACCGGGAAGTGATCCAAACCACAATGGACAGTGGACCGATTATTCAATCAATACCACCCTCACCGTTAATGGCAGCGTTGCTCCCGAGCCAACCACGCTGCAGCTGATTTTTGCCCTGACTCTTCCGGTAATCGTGCTGGGATTGGGCCGCCGATTTTCTACAAAAGAACGGTGCTGAGGTTCTGCGGGAATGCTATTTCCCAATGCAGAAATTCTGGAAGAGCCGCGTGAGGATGTCCTCGTTCGTCGTCTGGCCGATCACCTCGGCCAGCGCCTCCAGCGTCGTGCGCAACTCGATGCTGACGATTTCCAGCGCGGGTCCGTTTTCCAACTCGAGCAGAGCCGCGTCGAGTGACTGAAGCGCGCGCTGCAATGCCGCGTTTTGCCGGGCATTGATTGCCAGAACCGACTCCCCGGTTTCGTGCGCCATCTCCCGCAGCAGCGCCGATTCGATGCACGCTTCTAGTTCGCCGAGGCCCGCGCCGGTGAGGACGGAGAGAAGGATTGCCTCGGCGGGCAGGGAAGAATGATGGCCCAAGTCACATTTGTTGGCGATGAGCAGGGCGGGAACATTTTCCGGGAGCTCGATCTTCGCGGGCGCGTAGGGCTGATGCGCCTCGACGACATGAAGCAGGAGCTGCGCCTTGGGCAGGATCGCGCGGCCACGGCGGTTGCCCTCGATCTCCACCGGATCGTCGGAATCGCGTTGGCCCGCGGTGTCGATCAGGCGCAGCGGCAGGCCGCGCAGGTTGCACGTCGCCTCGATCAGATCGCGGGTCGTGCCGGGCGTTGGCGCGACGATGGCCCGGTCCTCGCGCAGAAGCGCGTTGAGCAGGCTCGACTTACCCACGTTCGGCTCGCCCACGATCACGGCCAGCGCGCCTTCCTGCAGGATTCGGCCCAGCGGGGCCGTGCGCGCCAGTCGGTCGATTTGTTCGCGGATTTTTTTCGTCCGCTCGGCAAATTCGGGTCCCACGCGCGGCTCGATCCCTTCCTCCGCGAAATCGAGGCTCGCCTCCAGGTGGCTGAGGAGATCGACCAGTTCCGCGCGGATTTCCTCCAGCGCATGACCGAGCTTCCCCTCCTTCATTGCGCGGGCACTGGCGAGCGCGCGTTCCGTCGGTGCGTAGAGCAGGTCGAGCAAGCCCTCCGCCTGGGTGAGCGAGAGCTTGTTGTTGAGGAAAGCACGCTGGGTGAATTCGCCCGGACGCGCCACGCGTCCGCCGAGCCCCAGGCAGGCGCGCAGGATCGATTCGACAATGTGGGGATTCCCGTGGCACGAAATCTCGATCGTGTCCTCACCGGTGTAGGAATGGGGCGACTGCCAGAAGGTCAGCACGGCGTCGTCGAGGATTTGTCCCTGATGGACGAGATGACGATAGATCGCCTGCCCGGGTTTCCAGTCGGACCCATGTCCCTCTTTCACCGTGACGAGCTTGTCCATGATTGCGCGGCTGTCGGGACCGCTCAGGCGGATCACGGCGAGGGCCGCCACGCCGGGCGGCGTGCTCAGCGCCACGATCGTATCGCGGTTCGAATCGGCGTGCATTCCCGGAATGTAGCGGCGGCTCGAGGCCGTCGCACTTCAAATTAGCCGAGCGCCGTGTAGGCCAGCCCGTGCGCCTCGGCCACGGCCTGACAGGTGATCTTCCCGCCGCGGACATTCACGCCCTGCGCTAGTCCCGCCTGTCGACGGCACGCCTCCTCGAGGCCGTACCCGGCCAGCGCCTCGACGTAGGGAAACGTCACGTTGGTCAGTGCCTGCGTCGCCGTGCGGGCGTAGGCGCCGGGCATGTTCGTCACACAATAATGGAGCACGCCCTCCTCGAGGAAGACCGGCTCGTCGTGCGTGGTGGGGCGCGACGTCTCCGCGCAGCCGCCCTGGTCGATGGCGATGTCGACGAATACGCTGCCCGGCTTCATCAGCCGCAGCATCGCGCGCGAGATCAACTTCGGCGCGCGAGCTCCCGGCACGAGGACGGCGCCGATGAGCAGGTCCGCTGCGGGCAGCAACTCCGTAAGATGCGCCTCGCTCGAGTAGAGCGTGTGGGTCGTGCTCATGGTGATGTCGAGGAAGCGCATCCGCTCCACGTCGACCTCGAGGATGGTGACGTCAGCGCCGAGGCCGGTCGCCATTCGCGCCGCATTCACGCCCGACGTGCCGCCGCCCAGCACCACCACCTTGCCGGGAAGGACGCCCGGCACGCCGCCGAGCAGAACCCCCTTGCCGCCGTGCGGCTTGGCCAGGAAATGACCACCAACGATGACCGACATGCGTCCCGCGATTTCGCTCATGGGCTCGAGCAGCGGAAGGCGGTGGTTGCGCGTGACCGTCTCGTAGGCGATGGCGGTCGCGCCCGATTTCAGCAATGCTTGCGTCAGCTTCAGGTCGGCGGCGAGATGAAGATAAGTGAAAAGAGTTTGGCCGGCGCGCAGCAGCGGATATTCCGCCGGCACCGGCTCCTTTACCTTCACGACCAGCCCGGCGCGAAAAGGCTCCTCGTGCGAATCGACCAGCCTCGCTCCGGCCGCGGCGTAATCGTCGTCGGGATAACCCGAGTCGGCGCCCGCACCCCGTTCCACGACGACCTCATGCCCCTGCTTGATCAGTTGGTACGCGGCGGAAGGCAGCAGCCCCACGCGATGCTCCTGCGTCTTGATCTCCTTCGGGACGCCAATGACCATATCCCAATGTAGCGGCGGTCTGTGACCGTCGCACTTTAAAATTCAGCTTCGGCGACAATCGCCGCGCGCAGCTATTCCGTCCAGTCCAGCACAACTTGCGTGCAGCGGTCGCACAGCTCGGGATGCTGGGGATTGCTGCCGACGTGATCGTAATACTTCCAGCAACGGATGCATTTGTGGCCCGGCGCGCGATCCACTTCGATGATGGGGAGTTCTTTCCCCGGACCTTGCATCCGGACGATGGCCTGTTTGTCCGAGGGCTCGACCGCCGTCAACGAATCGATGTGGATGATCTTGACCTGGGAAACGATGAACAATTCCTCCAGCAACTTGGCTTCTGCATCCGTGAGGTTCTTGGAAACGATGCTGACGCGTGCCTCCAGGCTTTTGCCGATGATCTTGTCGCGTCGCGCGTCTTCGAGTTTCTGGTTAACCTGTAGGCGTAATTCGAGGAACGAATTCCATCGTGTCTGGAAAGAAGAATCCTTGGCCGTTTCTATTTTGGAAAGGTCCGGAAAGTTTTGTGCGTGAATGGAATCCTTTTGGCCGAGGAACTGCCAGCTTTCCTCCGTGGTAAACGGCAGGATGGGCGCGGTCAGCTTGATCAGGCTGGTGAGGATGCGATGCATCACCGTCTGGGCTGCCCGGCGCGCTACATCGTTCCTGGCATTGCAGTACATCCGGTCCTTCAGGACGTCGACATAGAGCGCGGAAAGCTCGACCGCGCAGAAACGGTTCACCGCCTGGTAGACCTGCGAAAACTGGCAGGAGGCATAACTTTTCAGGACGTCGGCGACGAGCTCTTCGGAACGGGCGAAGACATAGCGATCGAGTTCCGTCCATTGCTCCGGCGCCACCGCATCCTTCGCCGGATCGAAATCGGCGAGATTACCGAGGAGGATGCGCAGCGTGTTGCGGATCGAGCGGTAGGTATCGGCGACGCGGGCGAAGATGTCGTTGGAGAACGGAATGTCGTCCTGGTAATCCTGGCTCGCGACCCAGAGGCGCAGCACATCGGCGCCGTGCTCATTGACGAGCGACATCAGGTCGATCGGCTTCTGGTAACCGGTGCCCGACTTCGAAAGTTTTTTCCCCTCGATGTCGACGACGAAGCCGTTGGTCAGGACCGCCTTGTAAGGCGCCGCGCCCCGGGCGGCGACCGCGGTCAGCAGCGACGACTGGAACCAGCCGCGATGCTGGTCGCTGCCTTCGAGATAGAGATCGGCGGGGAACGGCAGCTCGGCGCGCTTGCCCAGCACCGCCGCCCAGCTCGTGCCCGAATCGATCCAGACGTCGAGCGTGTCGCGGCCCTTCTTCAGCCCCAGTGGCAGGCCGAGCCGCTTGGCGAGCTCGTCGGCAGTGGAGGAAAACCAGATGCCCGCGCCCTCTTTTTCCACGAGGTCGGCGAACTGGCGGATCGTCTTCTCGCTCAGCAGCGGCTGCTCGCCCTCGCCGTAAAACACGGGCAGAGGAATGCCCCAGGTGCGCTGGCGCGAGATGCACCAGTCGGGACGGCTCTCGACCGCGCCCCGGATGCGATTGCGGCCCGATTCGGGAATCCACTGCACGCCGTCGATGGCCTTCAGCGCATCAGCGCGGAACGCATCGACCTTGATGAACCACTGCTTCACCGCGCGGAAAACAATGGGCGTCTTCGAGCGCCAGCAGTGAGGGTAGTCGTGCCGGTATTCTTCCTGCGCGAAGAGTGCATTCTTCGTCTTGAGCAATTCGATGATCAGCGGGTTCGCCTTGAAGACGTAGACGCCGGTCAGCTCCGGCACGCCCGCCTCGGCGGTGAGACAGCCACGGTCGTCGACCGGCGCCAGGACCGGCAGCCCGTGCTGCTGGCCGAGCTGGTAATCGTCGTGACCATGGCCCGGCGCGATGTGGACGAGTCCCGTTCCCGCATCGGCAGTGACGAAGTCGGCGGTGAAAATTTCTCCCATCCGATCGAGGAATGGATGGCGGTATTTGAGTCCGACGAGGTCGGAGCCTTTGAGAGGAGATCCAATCGCCTTGATCGTCAGTCCTTCCGGAAGTTTGCTTGTGATTCCGGAGACGAGGGAGTTCAACATGATGAACTTGCTGTCATCGGAAAGCTGCACCACGGCATATTCAAGGTGGGGCGACACGGCGACGGCCAGATTCGCGGGCAGCGTCCAAGGCGTCGTCGTCCAGATGAGCAGCGAGGCCTCCTTCAGCTCGGGAAATTTCTGCGCCGCCTCCGCCGTCAGCGGAAACTTCACGTAGATCGCCGGGTCGACCTTCTCCTTGTACTCGATCTCCGCCTCGGCCAGCGCGGTCTGGCAGCCAGTGCTCCAGAGCACGGGGCGCAGGCCCTGGTAGACGAGATTCTTGCCGACAAGTGTGGCGAAAACGCGGATCGTCTCGGCCTCATAGGCGGGGTCGAGTGTCAGGTAGGGATTCTCCCAGTCGCCGAAGACGCCCAGCCGCTTGAACTGCTCGCGCTGCACGCCGATGAAGTGGCGCGCCGTCGCCTCGCACTTCTCGCGGATCTTGATCGGGTCGGTCTCCTCCGCCCCCAACTCCTTCATCACCTTGTGCTCGATGGGAAGGCCGTGGCAATCCCAGCCCGGGACGAACGGCGCGTAATGGCCGCTCATGTTGTGGTACTTCAGCACGATGTCCTTCAACACCATGTTCAGCGCGTGGCCCATGTGGGCGTCACCGTTGGCGAAGGGCGGTCCGTCGTGCAGGACGAAGGAGGTCTTACCTTTCCGCGCCGCGAGAATGCGGGCGTAGATTTTTTCCTCATTCCATTTGGCCAGGAAGGAGGGCTCGCGCTTCGGCAGTTCAGCGCGCATGGGAAAATCGGTCTTGGGAAGAAGCAGCGTGGCTTTGTAGTCCGTCATCGGAACGGGTACTTTAGAAGATTGCGGCGAAAATGAACAGGGCGGAGTACGCCGTCCCCGCTCGAAAAAAATAGCCAGTCGTCCCGCTTTGCTCTTTCTTGGGAAGGACATGAGTGCCCCAGGTTCCCCTCATCTCCTGGTCGTGGGCGGAGCCAATGTCGATTTTTGCATGGACCTGCCCACGCTCCCCGCGCCGGGAGAAACGGTGCCCACGGAAACCTACCGCCGGACCTTCGGCGGCAAAGGTGCCAATGCTGCCGTCGCCGCCGCGTTGGCCGGAGGCCGGGTAAGCTTCGTCGGTTGCGTGGGCCGTGACGTTTTCGGAGAGGAGATCGGAGCCCAGTTGCGCTCGAAAGGCATCGATACGACCCATCTTGAATATCATCCGACCGTGCCGACTGGCGCCGCCTTCATCTTCGTCGACAACCGTGGGCAAAACATCATCGGTGTCGCTCTCGGAGCCAACAACCAACTCACCCCCGCCCGGATCGATGCACTACGTTCCGTGATCCGAGAAGCCGCCATCCTCCTCGTCCAAAATGAAATTCCGGAGGAGACGGTGACCCGCCTACTGACTTTGGCAAAAGAGGAACCGGTACGGGTTCTCTATAATTGCGCCCCCGCCCGGAAGGTGCCGCTTTCCCTTCTGGCGACGGTTGAATGGCTCGTCCTCAACGAATCGGAAGCGGCCTTCATTTCCGGTCTGCCGGTGGCGAATCGTGAGGAGGCAGAGATCGCCGTGCGTCGCCTGCTCGGGGATGGAATCCGGAACGTTCTCATTACGCTGGGAGCGGGAGGTGTTTGTGCTGGCAATGCTGGAGAAATTTTCCATGTACCCGCCTATTCCGTGCAGGCTGTCGATACCGTCGCCGCCGGGGACATCTTTTGCGGGGCTCTGGCGGTGGCTTGTTCTGAGGGACAGCCTTTGCCCGCTGCTATTCGCTTTGCTTCGGCTGCCGCGGCCATTTCAGTCACTCGCTCCGGGGCTCAAACTTCCGCTCCCACGCGCGCGGAAATCGACCGGCTTTTCCAAGCTGGGCACTAACTCCTTCTATTTGAAGGACGATAGTACAACATTAGTTATTTGCTATCAGAGACATGGGCTTAATTTGCTCCATCAATATCAATTGAATTATTAATATAACTTTTTGTATCCCATTTCAAACTTCCTACGTCTTTTATGAGAAGAATACATCAATGACTAAGATATTTATTGGTTTCAGTGTCGTCGACAAGCTCGTTTATTTCTAAGGAATTTTCGTGGAAATACGACGAGCTATTATTCAATTTTTGTGGGCTCGTCCTTTGTTGTATCGGTACATCGGCCGGATGCGCGGGCGCGCCGACGTATGGGATACCGATTACGATTTGCTTTTCGACGGCTTTCCACGCTCGGGTAGCACCTTTGGTCATCTTATGATTTTGATGTCCAAGGAAAAGCCTCTCCGGATCAGAACCCACACGCATCATCCCACCGTCTTCGTCCGGGCCATCCAACGCAACAGACCGGCCTGCCTTTGTCTACGTCCACCGGCTGATGCCATTGTTTCGTGGGCGATCTACATGAACCGCTCCTTCGAATCGGCGCTCCAGTACTACATCAATTTTCATGCCGTCTTGCTCCCCCTGGCCGCTCAGCTTCTGGTCCTGCCTTTCCCGACCATCATCGAGGATTTTCCGACAGTCCTGGCGCTGCTGAACCTGCGGTTTGGAATGGATGTGCGCATGCCTTCGAATCCGGACATGTGCAAGCGCGTCGTATTCGACGAGATCGACCGGCTTTGGCGCAAGGAAGATCCCGATTCCTTCGAAAAGAAAGTGGCCCGGCCCAATCAAAAACGGGATGAAGGCAAATTGGCTGCGCATCAGGAACTGCAGCAGGAGCGGTATCGTCCGCTTTTGCAGGAATGCACCCGGCTTTATCAGGATTTCGAGAGCCACCACCAGCGGGATCTCGAAAAATTGAACCGGACCAGAAGTCCGGGAAGCACCTTTATTCCGTAGGCGGACCGAAGGCGAGATTCTTCACCCCCGCGCTAGTGCAGGCATTCAGAACATCCATCACGCGCTGGTGACGGGAAGTGCGCGTGGGAACGACAATGACCGGCTCCTTGGGATTGTCGGCGATGATGCCCTTGAGCTTGGCTGTCGCCTCGGGCAGTTCGTGGCCGCCGGTCCCGTCGGTCGTTTGGCCGTTGACTGTCACCTGGCCATCGGAATCAATCTCGATTTTGACGGGGATATCCGCCGCCGGGCCGGGAGCTCCGGGCAATTGCGTGCGGATCGAGGCCTCGTGCTTCTGTGATCCAGCCGAGACCATGAAAAAGAGGAGGAGCACGAAAAGGACATCCAGCATCGGTGCGATCTGGAATCCGAATTCTCCGTCTCCTGTGCTGCCAGCCATAGTCGTTTTTAGTGTGCTGCGGGGGGCGTGTCGGGATGACCGACGGTGCCGCCCGAAATGACGGCGAAAGTCACCGTCCCGATCCCGGCTTCTGCACAGACGCGCATCAATTCCGAGGTGTGAATATATTCGAGATCGCGGTCGGCGCGAATCAAAACGTAGGCCTGCGGATTTTGCTTGGACCGCGCCGCCACGAGGCCTTCCAGTGCCTTGGCCGTCGAGTACTCGACGCCATCCATGGTGAAGATCGCGGCCTTCTTGAAGGGTTCCCACGCGACGTTGATGACGATCTCGTTGGTCTTGGGCGTCGGATCTTTTTGCGCCGCGTTCTTCGCCTCGGCCAATTGCAAATTCTTGATCTTCTTCAGTACCTCGGTCGAGGTGATGCTCATGAAAAAGAGGAGCAGCACGAGAAGCACGTCGACCATCGGTGCCACCTGGAATTCAGGGTCTCCGCCGGCATCCATCGCCTCTTTGCGGCGACGCCGTTGGCGCTTGACGATGGAGGAGGGCATGGCGCGAAGCGGGGAGGACTAGCTGCCCCAGTCGAGGACTGTGCCACAGTTCGGGCAGGGGGAGACACCCACGGAGAGCGGCGCGTTGCAGGCGGGACAGTTCGTGGTCATGGTGCGGGAGACCCGCTGGGAAACCCCGACATTGCTCGATTTGCTCGACGAACGGCTCCGGCTGGAGGTGACATCGGAAGTGAAGTTCTCGCCGATCTTGATGCCGCTGAGCTGTTCGAAGGGCACATCGTCCAGGAGGCGATAAACTTCCGCCTCGGCCTTGAGGATCGAGCCCTGCGAGAGCGCGCGCAGGATGTAATAGAAGATGAAGGCCGGGATGGCGACGAAAAGACCCGAGGCCGTGGCCACGAGCACCTCGCCGATGTTACCGGCCAGTTTTGCCGGATCGCTGATGCCGCTGTCGCCCAGCGTATGGAAGGCCTTGATCATGCCGATGACCGTTCCGGTCAGACCGATCATGGGCGAGACCACGCCGATGACCGAGAGGAAGGTCATGTTTGTCTTGAGGATTGTTCCCTCGCGGATGGCTGCCTCTTCCACGGCGAATTCGACCGCGTCCTTGCCCTTGCCGATTCGCTCCAGCGCCGATCCGAGCACGGAACTGAGGAAACAGCGGTTGGTTTTGCAGATGTTCCAGGCTTCCTGGTAATTTCCCGCGCTGAAGGCCTCGCGCAGGCGGGCCGTCAGGGCCGGGGGCGCGAGCTTGCGGGAACGCAGATTGACGAACCCTTCCGTGGTGAACCAGACGACGCAGACCGAGGCGAGGCCGAGGAACCACATCGCCGGACCGCCTTGGGCGAGGAGCTGGGAAAGATTGACCGATTCGCCACCCTTCTTGGGGGCGTCGGGCGAGGTGGCTCCGTCCGCGGCGGGCGTAGGTGCAGCAGCGGGATCCTGGGCGGATACGGAAAGCGGAGTGAGGAAAAGGCAGCCAGTCAGGACAAGCAGGACCAGCATTCGGAGATAGTGGGGGAGCATGGAGGACATAAACGGATCAGGGTTTATAATGGATCAGGTGAACGACGGGGAGAGAAAAAAGCGACCGGAGGCTAGTCGACGCCCAGCTCCGGATTCTGCTGGCGAAGCTTGGCGGCAAGCTGGTCTGCCTGCTGCGCGAGGATGGGATTTTGGTAGAAAACGGTTTTGACCGTGAGATAGGTTTCGAGCGCCTGCGCCAGTTTCTTCTGCGCCTCCAGCGCTTGTCCGTAGACGAGAAGCGCGCTGGCATAGGAACGACCCTCCGCAGGCGAGGGAGCGAGCGTCTGGTTCGCCTTGTCAACCAACGGCTGCATCGCGGCGATGGCTTCTGCCGTCTTGCCGTGAAGGAGATCGAGCTTGGCCTTTCCCGCCTGCGCGATGATCTGATAGAGGCTGCCCGGGTAGAGCTGGTTAATCTGGTTGTAGATGTCGTTAGCCTTGTCTTCCTTCCCGCTCGCCGCATAGGCGTCGGCGAGTTGCGCCATAGCATCGGCCACCCAGTCGGCGGGAAGGCCCTGGAACTGCTGGATCAACGGCTCGAGAATGGAAATGACGGCAGCGGGCGTGGCCCCCTTGAGCTTGTCCATATCGGCTGGTGGCGTCATGGCAACCGACTGGATGTCACTGAGATAATAAGGCACCGTGGCGGTTCCTCCGTTGGCGGTGACGCTGGTGACAAAGACCTGACCCTTGACGACCTTCGTTACCTGACCGGTGATGACCTTGCCGTCCTTCTTCTTGAGCTGGTCATCCGCCATTCCTCGAAGTGTCAGGACGACAACGACTAGGGCGATAATAAAACCCGTCTTTTGCAACCGGCGCGGTGATAAAAAACCTATTGCCACTAATGTAATTTAGCATCAAGTGACACGTTGTCGTCAATCGAAACGAACCTTTCTCATCAAGTTTTATTAAAAATCTCTTCGTTTGGCGGCCGCCCGGGCTAATTTTTCATCGATTATGATTCTTGTCACGGGCGGCACCGGTTTTGTCGGCGAGGAAGTGGTGCGGGAACTTCTGGCGCGTGGGTACCGGGTGCGACTGCTGGTCCGGCATTCGTTGCCATCCTCCCTGAAGGACCGGCTGGGCATCGAAATCATCCGGGGCGATGTGCTGAAGCCGGAAACGCTTCCCGCGGCGATGGCCGGCGC
>Ga0105237_10002442_pt1 | contig 23070 bp, 21 predicted proteins | sample KBSC24metaG_FD_81520 | JGI IMG/M metagenome (GOLD analysis project Ga0105237, IMG submission 81520) | Corn rhizosphere microbial communities from Kellogg Biological Station, Michigan, USA - KBS C2-4 metaG | ecosystem: Host-associated > Plants > Roots > Rhizosphere > Soil | place: Michigan, USA...
GGCGGCGGCGGTGCTCTCGTCGATGAAGCGTTGCATGCTGAACTCCTGCTTGGCAGTGGTCGTTGAAGATGAGTCCAGTCTAGGAATGCGGCGTCGAGAGCGATAGACGAGAAGTCCGCGATCCTTGCCTGATCCGTCAGGCGTGGCGACGACGGCCAGCGATCGACGCGCACGCAGAATCCGTTTCGGATCAAGTACGCGAGTGACACGATGACGAGCCCGTTGAGTAGCGCCGAAGCCCTGGACGAGAGTGTTCCGGGCGAACTCGTTGCATCCAGCAAGGGCCGACCCTGGAAGGATGTTCTCGCTCAGGTCTTCATCCGGCGCCCGGTCCAAGAGAGCCTGATCATCCCGGCGGTTCCCGAGCCGTTGATCGTCTGGGTGGTCGCCGGCGCGGCCCGTGTCGAAGAACGCGAGCTCGGTGGCGAGTGGCTCGCAAACGAGGTGCGGCAAGGTGATTTCTTCCTCACCGCCTCGCCGCGTCCCTGCGAGCTGCGTTGGAAGACTCTGGACACGTCACCGTTCCAGGTGCTGCACTTGTATCTCGGCCTCCCGGTCATGCTGCGCGCGGCTGCGGATGCCGTGGGCGCGGGCGTGGGCGCGGGCGCACCGGCATTGCAGCTGCGCGAAGTTTCTGGCGGTTCGGACAGCGTCCTGTCCGCACTGCTGGGATTGCTCCGAGACGAACTCGTGCAGCGGCGCGCGCCCAGCACGATGCTCGTGCAGGGTCTGGCGAGCAGCCTGGCTGTGCACCTGGTTCGGACCTACGCCAGCGAGTCGCAGCCACGCGCTGCGCCGCATGGCGGACTGCCTGCCTTCAAGATCCATCGCACCATGTCCGCCATGCAGAGTCGGCTCGACCAGGACCTTGACCTGGGCCGCCTCGCGCGCGAGGCAGGACTGAGCGATGCGCACTTCTCGCGCGCGTTCAAGAGGAGCACGGGTTTCACTCCGTCGCAGTACCTGACTCGCTTGCGAATGGAACAGGCACGACGGCTGCTGCGCGAGACGCAGAGGCCGGTGATCGACATCGGCCTCGAGGTCGGCTACGCGAGCCCGAGCCACTTCGCACAGGTCTTTCGCAGGGAAGTAGGCGCACTCCCGAGCGAGTACCGCGGCGGCATCGCGTAGTCCCTTGATCGCAAAACTTCGATAGGAGCATCAAAACCCCGAGCGACCCAGACATCGTTGATCGACACCATGACATCCGTGGCTGCAAGAGGAATCGACAAGAGACCGATGCCGCCGCGAGACCCCCAACCTCATCCAAAGGAATGTCATGGAACTCAACGGAAAAGTCGCCCTGGTCACCGGGGCATCGAGCGGCATCGGCGCCGCGACCGCTGTCAAGCTCGCGGCTCAGGGCGTGAAGGTCGGCCTCGCCGCCCGACGCGTGACCAAGCTGCAAGCGCTCGTCGGGCAGATCGAAGCTGCTGGCGGCCAGGCGCTGGCCATCGAGATGGACGTCGTCGACCCTGCCTCTGTCAATGCAGGCGTGGAAAGGCTCGTCGTCGCCTATGGCGGCATCGACATCCTCTTCAACAACGCCGGCCTGATGCCAATCTCCGACATCGAGTCGCTGAAGGTCGACGAATGGCACCGGATGGTCGACGTCAACATCAAGGGCGTGCTCAACAGCACGGCCGCCGCCCTGCCCTACCTCAAGCAGCGTGGCAAGGGGCACGTCATCAACACATCCTCCATCGCCGGACGCAAGGTGTTCCCGGGCCTCGGGGTGTACTGCGCGACGAAGCACGCCATCGCCGCCTTCTCGGAGGCCCTTCGCCTGGAGGTCGCGCCGAAGCACGACATCCGCGTCACCTGCATCCAGCCGGGTGCCGTCGACACCGAGCTGTTCGAGCACATCACGGACGGCGGCTACCGCCAGCAGATGGAAGGCCTGCGCAGCCAGATGACGTTCCTCAGCGCAGCCGAGATCGCCGACACCGTGCTCTTCGCGGTGCAGGCGCCGGCGCACGTGAACGTCGCCGAGCTCTTCGTCCTGCCGACCAACCAGCCCTGGTGACCGTTGGGCGCAGGCAGATCGGGCGGCGCTCGCTACGCAGGCATGGCCCGGGCCCCGCCCTGCTTCAGTCGCTGGATGTCGCGCACGGGTGACGCTCCGAACTGCCTCGCGTATTCCCGGCTGAATTGCGACGGGCTCTCGTAGCCCACCCGATGCGAGGCCGTCGCCGCATCGGTGCCCTCTGCCAGCATCAGCCGTCGCGCCTCCTGGAGGCGCAGCTGCTTCTGGTACTGCAGAGGACTCATCGCGGTCAGTCCCCGGAAGTGTTGATGGAACGAAGACGCGCTCATGTGCACGCGGCGCGCGAGATCGTCGATCCTGAGGGGCTCCGAATGGTTCTCCTTCAACCACGCGATCGCCTTGGCCACCCGGCCGACGTGCGCGTCGGCGCGACCGATGCCGGCGAGTCGCTCGCCCTGCGGACTCTTGAGCAGCCGGATGTAGATCTCGCGGACGGCCAGCGGCGCCAACAGCGCGACATCCTGCGGCACGCGCACCAGCCGCATCAAGCGCACCACAGCGTCCAGCAGCTCCGGCGTTGCCGACGTGAGAAACAATCCTCTGCCGGCATCGTCGGCGGGCTTGGGCGACGGTGCCATCTGCATCACGAGATCCGCGACTTGGACCGGGTCGATGTCGAGCCGGAAGCACAGGTAAGGATCTTCCGGCGTGGCCTGTGTCACCTGAGCGCTGATCGGCAGATCGATGGAAAAGACGAGGACGCGGCTCGGGTCGTAGGCGTAGAGCTCCTCGCGCAGCATGACGCGCTTGGCGCCTTGTGCAATGAGGCAGACGGCGGGGTGGTGCAGGGTCTGCGCCAGCTCTTCTCCCGGCCGGGAGATGCGGATGGCACACACCCCGGGAAGGTTCGTCGGGTGGATTCCATCGCTCGGCGCGCACGCACCCAGCAGTTCGACCAGCTCGGTCAGTTGAGGTTGGGCCGCGGACAATTGAAGCATGTTGCGCCTCTTATACCAAGCTCGGTTCGGAAGAACCTACTGGGTCCCCGTGCGCTTCAGATGTTCGATGAAGGCCCTTCCGGCAGGGCCAGGGGGCGCGTCCTTGCGACAGACCGCCTGCATCGCCAAGAGCTGCGCGCGCTCGGGGAAGCCCTGAATGCGAATCTTGGTGAGCCGGCCATTCGCCAGGTCGTCCTCGACCATCCACAGCGGCATGTGGCCGAACCCGAAACCTGCGCGCAGAAACGCATGCTTCGCGCCCATGTCGGCAAGTCGCCAGGTCAACGGCGACAGAACGCCGAAGTTCTGACCCTCGGTGACCGGCGTGCGGTCCGTCAGCACGAGTTGGACGTGCCTTGCCAGCTCGCTGTTCGACACCGCCCGGCGCTTGGCTGCCAGAACGTGACTCGGAGCGACGACCGTGACGAACGAGACATCGCACAACGCCTCGCGATGAAAGCCGTCCGGGATGGCCGGAAGGGTACCGACAACACCGATGCTGCAGCTGCCGTGCTGCACGGCGTGCACGACCCCACCGAGCGCCTCCACGTACAAGCGCAGCGCCGTGGTCGGGAACTGCCGGCGGAACAGCCCGACCGCCTCGGTCAGTGCGGCCATCGGATAGACCACATCGAAGACAACGGCCAGCTCCGGCTCCACGCCCTCTGCCATCGCTCGGGCACGGGCCTTGAAGCCGTCCATCCTGTCGACGACGTCCCGTGCTTCCGGAAGCAGTGCTCGCCCTGCATCGGTGAGCCGTGGCGACTTCGACGTTCGATCGAACAGCTTGACGTTCAGCAGGCTTTCCAGATTCTGGACGGCCTGGCTGACGAGGGATTGAGCACGACGCAGCTTTCGGCCTGCCGCCGAAAAGCTCCCCTCTTCCGCTGCAGCGATGAAGACCCGCAGTTGGTCGAGAGACACCGCTTGCAGCATAGATCGAAGGCCGTTCCATCAGGTTTTCAGATGGATTTCATCATAACAACGAGGCTTCCGGGCGGGGTCGTCGGCCGCTACCTTCACGCGTCACATCACTACTTGCGGAGAACGCGAATGAATGACTCGAGCAGATCCAAGGCAGGCCTCGGCGCGCTTCTCACTCCCGAGAACTGTGTCCTGGTCCTGATCGATCACCAGCCTTTTCAGTTTGCAGGGCTGCGCAGCCACGACACGCAAACCGTCATCAACAACGTCGTCGGCCTGGCCAAGGCCGCCAAGGTGTTCAACGTGCCCACGTTGCTGACGACGGTGGTCGAGGGCCGGGGCGGTCATCTGCTCAAACAGCTGCAGGATGTCTTTCCCGATCAGAAGCCGATCGACCGCACATTCATCAACACCTGGGAAGACGAACGATGCGTCGACTGGGTCAAGAAGACCGGTCGCCGAAAGCTCGTGATCGCGGCGCTGTGGACCGAGATCTGCCTGGCGATGCCGGCGATTCAGGCGGCCGGCGAAGGCTACGAGGTCTACATCGTCACGGACGCGTCCGGCGGCGTCAGCCTCGAAGCCCACGAGATGGCGATTCAACGCATGGTGATGGCCGGTTGCATGCCGATCACCTGGACGGTGTTTGCCTCGGAGCTCCAACGGGACTGGGCGAGGACCGAGACGGTACCGGCGCTCGCGCAAATGCTCGTCGAGCACATGGGCAACGTCGGCACCAGCCTGACCTGGGAACTGCAACTCCTCGACACACCGCCGAGCGTGAGGTAGGCAGCCATGCGAATCGGAATCATCGGTGCGGGCGGCATCGGCCAGGCCTTTGCAGCTCATATGGTCAAGGCAGGCCATGACGTGCTCCTCAGCAACAGCCGAGGGCCGGACTCTCTGAGACAAGCAGTGGCTCGACTCGGCCCGCGTGCCGCAGCTGCGACCCGCGAAGAGGCCGCTCTGGCGGACGTCGTGTTCCTGTCGGCGCGCTGGCCACAGTTGCACGAAGCACTTTCGGGACTGCCCCCATGGAGGGGGCGCATCCTGATCGACGCCGCCAATCCGATCGTGCCGCCGGGCTTCAGCAAGGCCGACCTGCAAGGTCGCACGTCGGCGCAGATCGTGGCCTCTCTCGCTCCGGGTGCGCGCGTGGTCAAGGTCGTCAACACGCTGCCGGTCGCCTTGCTCGCCTCCGACCCGAACCAGGCCGGTGGACGGCGCGTGCTGTTCATGTCCGGTGACGACGCTGCAGCGAAGGCGCAGGTCGGCGAGTTGCTCTCCAGGGCCGGATTCGCGGCGATCGACGTGGGCGACCTGGCAAATGGCGGAGCGATGCACGAGGTTCCGGGCGGCCTGCTGACAAATCTGAACCTGATCAAGCTGGACTGACACCGCCCTCAGGCAATCAGGCCCGAGCGACACGTGCCTGCGCCTGGCGCCTGAATACCTTGATCGCAAGGGTCCCGTCAGAAGCCCTCGAGGACGATCTTTCCACGCGCCTTGTTGCTCTCCTGCAGCGCATGGGCCCGCTTCAGGTTCTGTGCGTCGATGCGTCCGAAGTGCTCACCGAGCGTCGTGCGAATCACGCCCGAGTCGACGAGTGCGGCCACTTCGTTCAACAGGTCGTGCTGCGCAATCATGTCCTTCGTTGCAAATGTCGAGCGGGTGAACATGAACTCCCAATGCAGCGAAACGCTCTTGCCTTTGAGCAGGTCGATGTCCACAGTGCCTGCCGCTGGATCGTCGATGAGCCCGAACTTCCCTTGCGGTGCGATGGCATGTGCAATCGCGCCGAAATGCCGATCGGTATGCGTGAGGCTCACCACATAGTTCGGGGCAGGTGCACTGATTCGCCTGAGTTCTTCGTCAAGCGGGCGAGTGTGGTCGATGACCTCATGCGCTCCGAGCTCACGCACCCATTGCGCGGTCTGCGGCCGCGATGCCGTGGCGATGACTGTCAGGCCGGTCAGACGCCGAGCCAGCTGGGTCAGGATGGAACCCACGCCGCCGGCGGCCCCCACGATGAGCATGGATTGACCGTGATGATGTTTCCCGGGTGAAACTTGCAGGCGGTCGAAGAGCATCTCCCATGCCGTGATCGTCGTCAGCGGCATGGCGGCCGCGGCCGCGAAGTCGAGCGACTTGGGCGCGCTTGCGACCAGCCTCTCGTCCACCAGCTGCAGTTCGCTGTTGCTGCCTGGACGCTGAAGCGATCCTGCGTACCAGACACGATCGCCGGGCCTGAAGAGCGTGACATCGGCGCCCACCGCGCGCACAAGCCCGGCAGCATCCCAACCAAGGACCTTCCACTGTCCCGGCGCAGGCTGCGCCCGCTGTCTCATCTTCGTGTCTACCGGATTGACCGCCACCGCCCGAACCTCGATCAGCAGGTCGTGCGGGCCGGGCGCGGGCTCGGGCAGATCGATGTCGAGCAGCGATTCGGCATGCTCAATGGGCAGCGACTGTTGGTATGCAATGGCCTTCATCGTGGTTCTCCTGAAAGGGCAAGGCGAGCGGCTCGGGCGACGCTCTGCGCATCGACCCCGAAGAAGTTGCGCAGAGCGGCGCGGGTATCGCTGCGACCGAATCCGTCTGTTCCGACGGTCACGTAGCGCCGCCCTTGCGGCACGAACGCTCGGATGCTTTCCGGTACTGCACGCACATAGTCGGTGGCCGCGACGATCGGTCCGGTGCTCCGGGCGAGTTGCTGCGCCACGAACGGGGTGCCCGGGACACTGGCGACCTCACTCGCCTGTCCATCGCGGGCGAGTTCGCTCCAACTCGTCACACTGAACACGTCCACGCTGATCCCCTGCGCAGCCAGCTGTTGTGCGGCTTTCACCACCTCATTGAGGATCGCACCCGATCCCAGCAGCGTGACGTGAGCAGAGTTCGAAGTGGCCGGATAGTGGCCGAACCGATAGCAGCCCCGCAGGACATCGCCGTGCACGTCGGCTGGGAGCGCGGGCTGCGCATAGTTCTCGTTCATCAAGGTCACGTAGTAGAAAACGTCGTGCTGTTCGACGAGCATTTCGCGGATGCCGGCGTCGACGATCACGGCCATCTCGCCTGCAAAGGCGGGGTCGTACGCCTTGCAGTTCGGGATGGTTGCGGCAATCAGGTGACTGGTCCCGTCCTGATGCTGCAACCCCTCGCCACCCAGCGTCGTGCGGCCGGAGGTCGCTCCGAGCAGGAAGCCCCGCGCGCGCTGGTCAGCGGCAGCCCAGATCTGGTCGCCGACGCGTTGGAAACCGAACATCGAGTAGTAGATGTAGAACGGGAGCATTGCCAGACCGTGCACGCTGTAGCTGGTGGCTGCCGCTGTCCAGCTCGCGATCGCGCCGGCCTCGCTGATGCCCTCCTCCAGGATCTGCCCGTTCGTGGCTTCGCGATAGCTCAGGATGGAATCGATGTCTTCGGGGGAGTAGCGCTGGCCGACGCTGGAATAGATGCCGACCTGCTTGAAGAGATTCGCCATGCCGAACGTGCGCGCCTCGTCGGCGACGATCGGGACGATGCGCGGGCCCAGCGATGGATCCTTGAGCAAGGTCCCCAGCATCCGCACGAATGCCATCGTCGTGCTCATTTCCTTGCCGTCTGCCGCCACCGCGAACTGCGCGTACGTCATCAGCTCGGGTTTCGCAACCGTGTCGCAGCGGGTCTCGCGACTGGGCATCGGCCCGCCGAGCGCGTCGCGGTGCGACCTCATGTATTCGATCTCGGGGCTATCGTCCGCCGGCTTCAGGAAGGCCAGCGACTGAGCCTGCTCGTTCGAGAGCGGCAGGCTGAATCGGTCCCGGAAGGCAACAAGGTCCGCGCCCTCGAACTTCTTCTGCGAATGCGTGGTCATCCTCCCCTGCCCGGCACTGCCCATGCCGTAGCCCTTCTTGGTGTGGGCAAGAATGACCGTCGGCCGACCTTTGTGAGCCACGGCGACTGCATACGCTGCGTGGATCTTCACCAGATCATGGCCGCCGCGCCTGAGCCGATCGATCTGCTCGTCGGTCATACCCTGGGCCAGGCGCGCCAGGTCCGCGCTCTGGCTGAAGAAGTGCTCGCGGTTGTAGCGGCCGTCCTTGGCGGCGAAGGTCTGCATCTGGCCATCGACCGTCGCGCCCAGCGCTCGTGCAAGCATTCCGGCAGGATCGCGCGCGAAGAGCCCGTCCCAGTCGCTGCCCCACAGCAGCTTGATGACGTTCCAGCCGGCGCCGGCGAAAAGCTGTTCGAGCTCGTCGATCACGCGACCATTGCCGCGCACGGGCCCGTCGAGTCGTTGCAGGTTGCAATTGACCACCCAGGTGAGGTTGTCGAGCCCTTCGCGCGCCGCCAACGTCAGGGCGCTCATGGATTCCGGCTCATCCATCTCGCCATCGCCGAACACTCCCCACACGCGCCTGCCGCCGCAGTCGAGCAGTTGCCTGTCGGTGAGGTAGCGCATGAACCGGGCGTGATAGATCGAGCTGATCGGGCCGATGCCCATCGAGCCGGTCGGGAACTGCCAGAAGTCGGGCATCAGGTAGGGATGCGGGTAACTGCACAGCCCGCGCGCGCCGCGCGAGGGGGCTGTGAGCTCCTGCCGGTAGTGCAACAGGTCGTTCTCGGTCAGCCGTCCTTCGAGGAAAGCCCGCGCATAGACGCCTGGGGAGCTGTGCGGCTGGAAGAAGACCAGATCGCCGCCGTGATCCCCACGCCGAGCATGGAAGAAGTGATTGAAGCCGACCTCGAAAAGATCGGCGGCACTCGCGTAGCTCGCGATGTGTCCGCCCAGTTCGCCGTAGGCCTGGTTCGCCCGGACGACCATTGCCAGAGCGTTCCAGCGCATCAAGGCTCCCAAACGCTCCTCGATCGCGAGGTCGCCCGGGAACGTTGGCTCGTCGGCCACCGCCACGGTGTTGACGTACGGAGTCGCCAGTGGCGGGGTCCAGCCGATCCCGTGCTGCCGTCCGCGTTGCGCGAGTGCGCTCAGAAGATACCGGGCCCGCGCAGGACCGTGCGCTGCAACGACGGAGTCCAAGGCGTCGCACCATTCGGCGGTCTCTTGCGGATCGACATCCTGCACCACGGTCTCGTCAGCGGGCCTCAGGTGTGCGAGAGGGGCTACGTTGTTCATGCTGCATCGTCAGACCAGCATTCCGATCGAACAAGCCGATCGCCGAGACAAGACTTTCAACAACCCGTTGAAGGCGGCTGCGACTGCCACCAACAGCGCGCGCCGGCGGCATCTTCAACAAATCTCGATAACTGTTTGCTGCCGCCCCGCGTTGTGACCTTGCATCGCGAAGGCGAACATGCGTCCCGCCAGATCAACTGATTACAGGAGACGACGATGAACGCGAGAAAGCCTGTTGGAGGCATTGCTGCCGCCGCCCTTGCCTTGGCGACCACGTTCAGTGCGTGTGGCGGCGGCGGCAGCGGCAGCAGCGACGAACAGAAAGGCCAGGGAACTCTCGAGGTGTACGCAGAGCTGACCCAATCAGGCATCGCCGCGATCACTCAGATGCAGGATGGCCAGTTGCTCATCGGATATCACCCGTTCTACCTCACGCCGACGTCGGTGCAGGTCGCGACGCTGAATGCCGACCGCAAGTCGAGCACCCCGTATCCTCCTGCCGGCTCCGGGCTGCTCCAGAGCTGCAGAAATCCCGATGGCAGCTTCCTGCCGGCGGTCGGCGGACGCTACGACTTCTGCATCGATTGGGTGCTGGGATTCCATGCCGACGCGAACGGCATCCTGTGGATCCTCGACTCCGCCAAATCCACCGACAGGGCAGATCCGGTTCACCCGCGCCCGGGCGCGCTGCACGCAAAGTATGTTGGCTGGGACACGAAGACGAACAAGCTCTACAAGGTCATCGACCTCGACTCGGTCACCTTGCCCCAGTCGCAACACAACGACTTCGCGATCGACATGAAGCACGGGGTGCTGATCGATGCGGACGAGGCCATCGGCGAGAACTCGAACGGCGTCGGAAGCACCGCGGCGCTGGTCGTCACCGACATCGCGAGCGGCACCAGCCGACGCGTGCTGCAGGGGGATCCGCACGTCACCCCCAACACTGATCCGATCCGATGGGTGGCGCAAGCCGGGCAGTCGGCGGCGTCATGGGGGCTCAGAGTCGGCGTCGACGGCATCACGCTGGACAAGAACCAGGAGTGGCTCTACTTCGCGCCGCTCAGCGGCTACGAGGTGTACCGCGTGCGCATGACCGACCTGCTGGACAGCACGCTCACGGACTCACAGCTGTCGGCGAAGATCGAGTTCTACGCCAACAAGCCCTACAACGGCGGGCTGACGATCGACGCCAACAACAACCTCTACCTGACAGAGATCGGCCGCCACACGATCGGCATCATTGCGCCCGACACGCGCGAGTACCGGTCGTACGTCTCGGATCCGAGCATGATCTGGCCTGACGGTGTGACCTACATTTCCGACGGGTACATGTACTCCGGTGCTGCGCAGCTGATTCAGACGGGCGCCTTCCAGAGCAACGCTGCACCTGCTGGCACGGCCAATAACGCCGCTCCCTATCGAATTTACCGATTCAAGCCCGAAGCAGCAGGCACTCCGGGTTCGTGACCGTGGCTCGGTTCAGAATGATGGACCATGCAGCTGGACGACCTCAGCCTGTTCCTTCGCGTCGCGCAAACCCGGTCGCTGAGCGAGGCCGCTCGGCAGCTGGACCAGACACCCTCTGCCGTGAGCGCGCGGCTCAAGCGGATCGAGGAGGAACTCGGTGTGCGGCTCGTCGAGCGCACGACTCGCTCGCTGCGCCTGACGCCCGAGGGCGAGCGCTTCATGCAGACCTGCGACTCGATGACGTCCGCCTGGACGCGCGGTCAGAGCATGCTTCGCCAGGACTCGCGTTCCGTGGAAGGACGGATCCACATTGCGGCACCGACGGACACGAGCTCTCAGTTCCTCGGCGAATGGATCGGGGACTACATCAATGAGCATCCACGCCTTGCGGTCACCCTGAGGGTCGGAGACCGCATGCACGACCTGCCTCGAGAGGTGGTGGACATCGCCATACGCTACGGAGAACTGAGCGACTCGTCCATGATCAGTCGACTCCTGGTGCGCGCGCAGCGGTATGTCGTCGCGTCGCCCGAATACCTCGAGCGATCGGCGCCGCTTCTGTGCCCGGCCGATCTGGTCAATCATCGGTGCCTCGCCTGGCTCACCCGCGATCAACCCAAGGTTCAGTGGAGCTTCATTTCGCCTTCCGGGTCCACCGAGAGTCTCGTCGTAAAGCCCACCCTGTGCGGCGACTCGCTGCTTGTGCGCCAGTGGGCAGTGCGAGGCGACGGTGTCGCCTACAAGGCCAACGTGGACGTGGCAGCGGATCTTCGGGCCGGCCGCCTGGTCCGAGTGCTTACGGAGTACCAGGGTGAAGCACTCCCGATCAGCGCCGTGATGCCGAGCGGACGGTTCATTCCGGCGCGGGTTCGAGCGATGGTCGACTACCTGGCTCAACGATTTGCGATGATCGTGTCCCAGGCTGAAACCGCCGCGCGCTGCGCCAGCGATGAAAGAGGCACCAGGCCGCAGGAATGACCAGCATCGACAGCAGCGGTGCGGTGACCATGCCGCCGACCATCGGTGCAGCAATCCGGCTCATGACTTCAGAGCCCGTGCCGGTGCCCCACATGATGGGCAGCAAGCCAGCCATCACGACCGCCACCGTCATGGCCTTCGGGCGTACGCGCAGGACGGCGCCCTCGCGGATGGCTGCCAGCAGCGTCTCTTCGTTGTCGGGCTCGCCCGCAGCGAGTCGACGGGCCAGCGCGTTCTTCAAGTAGAGCAGCATGACGACGCCGAACTCGGCGGCCACGCCTGCCAGCGCGATGAACCCGACGGCGGTCGCCACGGACATGGAGTGTCCCAGCGCCCAGATGAGCCAGAAGCCTCCGACCAGCGAGAACGGGACTGCGGCCATCACCAGGGCGGCATCTGCGAACGAGCGGAACAGCAGATACAAGAGCACGAAGATGACGGCCAGCGTCACCGGCACCACCAGCTTCAGCCGCTCGGTGGCACGTTCGAGATACTCGAACTGGCCAGACCACGACACGGCGTAGCCCGCCGGCATCGCCAGCTGCCTGGCGACGGCAACCTGCATGTCGTTGACGACCGAACGCAGGTCACGACCACGAACGTCGACATAGACCCAGCCCGAAAGCCGGGCGTTCTCGCTGCGAAGCATCGGCGGTCCGTCTTCGATGGACACGCGCGCCACATCCTGCAGCAGGACCGTCGCGCCCTTCTCGGTGACGAAGGGAAGCTGTCGCAGCCGCTCGAGGGAGTCGCGAATTTCGCGCGGGTAGCGAACGTTGACCGGATACCTTTCGCGGCCCTGGATGACTTCGCCCACGTTGTCGCCACCGATGGCCGTGGACACCACGGACTGAACGTCGGCAACCGACAGGCCGTATCGCGCGGCAGCCAGACGATCGACATCGACGTCGATGTACCGGCCGCCGGTCAGCCGCTCGGCCAGCGCGGACGTCACGCCCGGCACGCTCTTGACCGCCGCCTCGATCTGCGTGGCCAGCTTGTCAATGGTCGCCAGGTCGGCGCCGGCGACCTTGATGCCGACCGGGCTCTTGATGCCTGTGGCCAGCATGTCGATGCGGTTGCGGATGGGAGGCACCCAGACGTTGGACAGCCCGGGCACCTTGACGACACGGTCCAGTTGCTCAACCAGCTTGTCGGGTGTCATCCCCGCCCGCCACTGCTCGCGCGGCTTGAACTGGATGGTGGTTTCGAACATCTCCAGCGGCGCCGGGTCTGTCGCGCTGTCTGCCCGCCCTGCCTTGCCGAAGACGCGGTCGACCTCCGGCACTGTCTTGATGAGGCGGTCGGTCTGCTGAAGCAACTGCGACGCTTTCGATACAGACAGCCCCGGCAACGCCGACGGCATGTACAACAGATCGCCTTCGTCGAGGGCGGGAAGGAACTCACCGCCCAGACGCATGACGGGGACGGCGGTCAGGGCGAGCAGGGCCGCGGCCACCACGAGCGTCGACTTCGGAAAGCGCAGCACGGCATCGAGAGCTGGCCGATACACGGCAATGAGCACGCGGTTCACGGGGTTGGATGCTTCGTGCGGAATGCGACCCCGGATGAAGTAGCCCATCAAGACGGGCACGAGCGTCACCGACAGTCCCGCAGCCGCAGTCATGGCGCAGGTCTTCGTGAAGGCCAACGGCGAGAACAACCGTCCCTCCTGGGCTTCCAGTGCGAACACCGGTATGAACGAAAGCGCGATGACCAGCAGCGAGAAAAAGAGCGCCGGCCCCACCTCGAGGCACGACTCGAGCACCAGTGTCCATCGCTCGGCGATCGATGGCGCCCGACCATGCCGGGCCTCGAACGACTCGATGTGCCTGGCCATGTTCTCGACCATGACCACCGACGCGTCGGTCATCGCCCCGATGGCGACTGCGATGCCGCCGAGCGAGAGAGCGTTCGCGCTGACCCCCAGCCAACGCATGACCACGAAGGCGCCCAGCACGCCCACGGGAAGTGCGACGACAGCCACGAGCGCCGACCGGAGGTGGAACAGGAAGATGGCGCACACGACGGCGACGACGATGAACTCCTCGACCAGCTTGGAGCGCAGGTTGTCGACTGCGCGGTCGATGAGCTTGGAACGGTCGTAGGTCTGCACCACCTCCACGCCCGACGGAAGGCTCGGCTGGAGGGCAGCGAGCCTGGCCTTCACTGCCTCGATGGTCGTGCGAGCGTTCTTGCCCGAACGCATCACGACGACACCGCCGGCCACTTCGCCTTCGCCATCGAGTTCGGCAATTCCGCGCCGCATTTCCGGCCCGACCTGCACGGTCGCCACATCGCGCAGCAGGACGGGCGTCGCAGCCGAGACCGCCAGGGGGATGGTGCGGAAGTCATCGAGCGACTTCAGGAAGCCGCGAGAGCGCACCATGTACTCGGCTTCCGCCATCTCGACGACCGAGCCGCCCGAGGCTTGGTTCGCGTTCTTCAGCGCCTGCACCACCACGGCCTGCGTCACCCCGAGGCCGCGCATGCGGTCGGGGTCCAGCACGACCTGGTACTGCTTGACCATGCCGCCGATGCTGGCCACCTCTGCCACGTCGGGAATGGTCTTCAGCTCGAACTTCAGGAACCAGTCGTTCAGCGCACGGAGCTGTCCGAGGTCGCTCTTGCCGCTGCGGTCGACCAGCGCGTACTCGAACACCCACCCCACCCCGCTGGCGTCCGGTCCGAGGACGGCGGTCGCTCCGGGCGGGAGCTTGCTCTGCACCTGGTTGAGGTACTCGACCACGCGGGACCTCGCCCCATAGGTGTCGGTCTTGTCGTCGAACAGGATGTAGACGAAGGAGTCGCCGAAGAACGAGTAACCCCGGACGGTCTTCGCACCGGGCACGCTGAGCATCGTCGTCGTCAGCGGGTACGTGACCAGGTCCTCGACCACCTGCGGCGGCTTGCCGGGATAGGGGGTCCGCACGATGACCTGGGTATCGGAGAGGTCCGGGAGGAAGTCGACGGGCGTGTTCTTGACGGACCACAACCCTGCCGCCACGAGGAATGCGGTTGCCATGAGTACCAGGAACCGGTTGCCGACCGACCATCGGATGAGCGCGGCAATCACTTGGCGCCTCCCACGCGTCGCACGGACACGAGCTCATAGTCCTTCGCCCCGCCCTTCTTGAATTCGAAGCGGACGGTGTCGCCGGGCTTGACGTCGGCGAAGGCCTTCGCATCGGGCTTGCCGAAGCCCATCGTCATCGAAGGCCACTTCAACGCAGCAATGGGGCCGTGCGAGATCGTGATGCCATCGGCCTCGACGCTTTCGACCCTGCCCTCGCCGGCGAACACGTCGGTGGTCGGCGCCATCGACATCGACGCTGCCGATGCAGCCGACGCGGAGTGCCCTGCAGGCGCGGTCATGCTTGCGGTGACTGAACGAAGCCGGGCCTCCGAGTCGATGAGGAACTGCCCGCTGGCCACGACTTGCTCGCCCTCGGAGAGCCCCTGCGTGACCTCGACGTCGTCACCAAGCTCCTGGCCGATGGCGACGTCGCGGCTTTCGAAGGATCCGCTCTCCTTGCGCACCAGAACGACGGCGCGCTTGCCCGTGCGGATGACGGACTCGGACGGGACAACCAGGCGCGGCGTGCTCGGGCCGGCCACCTGCAGGCGCAGGAGCATGCCTGGCGTGAGCTTTCCGCCCTTGTTGTCGACCTCGAAGCGGGCCTGCAGTGTTCGTGTGCTGGCGCTGACCTGCGGGAGGATTTCCTTCAGCTCGCCATCGAACCCCTGCGAGGCATCGGCCTGGAGAACCGCCTTGACCTTCTGACCTCGAGCGAGTCGGACGGCCTGGGCTTCGGGCACTTCGGCCACAGCCCAGACCTTCTCCAATCCGGCGATGCGAAACAGCGTCATGCCCGCAGACACGGCAACGCCCTCGCGCACGCCCAGCTCGGCCACGACCCCACTGACCGGCGCGCTCAGCGTGAACCGCGCCTGCGCCGTGCCGCTTGCTTCGCTGAGCCGGATGAGCGTGTCGGGAATGGACATGGCGCGCATGCGGTCCCGCGTCGCCGCGATGAGGTCCGGCGACACGCCGGCCCGCTCGAGTGCCAACAACTCGTTCAGTGGACCCAGCCACTCAGGCGCGAAGATGGTTGCCAGCGCCTGGCCCTTGCGGACCTGTTCCATCGGCGCCCTCACGAGCAGCCGCTCGACATAGCCGGCCACACGCGTCTGCACGGCAACATTCAGCCGCTCGTCGAACTGCACCGCACCGACCGCATCGAACGATGACGACACAACGGCCTTGCGCACGGTCGCCGTTCGGATGCCGAGGTTTTGCTGAACGGTCGGGCTGACCTTGACACCGCCGTCAGCCGAGTCGCTGTCGGCGTAGACCGGCACCAGCTGCATGTCCATGAATGGCGACTTGCCCGGCTTGTCGAAGCGTTGGCCAGGCACCATGGGGTCGTGCCAGTAGAGAACCTTCCTGTCGGCAGCCGTTGACGCACCTGGTGCTGCGGCCATTGGCGTCTCGTTGGAACCGGTGCTGTGCCGGCCGGCGTAGAAACTCACTGCGACGAGGACGGCGGCGCCCAGGACCGACAGCGCAATGAATCGAGCGCGCTTCATCGAGCACCTCCGCTCATGATGGGTTTGAAGGCAAGCTGGGCTTGGGCCTTGGCAAGGTCACGTTGCAGGGAGAGCAGTTTTCGTCGGGCGACGACTTCCATGTGGCGAGCCTCGAACAGCAAGATCAGCGTCACCTGGTTGGAGCGGTATCCGGCGAGTGCGGCGTCGGTGCGCTGCTGTGCGGGAACCACGACCGCGGACTGATACCGCTGCACGCGCTCGGTGAGCCGTTGGACGTCGCTCGCCAGGGTGCGGTATTCGGCTTGTGCGGCCCGCGTCGCCTCGGCGAGAGTGCCCTCGGCCTTGTCGACCAGCGCCAGCTTCGACGCGGTGTCACGGTCTTGCCGCTCGGCCGGCGAAACCGGAAGGGGGATGCTCACGCCGAACGAGACCATGTCCGAATAGCCGGTACGCTGACCGTAGGACAGCTCCCAGGACCAGTTCGGCTTGCGATTGCTCGCAGCGACGGCGGCCTCCTGTCGAGCGAGCTCGATGTCACGCTGCGCAGCCAACACCAGGGGGTGGTTGGCGATGAAGGCTTGCTCCTCAGCGCCAGCCAGCCCCGCCGGCGCCGCGAGGTCATCTGCTCGAATCCCGACCCAGCGCTCCAGCGTCACGCGTGCGGCGCTCTGCTGTTGCCTGACCTCCGAAGACTCGTCCTCGGCAATCCCGCGCGCGCTGGTCGCCGCCAGGGCTTCCTGGCCGCTACCGGCTGACGAGGCCAGCCGTGCCTTGGCGGCCTCCAGCTCCTCATGGACGTGATGCTCCGAGAGGGTCGTCAGCTTGAGCGTCTCGCCTGCGAAGTAGGCGTCCAGGTAAGCCAGTGCCGTCTGCATGCGAACCTCGGCGGTCGCTGCTTGAACCGATACGGACTCCCGGCCGACCATCGCATCGGCCGCTGCCTGGCGCGCGGCGCGCTTTTCGGCCGAGACCCACTCCTGACCGATGCCGATGCGCTTCGTCGTCATGGAGTCGCGGGTCGTGCTGAGCCGGTCCGCTCCTGTCACCGGGAGGTTGTCGACGCCGGCACGCAGCGTGGGATCTGGCAGCTGGCCTGCAGCGCGGGCGGCCTGCGACGCGCTGGTGACGCCGGCACGTGCCGACCGGGTGGCTTCGGAGCGCTGAACGGCCAGGTCGAGCGCCTGGGGGAGCGTGAGTGGTGCCGCTACGGCCCAGGCCGGCAGCAGTGCCACGGCCAAGGCGGCCGTGCGCAAGGAAGAGGTGACCATGGAAACTCCGAAGACAAACGGGGCAGTTGCTGGCGAGCGGGCAAGCCGCACCAGCGCCGGTCGGTCGACGGAGGGGTCAGACGCGGAGTCTGAGCGTGGAGAGGAAAAGTGGGTCCGGAGGCGGACGTGCCTCGGGTGCCGACGCCACGGGAAGCGCTTCGGCTTCGATGGCCTGGAGCACCAGCGGCATCACGATGACCTGCACGACCATCGGCAGGGATGCCGCGGGCAGCTTGACCGCCTCGAACGACTGAACCGCAGCGGCGGAATGCTGGTGGCAGAGAACCGGTTGCGCCTGGTCCATGCCTTCGCAGGGCTCGCCCGAGGCCATCATTTCCGCCATCGCTGCGGCATCGGCCTGTCCCGGGCAGACGTAGTTCGCCAGCGCCAGCTGCGAGAACAGCAGCGACAGCACCACGAAGAACGTGGTGGTCAGGCGATGGCAGTGAAGACGCAGCATGAGCACGACAAGTGTAGTGCGAGCAAATCAACCCGGCGCCCGACGTGAGTGCAACGGCTCCCATTCCCGCCTGAGAAGCCCGTATACCCACGAATCCGATATCTCGCCATCCACGATGCAGTCTTCTCGCAGCTTGCCTTCGCGGACGAACCGGAGCTTCTCCAACACGCGGCTCGATGCAGTGTTGCGCGTGTCGGTCTCGGCCTGAACACGGTTCAGGTCCAACGTGTCGAACGCCCACTGCAACATGCCGCCAGCGGCTTCTGTGGCAAAGCCTCGGCCCCATGCCGCGTCATCGAGACAGTAGCCCATCGTCGCGCTGCGAAAGTCTGGATTCCATTTGACCAGACAGCACCAGCCGATGAACACACCGTCGGCGGCACGCTCGATCGCCAGCCGCGCGCCGCTGCCCTCCGACTCGAATTGCCTGCACGCCGCGATGAAGCGCTCTGCCCGCGCGCGCTCTTTCCAGGGCGGCGCGTCCCAGTAGCGCAACACGCGCGGGTTGCTGTGCAGCGCGAAGATGGCGTCCGTATCGGTCTGTGCGAACGGTCGCAATCGAAGGCGAGCGGTGTGCAGCGTCGGGGTCACCAAGGGCATGTCCGCACTCGTGTCTGTGGTCAGGTTCGGTGTGGGCAGCAAGCAGGCAACGTGTGCTAGCGCTGCGGCTTCCTCGGCACTCGCTTGCTCGATCGAGCGGGCGCCGGTTCGGTCTCCGGCTTCGTGGCTGGCGGCGGTTTCCCGGTCAGCGAGGCGTTGAGCGCGACGGCCATGGCGGCGTCGCCGCTCAACAGGTCACGCCAACGCAGCTCGACGGCGGCCCGTCGCTTGCCTTTGCCAGTCAACCGAAAGCCATCGGAATCGATGGCGACGGTGTAGTCCGCGCCATCAACGGTGACTTGCCGCTTGAGTTCCTTGTGCAGGACTGTGCTCACCTGATGCGTCTCCGTTCCCCGATCATGCGCGCGAGTTCCGCCGTGAGCAGTTTGTCCATCGCGTCGAGCAACCGACCGGGATTCAATCCGGATATCGACGCGGAAGCAGCACGCGAAACGTCGTTCCGATGCCCGCCGTCGATTCGAGCTCGATGGTTGCGTTCAGCAGCTCGCACAAGCGCTTGACGATCGAGAGCCCGAGTCCTTCGCCAGTCTGTTGAACTGGACGGGAATCGGTCCGCGCCGGCGCTGTGCCGCCGACTTCACCATTCGCATGCGTGACTTCGCCCGTCGCACCATCCTCGGCCACCTGGTTCGCCTGATCCGTCGCCGTCTCCAACGCACCTGCCAGCTGGGACCCCGAGCCCGCATGCAAGCCCGGCCCGGTGTCCTGGACCTGGAGGAACCAGCGCTCCCCATCCGCTGGCGTACCCTGGCCCCACGTCACGGCGACACTCCCTTCACGCGTGTACTTGATGGCGTTGAGCACCAGGTTCTGGGCGATGCGCCTTGTCTTGACCGGGTCCGCCTCCACCGGCAAGGTGGCCGGACCGTCGAACCTGAGAAAGAGGTCTCGGTCCTGCGCCAGCGCTTGCATGCCCTCGCACACGTCCCGCAGGAGGGCAGCAGCATCGAGCGATTCGAGGCGGCGGTGTTCCTCTCCGGCCTGCAGCCGGGCAAGACCCGTCACGTCGTTCAGCAGATGAATCAGCGCCTTGACGTTGCGATCGAGCAGGCGCAGCAAGTTGCTACGCATCTCGTCCGAGGCACTGGCCGTGAGACCCGCAGTCGCATTGGCGACGACGCCGAGGTTGCCTCGAAGATCGTGTGCGGCTTGCTGCCAGAGCTGAGCGCGCTGCTGCTCCACTTCACGCAGCGTGGCCACTGCGTGCTCCAGCTCCTCGATGTGGCTGCTGGCTTCGACCTGTTGCAGGCGGAAATACTGGGACGTGCTCGCGCCGATGACGGCCCCGTGCTGTTGCGCCCAGATCCGGCGGGCAGCCGCCATCGCGCCATGGTCGAGTGCCGGGTGAGCAGCCGCGTAGCTGTCGAGCTCGACCACGACGCATTCGTTCAGGCGCGCGAGCTCACGCGTCACCTCGGCCAGATCGAAACCCTGCTGCCACCGATGCAGACCGTGAGCCGCCGCATCCCCCTGCCGAACTTTGTCGCCTCTTGCCGATCTGGAGGCATCGCCCATCGTGAGCATGCGTTCGTAGTCGACCAGAATCGCCGGAATGTGGTCGTGAAGCTGCGCACGAGGAAGCGACGAGCCCGTCATCAAGGCGGGGTCCGACTCGACTGCGCTACGCCACGCCTGCAGGATGGCGCTGCGTCGTCGCGACATGTGCGCGGCCAATGTGGCGAGGTCGGCATCATGGACTGACATGGGCTGCGCTCCGTGTCCGCGAGGACCTTCGATTGTCGTCGTCCCGCGACGAAGACGTCCAAGTCTGCCACGACGTGCGCCATCGACACTGGCCGGGCGGTTGGCGCTGCGCTTGCACTCAGCGACTTTCGCCAGCGACCTGCTGCCACAAGACGGGGATTCGACACAGCGCGTAGTGCGCACTTTCGTGTCTGATTCGATTCCGGCTGCCGCCGAACCGCTTCGTTTCCGAATGGACGACGGGCGCGCCGTCGAGGCTGGCAAAGGCCCATGCGTAGCACTGAGTGCCGGGCGCAATGTCGGGGTCGACCGAGTCCGTCACGCCGGTATTGGCCACCGCGAGATTGGCAGACCCGGATTTCAGCGCACCCAAGGCCATCTCTGCGGCCACCTGCTCGCTCGTCAGCCCGAACTCTGCGATCGTTTCAGCTCGTACACCCAGGCACTTCTGCTTCGCCTGCGGCGAGTACGCGACAAAGGCGCAATCCAGCAACTCCCCGGCTCCTTCGACGTCCGCAACGGTGGAGGCAATCAGCCCGGCGGTGCAGGACTCTGCGGTGACAAGCCTGAGCTTGTGCGCTTGCAGGAAGGTGACGAGCTGATCCAGGTCCATGGCGGCACCTTGAATGGGTACTCCTCGCGTGCGTGAACGTCGCAGGGATAAGGTACCGCGCCCACGCATCGTGTGCTCGCCCGGTTTTCAGAACGCGCGAAGGTCTGACGTTCGTGACAGGCTCCTTCGGTCATCAGGTGTCGGTGCACTCCGACAGCCACCCAGCATCAGTCGAGCAGCAAGACGACGGTGGAGAGGACGGCGATCGCGAAAGCCAGCGATGTCATGAAGTTGCGACGAGCGAAGTTCATTGGGGCGATCCTTCAGGTCCTCGAGACCCTGTACCCCTTGGATCGGCTGCGCGATGCACGCGCTCGATCAGAGAGCACTGCAAGCCCGTTCGGATTCGATTGGATCGCCGGTCAGGCTTCGCTGACAGACCGGTTTTCCGATGGCAGCGAAGCTGCCGACCGCCCGCTCGGAAGCGGGCGGTCGTCGCTCAGGGCGCGTGACGCTACAGGGACAGCAGGCGCTGGAAGAAGGAGCGGTAGCGGCACAAGGCGATCCGAAGGTTCTCCGTCGACGTGTCTTCGGTCTCCTTGAACTGCGCTTCGAGCTGGGTCCGCTCGTTCGAAAACGTCTGCGCGAGACTCTTCATGACCTGGGCGACGAGCTCGTCGGCGCTTCGCACGGCCAGGTTCGGATCGTCGACGAAGCCGATCTGGATGGCATCCCAGCGCGAGCGAAAGTCTTCGGCCGCCTCGGGCATGAACAGCGGCGCCAGCTGCCGCTCCTCGACGCGGTCGACCCGCGCGTTCCTGTTCTCGATGGTGTCGTCCGATTCGCGCAGGTCTTCCTGCGGCGCGGTGCGCGCCCTCTGCGTCGCGTCGGTGGCGGCGGCGAGATCGGCTGTCGTCAGGGGTCTTTCATCGGTCGCGTGGTTCATGAGTGCACCTGTGCATGTCTGTGTCCGGGGGCGGGCCTGACGTCGTCGCTGACTTCGAGCAGGTCCTGGAAGAGCGCGCGGTAGTGCACGACGCCCTTGCGCAGTTCTTCGGTGTCGGCTTCTCCGCGTTCGTCGCGAAGCGCGATCGCCTGGGCGGCGCGGTAGTGCTGCACGACGGTCGGGTGATCGACCGAGATGTCCGCGGCGCGGCGTGCGAAGTCGGCCATCGGATAGCCGCGCTTGTGCATCAGCTCGCGCACCAGCTGGTCGGCTTCGGACAGCACGCCTTTGGGGTTGTCGACGAAGCGGCCCTGCAGGATTTTCCAATCCTGAGCGAACCGTTCGGCATCGGGCGGCGACAGCGGCACGATGCGCAGGCGCTCGACCCGCGTCTCACGCGCCTTCAATTCCGCTTCGGCCTTGGTTCGACTGCCCAGACGATCGACGGCTCTGCCGTATTCGGGCCCGAAGCGTTGCTTCAGGCGCTGCGATCGCCTCTGCTGGTAACTGAACCAGACCGCCAGTGCGATCAGCACCACGATCACGAGGGCGGACAGAACGATCAACGTTTCTCGATCCATGTTCATGGAAGTCTCCTACCCCGACTCCTGCGCTTCCTTGGAGCGTTACGGGCCGGGAACAGCATGGCACGGTCACACACGGCTCAAGAGCCAGCTATGTCGTCGCGCGATAGCGGTCGCGCAAGGTCCGCACGCGATCGTGATTGGCCAGCACCCCTTGGTACTGCCGGTCCACGATCGCACGAATGTCGGCGGGCAGGTCTTGTTCAAGCGCTTTGCGGTACTTCGCCTTTGCGTGGTCCTCCCCTCGCTCGCACTCCTCGAGAATCGCCTTGTCGTCGCGGCTGGAGACCGCCTCCTTCAGGCTCATCCAGCCACGGTGAACGGCGGCGGCCGCGGTGCCCGTGGTCTCGGGGCGGCCTCCTTCGGCGCGTACCTGCGCCTGCAATTCGGCGGCGCCTTCGCGGCATCGCCGTGCAGCATCGGCGAAGAGTGACTTCAACTCTGCATCGTGTGCATCGTCGGCAGCTTTTTGGAAACCCCTCTCGCCGTCCTTCGACGTTTCGATCAGTTCGTTCAGCACGGACACGGTATCGTCTTTCATCTGAAACTCCTTCGCGGATCTGCAAACAGTTCGCGCAGGCGCTCGGCGCGCCCGCGTGCCGTCAATGCACGGCCGCGACCAGTCTGGACCGGTGCACCATTCGGCGCTGCCAGACGCCTGCACTTTCGGCCGGCTGCCGATGCGCCGCGCCCTGTCGGCAAGTTCCTACGGGCGCCGTCCCGGTGGATCTGCGCGAGTGTTGGCGCGCCGGCGGCGTTCCTCGCGGCGGCGGCCTCCGATGGACGCTCGGCCTTCGGTTCTGCGCGTCACCGCGACGCCGATTGCGTGAGTCGGTAGATCAGCAGGGCCGCACGAACGGCGCCTCGCTCGATGGAGGCAATTTCCAGGTCCTCGTCGTCCGTGTGCGCA
>Ga0105237_10002443_pt1 | contig 23062 bp, 16 predicted proteins | sample KBSC24metaG_FD_81520 | JGI IMG/M metagenome (GOLD analysis project Ga0105237, IMG submission 81520) | Corn rhizosphere microbial communities from Kellogg Biological Station, Michigan, USA - KBS C2-4 metaG | ecosystem: Host-associated > Plants > Roots > Rhizosphere > Soil | place: Michigan, USA...
CGAGGAGCATCGCATCTCCGGGGACGACGCCACGCAGGCCAAGGCCGTGCCGGTGCTTCGGCTGCGCAAGCCGCTGCCGATCTTCGCACCCCACGCCGCCGATCAGGCCGTCGCCATCGTCAAGGATGCGCCGGTGATCAAGCTCACGCTCGATCAGGGCCTGCAGAAGGTGCTCGAAGCGCTCGCGCGCGACCGCGCCGCAGCGCTGGGCGCGAACATCTCGGTCGGCATCATAGCCGTCGACAATGACAGCGGCGATGTACTGGCCCATGTCGGCTCGGCGGATTATTTCGACGACAGCCGCGCCGGTCAGGTCGACATGACGCGCGCGATCCGTTCGCCCGGCTCGACGCTGAAGCCGTTCATCTACGGCCTCGCCTTCGAGGACGGGTTTGTGCATCCGGAAAGCCTGATCGACGACCGCCCGATCCGTTTCGGCTCCTACGCGCCGGAAAATTTCGACATGACGTTTCAGGGTACGGTGCCGGTGCGCAAGGCGCTGCAACTGTCGCTGAACGTGCCCGCGATCGCGCTGCTCGACCGGGTCGGATCGAGCCGGCTGGCCTCGCGGCTGCGACAGGCCGGCGCCAATCTGGTGTTGCCGAAGGACGAGGCGCCGGGGCTTGCGATGGGGCTCGGCGGTGTCGGCGTCACCTTGCAGGATCTGGCCTTGCTCTACACCGGTTTGCCGCGGCTCGGCACCACGCGTCCCCTGCGCGAAATCATCGGCGCGACGGGTCCCGCGCGCGATGATGCCCGCGAGCCGCTACGGCTGATGGATCAGGTCGCGGCCTGGCAGGTGGGCAGCGTGCTGTTGGGAACTCCGCCGCCGGAAAATGCGGTCGGGAACCGGATCGCGTTCAAAACCGGGACAAGCTACGGCTACCGTGACGCCTGGTCGGTCGGCTTCGACGGCCGCATCACCATCGCGGTGTGGGTCGGCCGTCCCGATGGGGCGCCGGTGCCGGGGCTGGTGGGCCGCACGGCCGCCGCTCCGATCCTGTTTGACGCTTTCGCGCGCACCGGAAAATTGCCATCCGCGCTGTCGAAGCCCCCGAAAGGGGCGCTAATGGCCAGCAATGCGAAGTTGCCGCTGCCGTTGCGGCGGTTCCGCCCGGTGGGGGAACTGATCCGGAGCGGCGGGGAGCTTTCACCTCACATCCAGTTCCCCATGAACGGAGCGCGGATCGATATCGACCGCTCGGGCGGGCGTGAGGCCACCGCGTTGCCGGTCAAGGTCGCGGGCGGCGTGCTGCCGATGACGATGATGGTCAACGGCTTGGCGGTTGGCGAGATCGATGGTCGCCGGCAGCGCCTGATCGATCCACCTGGGCCGGGCTTTGCCCGGCTGACTGTGATCGATGCCACGGGTGCCGCGGACACAGTTGTGGTCAGAATCGAGTGAATGGCAGCTAAGCGGTTGTCGCCATGTTGGTTTCAGCGTATGCGGAACCCCATGGTCGAGACCTATGCACGTCCCCGCTTTGGAGAGCCGCGCGAGCCGAAAAACCTGGTCAATCCGGGAAGCCGGCTCGTCCGCCTGATTGATGTCGTCACGGCAAGCCATGCCCGTGCGCTGGCGTTTCTCGTGGTGTGCGGCTGTCTGCTGTTTCTGCCCGGATTCTTCAACATTCCGGCTATTGACCGCGACGAAGCCCGCTTCGCGCAGGCGACCAAGCAGATGGTCGAGACCGGCGATTTCGTCGATATCCGCTTCCAGGACGAGGTGCGCTACAAGAAGCCTGTTGGAATTTATTGGCTGCAGGCGGCATCCATCGAAGCCGCGTCCGCGATCGGCCTTCCGCGCGCGCAACTGCGCATCTGGCTTTACCGGATTCCATCGCTGATCGGCGCCATCGGCGCGGTGCTGCTGACCTATTGGGCGGCGCTGGCCTTCGTGACGCGGCGCGGCGCGATCTTTGCGGCGCTCATCATGTGCAGTTCGGTGCTGCTGGGCGTCGAAGCGCGGCTCGCCAAGACCGATGCGATGATGCTTTTGACCGTGGTCGCAGCGATGGGTGCGCTGGCGCGGGTCTATCTGTCCTGGCAGCGCGGCGAGGATCCCGAGCATCCGCCGTGGAGCTGGCCGGTGATCTTCTGGACCGCGCTGGCCGGCGGCATCCTGCTCAAGGGACCATTTCCCTTTATGATCGCTGGTCTGACCATCGTCACACTCGCGATCCTCGACCGGAACGCGTCATGGCTATGGCGGCTGCGTCCGGTGTGGGGCCTGACCTGGATGCTGGTGCTGGTGCTGCCGTGGTTCATCGCAATCTTCTGGCGCGCCGGCGACGCCTTTTTCGTCGATTCGATCGGCGGCGACATGCTGAGCAAGCTCGCCGCGCAGGAATCCCATGGTGCGCCGCCGGGGGTCTATCTGCTGCTGTTCTGGGTGACGTTCTGGCCGGGCGCGCCGCTTGCGGGCCTTGCGGCACCGGCGGTGTGGCGGGCGCGGCGGGAGCCAGGCGCGCAATTCCTGCTGGCCTGGCTCGTGCCATCCTGGATCGTGTTCGAACTGGTGCTCACCAAACTGCCGCATTACGTGCTGCCGCTCTATCCGGCGATTGCGATCCTGACCGCGGGTGCGCTCGAGCGACGGGTGCTGTCACGATCCTGGTTGATGCGCGGCGCAGCCTGGTGGTTCGCGATTCCGGCCGTGATCTCGATTGTGGTGGTGATCGGGGCCATCAAGCTGACCCGGCAGCCCGTTTTCCTGGCCTGGCCGTTCGTGGCGGGGGCGTTGATTTTCGGCCTGTTCGCGTGGTGGCTTTATGAGAACGGCCGCGCCGAGCGATCGCTGCTGAACGCGGTGGTGGCGGCGATGTTCCTCGCCTTTGCGGTCTATGGCGTGGCGCTGCCGGCGCTGACGCCGCTGTTTCCGAGCGCACAGATCGCGCGCGCGCTGCGCAATGTCGTCTGCGTCGGGCCGAAGGCCGCGGCCGCCGGCTTCCACGAGCCGAGCCTGGTGTTCATGACCGATACCTCGACCGTGCTGACCGACGGTTCGGGGGCTGCGGATTTCCTCTCCCAGGGCACCTGCAGGTTCGCGCTGGTGGAGAAGGGCTCCGAGCGCGGCTTCGTGTTGCGCGCGGAGGCGATCGGGCTGCGTTACAACGTTGCCAGCCGCATCGAGGGCTATAACATTTCGCAGGGCAGGGCGATTACGGTGTCGATCTTCCGTTCCGAAGGCACCGAGTGAGATGTCCGTTCCTTCAGGCGAACAGCAATCCCGCAGGTATCCCGCCCGACTCGTTAGCCTGAGCCGGTTGTGGCTGGCGCAGCTGGTCCGCGCGCCGTCGGATCCGCAGCGTGAGGCTGCGGCGCGACAGATGCGGCGGCAGATGGCTTGGCTTTTGGCGCTCGGCGCCGTCGTCATTGTGGCGCTGATGACAGGTTTCGATGCCACCGAAATCGGCTGGATGCCGCCGCGGGGCACGCCGAGCCTCTGGTCCGTACGGATCCTGACTGATTTCGGCAAGGACGCCTACGTGCTCTGGACGCTCGCTGGCCTTCTGCTGGCGATTGCGCTCGTGGTGCCGCTGTCGCGGGCGGCTACACGACATCGGCTGCAGCGGCTCGGCGTCGATGTTCAGTACTTGTTTCTCGCGGTCGCGCTTCCGGTCGCCGCCGCGCAGATCGTCAAATGGGCCGTGGGGCGAGGCCGGCCCTTCGTGGGCGGCAAGGCTGACGCCTTCAACTTCGCGCCGTTCAACGGCAGCGAAGCCTATTTCAGCCTGCCGTCCGGGCATGCCGTCACCGCTTTCGCGCTGGCCTTCGGTGTGGCCGCGGTCTGGCCGCGCGCGCGGATCGCGATGGCGGTCTATGCGGTGGTGATCGCGATGACGCGACTGGTGCTGCTGGCCCATCACCCGAGCGACGTCGTCGCCGGGGCCGTGATCGGGGTCGTCGGCGCGATCGGCGTTCGCCACTGGTTCGCGGCCCGACGGCTCGGCTTTGCCATTGGCGCCAAAGGGGAAATTGCCCCACTTTAGCAGGTGCGGCAAAGGGGTTGCGAGGCGCGCGTTCGCCCCATAAGAAGCGGTCGCCGACAGCCTGAACGTTCCCCGGCAGGCCGACCACGATGAGCGCCGATTTGCCTTCTCCTGACACCATTGTGACGGTTTCGATCGTCGTGCCCGTGCGTAACGAGGCCGAGAATATCGTACCCCTGATTGACGAAATCACCGCCGCGCTCGATGGGCGCTGGGCCTATGAGATCGTTTATGTCGATGACGGCTCGACGGATGCCACCGCCGAGCGGCTTGCTGCGGTCATGAAGCAACGCAGCAACCTGCGCCGGCTGCGCCATGCCGTCTCGACCGGACAGTCGGCCGCGGTGCGCTCTGGCGTCCGTGCCGCGCGCGGCGCCATCGTGGCAACGCTCGACGGCGACGGGCAGAACAATCCCGCGTTCCTCCCGGAGTTGATCACCGCGATCGAGAAAGGTGGCGAGCGCACCGGCCTTGCCGCCGGTCAGCGGGTCGGACGCAAGGATACCGGCTTCAAGAAGCTGCAGTCACGCTTCGCCAACGCGATCCGCAACGCCATCCTGCACGACGGTACGCGCGACACCGGCTGCGGGCTGAAGGCGTTCCGGCGCGAGGTATTTCTGATGATGCCCTATTTCGACGGGCTGCATCGGTTTCTGCCGGCGCTGATGCGCCGGGAGGGATACGAAATCGCCTATGTCGACGTCACAGACCGTCCGAGGCATTCGGGTGTGTCGAATTATGGCTTCTTCGACCGGCTATGGATCGGGATCATGGATCTCGCCGGCGTCTGGTGGCTGATCCGCCGCAAGAAACCGACGCCGGTTGCGACCGAGGTGACGGCTGATGACTGATATTCTCAACTATCTGCATGACGTCTTCGTCATCAAGTTCGATGCCTGGGTGCTGCTCGGATTCGTGGCGCAGGGATTCTTCACCATGCGCTTCGTGGTGCAGTGGATCGCGTCCGAGCGCGCGCGCGCCAGCGTCATCCCGGTTGCGTTCTGGTTCTTCTCGATCGGCGGCGGCGTCCTGCTTCTGATCTATGCGCTCTACCGCCGGGATCCCGTCTTCATCGCCGGCCAGGCGCTCGGGCTCCTGGTCTACATCCGCAATCTCTATTTCATCATCGTCAACGGACGGCAGTCGTCCGCGAGCAACTAAGGCGGGACGATTTGTGATCGAATCGTACCTGTAGCCGCGGAGGCCGACCTCTCCCCGCCGGGGAGAGGGGACCTCATAACCGCGGCGTCGATGGCGCGGTGCCCGCGGGCAGTGCTTGCGGGCGGCTCTCGGCGTTGCGACGGGCGGGCAGCTCGCCCGCGGCATCGAGCACCGGGTACGCCACCGAACAGATGTGCGAGTGGATGCGCCTGAGGTCGCGCAGCACGTCGAGATGCAGTGACGTCGTCTCGACGGTCTCGGGCCGGCCTTCGCGCAGCCGATCGAGATGTCGTTCCGTGGCGGCGAGTTCGGTGTTGCGCAGCGCGGCCTTCTCGGCGAGGAGCTTTCGCGCCTCATTGACGTCACCCGACATGAACACGCCGAAGGCGATCCTCAGGGCGTCCAGCGTGCGCTTGTGAAAGGCGGACAGCTCTTCCGCGCCCTCCGCTGAGAACTGGAACCGGCGTTTGATCTTCTTGGTCGCGAGTTCACTCAGATTCTTGTCGATGATGTCGCCGATGTGCTCGAGGTTGATCGCGAAAGAGATGATCTCCATCGCACGTTTGCCTTCGCGTTCATCCAGGCTGCCGCGGGTGAGTTTGGTGACGTAGAGCTTGATCGCCTCGTCGAGGCCATCGACGTTGTTGTCCATGCGTGAAACCTGGTCGACCAGCGCGCGATCATTGGTCATCATCGCCGCCATCACCTTGCGCAGCATGATTTCGACGTGATCGCCCATATGCAGCGTCTCGCGCGCGGCATCGGCGAGCGCGAGCGATGGGGTTTCGAGCGCGCTTTCGTCGAGATAGCGCGGCCGTGACGGGTCGGCGTCCCGAACCCGATTTGGCAGCAGCGCTTCCAGGAGCCGCGCCATGCTGTCGAGCAGGCCGATGAAGAGCAGTGCGGTCGCCACATTGAAGGCGATGTGGAACATCGCGGTCGCCTTGGCGAGATCAGGCTGCCAGCCCTGCAAGAGCTGGGCGATCGGGTGCAGGAAGGGAGCCACCAGCACGATACCGACGAGACGATTGACGAGATTGCCGAGCGGCAGCCGATAGCTCGCGGGGTCGTCGCGGCGTGCGCCCTCGAACAGCGGATTGATGGCGCTGCCGAGATTGGCGCCGAGCACCAGGGCCAGGGCCGCGGAGGGGGATATGAAGTGCGCGTAGGCCAGCGACATCACGAGGAGGACGCTGGCGACACTGGAATGCACCAGCCAGGTCACCACCGCGCCGATGATGATGCACAGGACGGGATCGCCGGTCAGCGCGTTCATGACCACGAGCACGCCGGGTGCGTTCTCGGCCGGTGCCAGCGAGTCGAGGAGGATATGCAGCGCCAGCAGCATCAGGCCAAGGCCGATCGAAACCCGACCGATGTCCTTGATGCGTGAACGCGGACCGCTGCGGAAGGCGACCAGTCCGATGATGAACAGGACAGGCGCCACCGCGGCGATATTGAACGACATCACCTGCACGATCAGGGTGGTGCCGACATTGGCGCCGAGCATGATGGCGAGCGCCGAGACCAGGCTCACCAAGCCTTCGGCTGCGAAGGACGTGGTGATCAGCGCAGTTGCCGTGCTGCTCTGGAGCAGCGCGGTCAGGCCGATCCCGGCAGCAAAGGCGGAAATGCGATTGTTCAAAGCCTTCGCGAGCAACAGTCGGAGATCGGGACCGAAGGCGCGCAGAATCCCGCTGTGGACCATGTGAAGGCCCCACAACAGCAAAGCGACGCCGCCCAGCAGATCCAGAAGAACCATGATTCCCATGCTCGCGCTCCCCGAAATCGAGGCGAAGGGTCAGGCTATCGCCAAACCGCCCGTGATCAACCCTTTTTCTTCCGAGCAGGTTCTTCGGAAAAGCTCGCGGATCGGACGGGAGGCTAATCTTTGCGCTATCTGGTGGCGTTGAAAGCGGCAAAGCCCCGATCGAGATCGGCCTTGAGATCCTCGACATTCTCCAGTCCGATATGCAGCCGCAGGGTCGGACCGCCAGGCGTCCATTTTGTCGCGCTGCGGTAGCTGGAACAATCGAAGGGAATCACGAGGCTCTCGAAGCCGCCCCAGGAAAAGCCCATGCCGAACAGCGTCACGGCGTCGAGCAGGGCGTCGACGGCCTTCTGTGGGGCATCTTTCAGCACGATGCTGAACAGGCCCGAGGCGCCGGTGAAATCGCGCTTCCAGATGGCGTGGCCGGGGTCGCTCTCCAGCGCCGGATGCAGCACCTTCGCGACCTCGGGGCGGTCCTGGAGCCAATGCGCCATCTCTATTCCGGCACGGTGATGCTGCGCCAGCCGCACCGCAAGGGTACGCAGGCCGCGCAAGGCCAGGAAGACGTCATCGGGCCCGGCGCAGACGCCGAGCAGCCGGATGTTCTCCGCGATATCAGGCCAGGTCTTGGCATTGGCCGAGATGGTGCCGAACATGATGTCCGAGTGGCCGCCGATGTATTTGGTCGCCGCCTGGATCGAGATGTCGACGCCCTGTTCGAGCGCGCGGCGAAACAGCGGCGTCGCCCAGGTGTTGTCGTCGATGACGAGCGCGCCATGGGCATGGGCGGCCGCGGCGATGGCCGGCACGTCCGGCATCTCGAAGGACTGCGAACCGGGTGCTTCGACCATGACCGCGCGGGTATTCGGCTTGAACAGCGCCGCGATGCCAGCGCCGATCAGTGGATCGAAATAGGTCGTCTCGACGCCGTAACGGGCGAGCACGCCTTGGCAGAAATTACGGGTGGGGCGGTAGATATTGTCGCAGACCAGGATGTGGTCGCCAGCCCGGAGAACCGCGAGCAGGGTCGTGGAGATAGCGGCCAATCCGGACGGCGTGATACCGACGCCCGCGCATTGCGGGCCTTCCAGCGCCATCAATGTTTGTTGCAGCGCCCTGGTGGTCGGCGTGCCGTGGCGGCCATACTGGAATTCGCCGCGATGGGCATGCAGGTCCGCAGCCGTCGGATACAGCACGGTCGAGCCGTGGACCACCGGCGGATTGACAAAACCCTTCTGCGCCTTGGTGTCGCGGCCGGATGTCACCAGCCGTGTCTCGGCGTTTTGCGGGTGCGATGCGCCAGGTTGATCCGAAGAATCCATGCGTTTGCGGCTTTCGAAAGCTTGGTTGCAAAGGCCCCGACGGGCCGGACCGTTAATAACAAGGGACAGAAGATCGTCGTCAACCCCTTGACCCGGCCCGCCAGTCGTTCTGTGATGCGGCCGAGCTATTCCGTCGCCGCATGTTGAGGGGCTTGCCGCGACAGATCGACTGCTTGGGCGTTTCGCCTTGGCGGCATCGGGATTGCCAGGCAGGCCCCGTCGGCATGTGGAACGACAATTGCAGGTTCCCAGTACGATCCCTCGAAAGGCCTTGCCCATGAAACGCGTCTCTCTGGCTGTCACCCTTGCTCTCGCCGCCGGTCTCACCTCGCAAGCCGCATCTGCGGACACTCTGAAGACGGTCAAGGACCGCGGAATGGTCTCCTGTGGCGTCAGCGAAGGCCTGGCGGGCTTTTCGATCCCTGACGACAAGGGCAATTGGACCGGGATCGATGTGGATGTCTGTCGCGCGCTCGCCGCCGCGATTTTCGGCGACCCGACCAAGGTCAAGTTCTTGCCGTTGAACGCCAAGAACCGGTTCACGGCGCTGCAATCGGGCGAAATCGACCTGTTGTCGCGAAATTCGACCTGGACCTTGTCCCGCGACACCTCGCTCGGCGCCAACTTCACCGGCGTGACCTATTATGACGGGCAGGGCTTCATGGTGAAGAAGGCCCTGAAGGTCAATTCCGCCCTCGAACTCAACAGCGCCTCGGTCTGTGTGCAGACCGGCACCACCACCGAGCAGAACCTCGCCGATTACTTCAAGGGCAACAACATGAAGTATGAGGTGATCGCGTTCGCCGGCGCCGACGAAACCATCAAGGCCTACGAATCCGGCCGCTGCGACGTTTTCACCACGGATGTGTCCGGTCTCTATGCCGAACGCCTGAAGTTCACCAATCCGGCCGATCACGTCGTGCTTCCCGAAGTGATCTCGAAGGAGCCGCTCGGACCGATGGTCCGCCATGGTGACGACCAATGGTTCGATATCGTCAAATGGACCTTGTTTGCGATGATCGACGCCGAGGAACTCGGGGTGACCCAGAAGAACGTCGACGAGATGGCCAAATCCGACAAGCCCGACCTCAAGCGCGCCTTCGGCACCGACGGCAATCTCGGCGAGCAGCTCGGCCTCACCAAGGATTGGTTCTCCCGGATCATCAAGGCGGTCGGCAATTACGGCGAAGCCTTCGATCGCAACGTCGGCTCCGGCTCCAAGCTGCAGATTGCCCGCGGCATCAATAATCTCTGGAACAAGGGCGGTATCCAGTACGCGCCGCCGATCCGCTGATAGCAGCGCGAACAGGCCGCGGCGATGACCATCGAGCCCCGCGAACCCCCGCAGCAATTTGCCTTCCGACTGAAACGCGCGGTGGGCGGGCGCGCGGGCTGGAACGGCTTCGCGATGCAAATCGTCTTTGTCGCGATTATGGTCTGGCTTGGCTACGAGATCGTGGCCAATGTCCGCGCCAACCTCGAGACGCAACGGATCACGTCGGGCTTCGGCTTCCTGAAAAACACGGCAGGCTTTGACATCAATCAGAGCCTGATTACGTATACGGGATCCGAAAGCTACGCCCGCGTGCTTGCCGTCGGCGTGCTCAACACGCTCCTGGTGTCGATCATCGGCATTTTCTTGGCCTCCGTGATCGGCTTCATCGTGGCCCTTGGGCGGCTGTCACCGAATTGGCTGTTGTCCCGCGTCGCCGGCGCCTATGTGGAATTGCTCCGGAACCTGCCGTTGCTGTTCCAGATGCTGTTCTGGTACCTCGCTGTGCTCGGGACGCTGCCAAATCCTCGGCAAAGCGTTTCGCTGTTCGGGGGCGCCTTTCTCTCTAACCGTGGCCTCGTCATTCCCAGGCCGATCGGTGAACCCGGTTTCGAGCCATTCGTGGTGGCAATCGCCGCGGCCATCATCGTCTCGCTTGGTCTGCGTTACTATGCGCGCCGGCAATTGTTCGAGAAGGGCAGGGTCATCAGGATCTGGCCCTATGTGGTCGGCGCATTGATCGGCCTGCCGCTCTTGAGTGCGCTCGTGTTCGGCGTTCCCGTGATATTCGAAGTGCCGGTGCTGAAGGGGTTCAATTTTGCCGGCGGCACCCGCGTCATTCCTGAATTCGTCGCACTCCTGGTCGCGCTATCGACCTATACCGCGTCCTTCATCGCCGAAATCGTGCGCGCGGGTATTTTGTCGGTTCACAAGGGGCAGATGGAAGCGGGCGCATCGCTTGGCCTGGCACGCGGAACGACGTTGCGGCTGGTGGTGGTCCCGCAGGCCCTGCGTGTGATCCTGCCGCCGCTGACCAACCAGTATCTCAATCTCACCAAGAACTCATCGCTGGCCGTCGCCATCGGCTATCCCGACCTGGTTTCGGTATTCGCGGGAACGACGCTCAGTCAGACCGGGCAGGCGATCGAGATCATCGGCATGACCATGGGCGTGTATCTCGCGATTTCGCTCATCACCAGCGCGATCATGAGCGTCTATGGATGGCGTCTCGGCCGGAGCCTTGCCGCATGAGCGATGTCGCCGCCTCATCCTTCGTCCGCGATGCGCTCGTTGCCGAGCGGCCGGCGCCGATCAAGACCACGGGATTCGTGGGCTTCCTGCGCACACGGCTGTTCAATTCACCGACCAACATCCTGCTGACCGTGCTCGGTGCGCTACTGATCTGGTTCACCGTCATTCCGGCGCTGCGGTTCCTGCTGGTCGACGCGGTCTGGCAGGGCAACGATCGCAACGCCTGCCTCGCCGAAAATGCCGGACATCCGGTCGGGGCGTGCTGGCCCTACGTCAACGCGAAATTCAAGCAGTTCATCTACGGGTTTTACCCGGAGGCGGAGCTATGGCGGGTCAATCTGACCTTCTTCCTCGCCGCCGTTCTGCTGTTGCCACTGTTGATCCCGCGGCTTCCGGCCAAGAGCCTCAATGCCGGCGTGTTCTTCATCGCCTTCCCGGTCATCGCGTTCTTTCTGCTTCACGGCGGTGGGCTCGGGGGTTTTGGCATCAGTTGGACCGCTTCCATCCTGGCCCTGTTTGCCGACAGTATCAGCGGGCTCGGAGACGCAGTGGTGCGCGCCAGCGCATCGGCGCCGGTCATCGGGCTGCTGGGCTGGTTGCTCGGCAAATTGCTCGTCGTGATCGCCGCGGCGGTCTCGGTCGTGATCTCGCCGCTGGTCTGGCTGAACGGCCAGTTCCAGGCCTCGGCTCAGCCGGTGTGGGTCGACTATGCGGTGACGGCAATCCTCATTTCGGCGCTCGCCTTCGCTCTCGGCGGCGGCACCCGCGCCGGCTGGCGGCCGCTGCTTTCAAGCCTCGTCACCTTTGCCGGCATCGGCGTCGTGATCGCCGTGATGGGCCTCGCTCATGGCGGATTGCCGGTCGTCGACACGAGGTTCTGGGGTGGACTGTTGGTGACGCTGGTGGTGGCGGTCACCGGCATCGTCGGTTCGATGCCGATCGGGATCGCGCTGGCGTTGGGCCGCCGCTCGAGCATCCCATTGATCCGGATTTTTTCGATCGCGTTCATCGAATTCTGGCGCGGCGTCCCGCTGATTACCGTGCTGTTCTTCGCCACCTACATGCTGCCGCTGTTCCTGCCGGGCAATTTCAGCGTTGATGGATTGGTGCGGGCGCTGGTCGGAACCGCGATATTCTCCGGCGCCTACATGGCGGAGGTCATCCGCGGCGGCCTGCAGGCGATCCCGCGCGGACAGGCCGAGGCGGCGAGCGCGCTCGGCCTGTCCTGGTGGAAGATGACCGCGCTGATCGAGCTGCCGCAGGCGCTGCGTCATGTCATTCCCGGCATCGTCAACTCGTTCATCTCGCTGTTCAAGGATACCACGCTGGTGTCGATCGTGGCGTTGTTCGACATGCTGGGCTCGGTGCGCGCGTCGTTCGCCGATCCGACCTGGGCGACGCCAAGCACGCTGTTCACCGGTTTTGCCTTTGCCGGGATCATCTACTGGACATTCTGCTTTGGCATGTCGCGCTATTCACTGTTCGTCGAGCACCGGCTGAACGCCCACCGTCGCAATTGAGCAAATGACCATGACCGAGACCTCGATCGTCGACATCAAGAGCCTCAACAAGTGGTACGGGGATTTTCACGTGCTGCGCGACATCAACGTCGCCGTCGGCAAGGGCGAGCGCATCGTGATCTGCGGCCCCTCGGGCTCGGGCAAGTCGACGCTGATCCGCTGCATCAATGCGCTGGAGGAGTTTCAGGAAGGCGAGATCGTCGTCGACGGCATCGAACTCGGCCCCAATCTGCGGCGGGTCGACGAAGTCCGGCGCGAAGTGGGCATGGTGTTCCAGAGCTTCAACCTGTTCCCGCATCTCACCGTGCTGGAAAACTGTACGCTGGCGCCGATCTGGGTGCGCAACATTCCGCAGAAGGACGCCGAAGCCACCGCCATGAAATTCCTGGAGCGGGTCAAGATCCCGCACCAGGCCAACAAATATCCGGGCCAGATGTCCGGCGGCCAGCAGCAGCGCGTTGCGATCGCGCGCGCGCTGACCATGAGTCCGAAAGTGATGCTGTTCGACGAGCCCACCTCGGCGCTCGATCCGGAAATGGTCAAAGAGGTGCTCGACACCATGGTCGACCTCGCGAAAGAGGGCATGACCATGCTCGTCGTCACCCATGAAATGGGGTTCGCTCGCGAAGTCGCGAACCGTGTCGTGTTCATGGATGCCGGGCAGATCATCGAGTCGAATACGCCTGCGAATTTCTTCGCCAATCCGCAGCATGCGCGCAGCAAGCTGTTCCTGAGCCAGATCCTGCGGCACTGAATGGCGAATAGTAGCGAATGGCGAAAAGGCCCATTCGCTATTGGCTGCTCACCATTCGCTCATTCGAACGGCACGTCGATGTCGCTGCGCTTCTCCAGCCATTCCGGCACCGGCAGGTTCTTGCCACGCATGAATGTCGGATTGAACAGCTTCGACTGGTAGCGGTTGCCAGAGTCGCAGAGCATGGTGACGATGGTCTTGCCGGGTCCGAGCTGACGCGCGAGGCGAATGGCGCCGGCGACATTGACGCCGGTGGAACCGCCGAGGCACAGGCCCTCGTGTTGGAGCAGGTCATAGATCACCCGCATGGATTCCTCATCGGGAATCAGAAACGCGTCATCGACAACGGCCGTTTCGATCACGGGCGTGACGCGGGCGAGCCCGATGCCCTCGGTGATCGAATCGCCCGGCGTCGATTTGGCCTTGCCGTGCTTGAAAAGTTCATACATCGCAAAGCCCGGCGGATCGGCGCAGGCGTTGACGATTCCCGGGTGCTTTTCCTTCAGGTATCGGCTGGTCCCAGCCAGGGTGCCGCCGGTGCCGACCGAACTGATGAATCCGTCGACCTTGCCGCCGGTCTGCTCCCAGATCTCCGGCCCGGTCGACTCGTAATGGGCCTTGGCATTGTCGAGGTTGTTCCACTGATCGGCGAACAGCACGCCGTTGGGCTCGCTCTTGCGCAAGCGATCGGCCAGACGCCTGCCGACATGCTGGTAGTTGTTCGGATTGGCGAAGGGAAGCGCCGGCACCTCGATCAGCTCCGCACCGCAGAGCCGCAGCATATCCTTCTTTTCCTGGCTCTGGGTGTTTGGAATGATGATCAATGTGCGGTAACCGCGCGCGCTGGCGACGACCGCAAGGCCAATCCCCGTGTTGCCTGCGGTCGCTTCGACCACGAGGCCGCCGGGCTTCAACTCGCCGCGTTTCTCAGCTTCCAGGATCATCCATTTGCCGGCGCGATCCTTCACGGACTGGCCGGGATTCATGAATTCGGCTTTGCCGAGAATGGTGCAGCCCGTCACCTCCGACGCATGCTTCAACTTGATCAGGGGCGTGTTGCCGATGGCGTCGACGACGTCGTTCTTGATGATCATGAGGTCAGGGCTGCCGTTTATCCGTGCAAATGACGGCCGACCCTACCGCATGATCCATCAAAGTGTAAGCGGCGGGAAATTCAGCGCGGCTTTGCGAAAACCACCTGACGCACGTCGATGTTTCCGGAGAGGAAACCGGCTTCGCAATAAGCGAGGTAGTATTCCCACAGCCGCCGGAAGCGATCGTCGAAGCCAAGCGGCATCAGGTTCGGCCAGGCCGCGCGGAAGTTGTTTCGCCAGGTGGCCAGCGTCTTGGCATAATCTTGTCCGAAAATGCGTTCGCGGATAACCGGGACGCCAAACCGCTCGCCGAGCATTTTCAGGATATGGGGCGAGGGCAGCATGCCGCCCGGAAAGACGTAGCGCTGGATGAAGTCGACCTCGCGCCGGTAGCTCGGGAACATGCTGTCCTGGATGGTGATGGCCTGAATGCCGGCCAGCCCGCCCGGCAGTAGGCGGTCACGCAACTGTGAGAAATATTTTGGCCAGAACTGCTCGCCGACCGCCTCGATCATCTCGATCGAGGCGATCCGATCATACTGGTCGCGCTCGTCGCGATAGTCCTGCAGCCTGATTTCGACCTTGTCGGCGAGGCCGGCCTGCTGGATCCGCTTTTGCGCGAAATCGCGCTGCTGCTCGCTGATGGTGAGGCCGACAACCCTGGCGTCATAGGTCTTGGCGGCATATTCGGCGAAGCCACCCCAGCCGCAGCCGATCTCCAGCAGTTTTTGTCCCGGCTGCAGGTCGATGGCTTCGGCAAGCCGGCGATATTTGTTGTTCTGGGCCGCGGTGAGGTCGGCGGTGTCCTCCTCGAACAGCGCCGACGAATAGGTCATGCTGGGGTCGAGCCAGGCCGAATAGAAGGCATTGCCGATGTCGTAATGCGCATAGATGTTGCGCCGCGCCTGCCGTCGCGTGTTCCGATTGAACCAGTGCTGGACGATCTGCACGAACCGCATCAGGGGTTTGTCGGCAAGCATCGCCTTGATCAGGTCGTGGTTGACACAGAACAGGTAGAGAAACTGCGTCAAGTCGGGCGTGTCCCATTCGCCGCTCAGATAGGCTTCGGCGATGCCGATATCGCCGCCATTGAGCAGCCGGGACGCGAAACCGTAATTATAGAGCTTCATAGCGGCCGCCGGGCCCGGCTCCGCTCCACCCAGCCGCACCACGCGACCGTCGGGCAGGGTGACGTCAAGGGTTCCGCGCCTCAGCCGCGCACCGAATCCCAGCGCCATGCGAACCAGCCGGGGCAGGTCCGGAAGCTCGGTCTGGACAGTCTCAGGGGTTACCGAAATCACGTCCGGCATGGCAATTCCACTTAACGCTCCGCGCTCCGGCGCCGCCTCAGGCTTCCGCTCGTTCTGGCCTCAACCGGACCGCACGGGATTCCATCGGCACCTGGCGCCAAACCAATATAAGCGCGGCTTTCGCCGCTCGCCAAGGCGGTATTCTTGGCCGTCGCATCGAAAACGCCGGGAACGTTAAGCATTTGATGGTCAGCGCACGTCATAGCGCGTTGCAGCAACCCCTGCCTGGGGTCTCGATCGCGGCACCAACCGGGCGCCCTTGAGCCAGAGCCGCAACGCCTGCCAATGGATCGCAGCCATGATCTTGAAAGTCAGAAGCGGCAGCGCGGCGAACGATCGTAGCAACGCCGGCGAGGTGAGGGCACGGCGGCGGCCGATGAAGGTCGCGGCGAGCAGTGGGCCGTCGCGATCGGTCTCGAGAATCCGGAGCTTGACGTCCTCACCCGGCGGCGAAATGCGGAAACGATAGCGCATCGCGATCTCGATGAACGGGGAAACGTAGAACAGCTTGTCCTGCTCCTGCCGGAGGCCGGCGCAGCTGCTTTCCCCCGGTTTCACCGCAAGCACGTAGGAATGGATATCGCCGAAGGTGTTGCGGACCTCATAGATCATCAAGGCGAGGGTGCCGTCGGCACGGCGGCAGAAATAGACCGACAGCGGGTTGAAGGTGTAGCCGAACAGCCGCGGGTAACACAGCAACGTGACGCGCCCCCCGCTGAGGTCAATGCCCCGGCTGGCCGCGCAACGCTGCGCATAAGCACGCAGGCTCGAGCCGTCGCGCTCGCCGTGATCGGCTTCATGGAAACTGTAGAGGCCCGCGCGGTTGACGGCGAACAACGGGCTCAATCGGTCCGCCTCATCGAGCCGGTCGAGGTCGATCAAAAGGCTCATGACGCGATAGCTGAAGCGGTGGCCCATCGGCTTCAGCCGCGCATGCATGACGTCGCCGAAATAGAGCGCGGCGGCCTCGTCCGGCGTTCCCGTCTGTGGGGCGTGGCCTGCCATCGCTATTCCGCGGCCTCTGCCAGCTCGGGCGGCGCCTCGCGCCATGGCGCAACGACGCCGAGTGCTTCGGCAACGGCAAGGCCCGAGCGCAGGCCGTCCTCGTGGAAGCCGTAGCCGGTCCATGCGCCGCAGAACCAGGTGTGCCGCTTGCCCTGAATTTCGCCGAGCCGCTTCTGGGCGGCAAAGGCCGCCGTGCTGAACTGCGGATGTTCGCAGGAATATCGGCCGAAGGTCAGTTCGGGGCGTGGCGCGAATGGCGGATTGAGGCTGACGAATAGCGGCTTGTCGTCATCGATATCCTGCAGGCGATTCATCCAGTAGGTGACGGCGACGTCGTTCTGCGCTGTTCCCTCGCGCTGCCAGCGCAGGAAGTTCCAGGATCCCCACGCGCGCCGCCGCTTCGGCATCAGGCTCTCGTCGCGATGCAGGTACACGGTGTTCGGCGAATAGCCGATGGCGCCGAGAATGTCATGTTCGCGCGCGTCGGCGTCAGCCAGCATCGCAAGCGCCTGGTCGCTGTGGGAGGCCAGCACGACGTGATCGTAGATGTCGTTCCTGCCATGACTGTCGTGGACGACGACGCCATGCGGCGTGCGCTCGATCGAGGTCACCGAACAGCCCAGTCGAATCCGGTCGCGGAAGCGCTCGGTGAGTTGGTCCACGTAGCGCCGGCTGCCGCCCTTGACGGTGCGCCACACCGGACGATCATATTGCAGCAACCGGTGATTGTTGAAGAAGGCAACGAAATTCTCGGCCGGAAAGTCCAGGATCTCCTCCGCCGGGGCGGACCAGATCGCGGCGCCCATCGGTGCGAGATAGTCGGTCAGAAGACGCGGCGCGAAATGATTCCGGCGGAAATAGTCGCGCAGCGTCACACCTGCGAGTTTACCCGCCTGGTGATCCTTCACACTCTGGGTATTGAACGTCAGTATGTCGCGAAGCATCCACAGATAGGATGGCGACAGCAGGTTCCTGGGTTGGGCGAACAGTCCCTTGGCGGTATCGAGCCAGGTATTGCCGCCGCCTTTCCATTCGAATCGACCGCCGTCGGCGGTCATCGCAAAGCTCATGCAGCTCTCGACGGTCTCGACGCCCAAATGGGCGAACATGGCAGTCAGATTTGGATAATTGAGCTCGTTATAGACGATGAAGCCGACATCCACCGCGAGCGGTGTGCCGTCATAGTCGATGTTGACTGTGTGGCTGTGTCCGCCCGGGCGCAATTCGCGCTCATAAACCGTCACCGGATAACGATTGGAGAGAGCCCAGGCCGCGGCATTGCCGGCAATTCCTGTTCCGATAACCGCGACGTGCATCCAAGGGCCCCCAATGATTGTTGAACGGCCAAGCTACGTTGCCTGGCAATGGAAGTTTCAGGCGGCTGCCTCCTCCGCCGCACGCGACGTTTTCGGGATACGGAGGCGGGGCAATCGGATGAAATCTTCGTAAGATTGCCTGCCACGTTTGGTCATCGAATCAAAGTAATTACGATGAAATGGGCCTGGAATGAACTTGATGGCCTGCCGCAATGTGGTCAAACGATCAACAAGCTAGGTTCAAACGGGGCTGTCCGGGATCAGGTCCCGCCGCTAGTATGTGGGGTAGGTACCAGAGGAAGCAGCGTGGCTGCGAACGTCTCGGAATTGCGTTGACTTCCGGTGACAATTCGATCTTCCGATGGACAAGGCAGGAAGCCGGGGCCGCCCCCGGCGGAGGATCAATGTGACGCGGCCAATCCCGATTGCAGCAGTCGGACGCCCCAATGCTGCCGCTTCGCGGACGATCCGCGCGACGCGCTGGCTTGCGACGTTATGCCTCGCCACGAACTTGGCGGGCTGCGTCCTGACACAGGATATCCCCGATCCGGCTCTCGAGATTCCCGGCGCCTACAAGGTCGCGGGCAGGAGCGATTCGAATGGCCAGCCAAAGCTCGACTGGTGGCGCGGGTTCGGCTCGTCCGAATTGACCTCGCTGATGGAAGATGCCCAGCGGGTCAACCTGGACATCGCCGCCGCCGTTGCGCGGTTCAAACAGGCCGACGCCCTGGCGCGCCAGGCCGGCGCCGCATTGCTGCCGAGTCTGTCCGGCAATGGGCAGGAAACCTATTCGCGGACCTCCGGCGCGAGTTCGAGCGGCCTCAGCAACGGTGGCCGCGAAGTGGTGAACTATTCGGCTTCGCTCAGCGCGTCCTATCAGCTCGATTTCTGGGGGCAGAATCGCGACGCCCTGCAGGCGGCCGAGGAAACCGCGACCGCCGACCGCTTCGATCGCGACGTCGTCGCGCTCACCACCCTTGCCAGCGTGGCCAACGCCTATTTCCAGGTGCTGGCGTCGCAGGACCGGATTCGCACCGCCGAGCGCAACATCGCCAGCGCCACGCGCGTCCTGGACGCCATCAAGGCGCGGAAGGACGCCGGCACCGGGACTGATCTCGACGTCGCGCAGCAGGAAAGCGTTCTCGGCAATCAGAAGGCGCAAGTGCCGCCGCTGCGGCAGACGCTCGACCAGAATATCAACGCGCTTGCGGTGCTCGTCTCGCAACCGCCGGAAAGCGTGCGCATCGCGGGTGGGTCGCTCGACCGGATTTCGTCGCCGCGAGTGACCCCCGGGCTGCCGTCGGAGCTGTTGACGCAGCGGCCCGACATCAGGCGGCAGGAGGCACAGCTCGCGTCCGCTACCGCCAATGTCGGCAGCGCCCGCGCGCAGTTCTTTCCGAGCATCCAGCTGACCGGGCAGGGCGGCTATCAAAGTTCCGCCTTGGTCTCGTTGTTTCAACCGCACGCGGCGTTCTTCAGCCTGGTCGGCAGCCTGACGCAGCCGATCTTCGACGGCGGCAAGATTCTCGGCAATTTCGAGAACGCCAAGGCCAGGCAGGACGAATTGCTGCAAACCTACCGCAAGACCATCATCCAGGCCTTCGCGGACGTCGATAATGCGCTCTATTCCATCAAGCAGACGAGCATCAGATTGCGCCTGCAGCGTGAGGTCGTGGCGGCCTCGCGGCGGGCCTTTCAATTGTCCGAGCAGCAGCTTCGTGCCGGAACCGCCGACATCGTGACCGTGCTCAACACCCAGACGACGCTGTTCCAGGCGGAAGACGCGCTGTGGCAGGCACAATTGTCGCGTCTGCTGGCAATCGTCAGTTTGTATCAGGCGCTGGGGGGCGGCTGGGAGCCGAGAATGGTTCCAGGTATGGAAAGGCCGGTCGATGCTCTTTAAGCCGGATAACGAGAGTCCAAAGGTCGCGGGCGATCGGGTGGCGCGCGCCCGCTCCGGCGTGCGCCGTCGCCTGGTGTCGACCGCGATTACGCTCCTGATTCTCGGCGGGCTCGGCTATATCGGCTGGACGGCGATGCAGCAGAAGCAGGCGACCAAGGGCGGTGGACGCCCGGATCTGCCGGTTCCAGTTCTGGCGGCGACGCCGCGTATCATGGACGTGCCGGTCTATCTTGACGGCGTCGGCACGGTGCGCGCCTTGAACACCGTGACCGTGCGCTCGCAGGTCGACGGCAAGTTGATCGCGGTCAATTTCACCGAGGGACAGGACGTCAAGAAGGGCGACGTGCTCGGCGAGATCGACCCCGCGATCTACCAGGCCCAGTACGACCAGGCCGTGGCAAAGAAGGCGCAGGATGAGGCGCAACTCGCAAACCAGCGTCTCGACCTGACCCGCTATCAGCAGCTGGCCGCCGCCAATGCCGGCTCCAAGCAGCAGGCCGATACGCAGCGCGCCCTCGTTGCGCAGCAGGAGGCGCTGATCAACGCCGATCAGGCGGCGATGGAAAACGCGCAGGCGACGTTGGGCTACACCAAGATCGTGGCGCCGCTCTCGGGCCGTGCCGGTCTGCGTCAGGTCGACCAGGGCAATATCATTCATGCTTCCGACGCCACCGGACTTGTCGTCATCACCCAGTTGCAGCCGATCGCGGTACAGTTCAGCCTGCCGCAGCAGCAGATCATGCGGGTGAACGCTGCGTCCGCCAAGGGCGCACTGGCCGTCGATGTGTTCGGCAATGACGGTGTGACGGTGATCGATAGCGGCAAGCTTGCCGGCATCGACAACCAAGTCGATCCGACCACGGGAACCCTGAAGCTCAAGGCGGAATTTCCCAACGGCAGTTTTCAGCTGTGGCCGGGCCAGTTCGTCAATGTCCGTCTGAAGGTGGATACGATCTCGCAAGCGTTGGTCGTGCCGACATCAGCCGTGCAGCGCGGTCCGGTCGGGGCATTCAGCTATGTCATCGGCGACGGCGATATCGTCGCGGCGAAGCCCGTGACCGTGACGCAGCAGAACGAAACCCAGGCCGTGATCGGAAGCGGCTTGGCGGCGAACGACCGCGTGGTGACGACCGGTTTTGCCAACCTGTCCGACGGCGCGAAAGTCATCGTCGGGAAAGAGGAGCAGACGCCGTCCGCCGACCTCGCGCCGCGCAAGAAAGGCAGCCGCGGTCCGCAAGCCAAGGATGGGCAAGCCAAGGACGGACAAGGCAAGGGCGGCAAGAAGGCCGTTCAGGGTGAGGGCGATCAAAAGGGGCAAACCGGACCCGCGCAGGGGGAGCAATCGGGCGGCGCGGCGAAGTCGCAACAGTGATAAAGCCATGAGCGTCTCTGAACCGTTCATCCGCCGGCCGGTCGCGACCTCGCTGCTCGGCATCGCGCTCCTGATCAGCGGCGCGCTTGGCTATTGGGCACTCCCGGTTTCGGCTTTGCCCCAGGTCGACTTCCCGACCGTGCAGGTGACGACGCAATTGCCGGGCGCAAGCCCCGACGTGATCGCATCGTTGATCACCGCGCCGCTCGAGCGTCAACTCGGCCAGATTCCATCGCTGTCATCGATGAATTCGACGAGTTCGTTCGGGGTCAGCCAGATCTCCCTGCAGTTCGACCTGAACCGCGACATCGACGGCGCAACCCAGGACGTGCAGGCCGCGATCAACGCGGCCGCGGGCGTGCTGCCGAAAACCCTGCCTTACCCGCCGACCTATGCCAAGGTGAACCCGGCCGATGCCGCGGTTCTGACGCTGGCGTTGACGTCGGAGACGATTTCGCTACGCGCCATGAGCGATATCGCGGACACTTTTCTGGCGCAGCGGCTCAGCCAGATTTCCGGCGTCGGGCGTGTCACGGTGCTGGGCGGCCTGAAGCCCGCGGTGCGGGTGCAAGCCGATCTCGCAAGGCTTGCGGCCTATGGCATCGGCATGGAGGACCTGCGCGCCGCGATTGCCAACGCCAACGTCTCCGGCCCGAAGGGGTCGCTGGATGGCGCACAGCAGGCCTATACGATTGCCGCCAACGACCAGATCGTCGATGCGGAGGCCTATAAGCCCATCATCATCGCCTACCGCAACGGCGCTCCGGTCACCATTGGTGACGTCGCGGTCATCGTCGACGGGCTGGAGAACGACCGCACCGGCGGCTGGTACCAAGGCACGCCTGCCGTCGTCATGGATATCCAGCGGCAACCCGGCGCCAATGTCATCGAGGTGGTCCGCCAGATCCGCGCCGAAATTCCCAAAATGCAGCGGGCGATCCCGGCCGGCGTCAATCTGAGCGTGGTGAGCGACCGTACCGTGACCATCCGCGCCTCGGTGCGCGACGTGCAGTTCACGCTGATGCTCAGCGTCGTGCTGGTGACGCTCGTGGTGCTGCTGTTCCTGCGCTCGCTGCGGGCGACCCTGATCGCGGGGGTGGCGCTGCCTCTCTCGCTGATCACGAGCTTCGGCGTCATGTATTTCGCAGGCTTCAGCCTCGACAACCTGTCGCTGATGGCGCTGACGATCGGTACCGGCTTCGTCGTCGACGACGCCATCGTGATGATCGAGAACATCGTCCGTCACATGGAGAGCGGCGAGTCCGCGATGAGCGCCTCGCTGCGCGGCGCGAGCGAAATCGGCTTCACCGTGATCTCGCTGACGGTCTCGCTGATCGCGGTGTTCATTCCGCTCTTGTTCATGTCCGGCCTCGTCGGACGCATGTTCCGTGAATTCGCGCTGACATTGACGATTGCGGTCGTCACCTCGGCCGTGGTTTCGCTGACGCTGACGCCGATGATGTGCTCGCGGCTGCTGAAGCATGTCGGGGAGGAATTGACGGTGCCCGGGCTTGCCGCGGTCAGCCGTTTCATCGACCGCACGGTCGATGTCTATCATCGCAGCCTGCTCTGGGTGCTCCGGCATCAGCGCGCGACCATGTTCGTCACCCTCGCCACATTGGCCGCGACGCTGGTGCTCTATGCCGTGGCGCCGAAGGGCTTCCTGCCGCTGCAGGACACCGCGTCGATCACCGCCGTCACCGAAGCCGGTCCCGACGTGTCGTTCGCCGAGATGCAGAGCCGGCAAGCCCAGGCCGCCGCCGCGATCAAGGCCGATCCCGACGTGACCGGCGTGGTCTCGGTCATCGGCGCGGGCTCCGTCAATCCGACCACCAATGTCGGGCGGCTGGTAATGACCTTGAAGCCCCGGGGCGAGCGACGCGACGACGTCGTCGTGGTGATCGATCGCCTGAAGCAGCTCACCGCCGCGATCCCCGGCATGACGATCTATTTCCAGCCCGTGCAGGACGTGCAGATCGGCACCCAGTCCAGCCGTTCGCAGTATCAATATACGCTGA
>Ga0105237_10002444_pt1 | contig 23061 bp, 18 predicted proteins | sample KBSC24metaG_FD_81520 | JGI IMG/M metagenome (GOLD analysis project Ga0105237, IMG submission 81520) | Corn rhizosphere microbial communities from Kellogg Biological Station, Michigan, USA - KBS C2-4 metaG | ecosystem: Host-associated > Plants > Roots > Rhizosphere > Soil | place: Michigan, USA...
GAAGCTGACGAAGCCGAGGTCTCCGGTCCGCAGGAACGGGCCGTCTACGCTGTCGGCCAGGTAGGCGTAGAAAGTGCTTTCGGTCTCCTCTTCCCTGTTCCAGTAGCCGGCTGCCACACTTGGTCCACGCGCCCACACCTCGCCGATTTCATTACCTGCGCACTTGGTCAGCGATAACGGGTTAACGATCAGAACTCCTTGATCGGCAACGGCCGCGCCGCAACCGACGAGGAGGTGTCCACGCTTATCCTCCTCTGAAGGTTCAACGACGCGGCCATTCGCCAGCGCTTCCTTGTCAACCGCTTTTAAGGCCAACGGCCTTCCCTCGCGGTCGCCTGAAACCAACAGCGTCGCTTCGGCCAGCCCGTAGCAAGGGTAAAACGCTTCCCGCCGGAACCCGCAGAATTCAAAAGTCGCGGCAAATCTTTCCAGCGTCGCCGCAGAGACGGGCTCGGCTCCGTTAAACGCGACGTCCCAACAACTCAGGTCGAGCGTCGACGACTGAGCCGGGCTGATTTTCCGCACACAGAGTTCGTACGCGAAGTTTGGCCCACCACTCGTAGTCGCGCGGTAGCGTGAAATCGCTTGAAGCCAGCGTAGAGGCTTTTGGAGGAATGCTAGAGGGGACATCAGGATACAACGTGCACCGACGTAGAGCGGTTGCAGGACGGTTCCTATCAATCCCATGTCGTGATACAGCGGTAGCCAGCCGACAATCACAGAGTCTTCGTTCTGGTCGAACGTGCGTTTGATGAACCCCTCATTGTGGAGGAGGTTGCCGTGACTTACCATCACGCCTTTGGGCGCTGCGGTCGAGCCGGACGTGTATTGCAGGAACGCGAGCGTGGCGCCGTCGATCTCGGGCTCGCGCCAGACGTCGGCCGAACTGATGTCAATTTCTTCCGTCACCAACCACTTCAGCGCACGTAATGCGGTGATGTCTTTCAAGCGAGGCTGGAGGCGTGACAGGATGTGTTCGGTAGTTAGAGCCGCCAACGGCTGTGCGTCGGCAACGACCGCTTGCAAGCGCTGCATGTTACGGTTGAGACGCGGCGGGTAAGCCGGAACGGCCACCGCCCCGGCATAGAGGCATCCCCAGAACGCGGCGATGTATTCGAGGCCTGGAGGGTAGAGCAGGACCACCCTTTCACCCCGCAGATTGAGCCGCTGCAAACAAGCACCGATGGCTCGCGCTTGTCGCTCCAACTCGCCGTAAGTGAGATGAGACTCCTGCTCCTCACCGTCCAGCAGGAAGGTGTAAGCCAATCGTTCGGGGTGAAGCGCAGCCCTTGATTGAAGGAGCTGTATCAGGTTGACGACGCCCTGATCCGTTTCCACGTATCTTTCTGTGTATATGCTCGTGGCGGAAGACATTGACATTGGTTGTGGAAGAACGTCTCAGACTTAACTCGACAGCTACCGCACTCGAGTTAACAGGCTCGACGTACGACGGCCGCGATCAATTTTGCAGTAGCGGGGGGACCGAAACCGAGACAACTGGGTCGGGGGTTATAAATTGAAGGACTTGCTGACCAGAGTAGAATAATTGAATGGAAGGGGGGCCAATATAACGTTGGCTGGTCGGGGGGTGAAAGGCGTGTTCTGAGTTTCAGGTAGTCCGTAGGACTGATCAACCACTCTCATCTTGACGGGCACGTTCGCCCTAAGATCCAGAACTAACTCGATTCCTTCTGCTGGAATTCCGTAATACATCATCGCCCACTGCTTTTGACGTCCTTTGGACGCTGACGTCGAATTGCTCTCGATGCGCTTACCGTTGATAGTGGCGTTTAAAACCTCGAGCTCCGAATCGAAATAGATGGCAAAGACACTAGCACGTCGTGGCGAACTGACGTTGAAGCGCAGGGTTCGCACGTCATTGTTCGTACTGTCCCCCAGCACTGCAACGCTCGGCGCAGCCAACGATTCGACGGAAGCCGGACCTTGTAGAAACGGCCTCGGCGAATTGCCGTAGAAGAACTCAGGCATGGTTTCGTTTCCTGGGTGTGCCGACAAATACTGCGTCGTCCACTCGTCCGGCGATTTATCAAAGCTGGCCCAGACTGCTTTCCCGTTATCAGCATTGAGCGCATAAAAGACGCTGTCCAATTTGGGATGATTCCTGTCAGTCGCAGTTGTGAGTAGGCTGTATGAAATTAAACCGACACCTATCACTGTCGCCGCGACCGGCAGCGACCACTTGTTCGCCGTCATCACATCGAGATGCGGGACGAGCAATGCGAGCGACAGCGCTACCAGGACCATCACCGCTCCGACCAGGCTGAACGGCAGTCCAACCGACATCATGTAGATCGTCGGAGCGAGAAGTACGATGGCAGGAATAGAACAGGCGAGCAGGAGCGCCAAATGTTTGAGTGATGCCCGATCGCGTTCTTTTAAAGCCAGCGCGCCGCCGAGCCCGAACATGCTGAACATCAGCGGCCAAGTGAAAAGATAACTCGCTCCCGGCAAAAGCAAGCTGGCCAGCAGGCTCAAAATCACCCACCAGCACAGCCCACCCACCGTTAGGTTTTCGACGCTGATTCTTCTCCGGAACAAAACATAGATCGTTGAAGTGACAGCCACCGTGAGAACGATGAATGCTGTTAAATAGAGGTTGACATTATACGTATCACTCGGCGGTTTCCATCCCGTCACCGGGTTCAACTTGTTGATAAGGTACCAGATCAGTGTCACCAACAAAGGAGCAGCGATCATACTCAGCAGGACAGCGACGAAACCCAAAGCTATGCCGGAAAAACTTATCCAGTGCCTTTTGATTCCCCACACGACCAGACTCGCAAACAACAATGCAGTGACAATTGCTAGTGGCGCTGCCCACGCGCTTGAATAGTGAATTAAAGTCGCGCTCAAAACATCGAAATAAACTTCATTTCTTTCCGGCGATCTGTTCAGATCCAGATTACCGAAGTGGCGCGTCAGGTTGAGTGCGTAGGAGCCGTGATGCTGAAGACTCTTCTCATCAACTCTGGCGAAAGTGTCGAGTTGAGTGTGATAGTGACTAAAGCCATTGATGTATGCGAAATTGAGTCCGGCAAACCCGGCTTCCTTGAATACCCTCAGGTCCGTGTCATTCGGTAAGATTCTATAGACTTCATATGCCACTGAATTTGCCACTGGACGGGGCGCAGCTTTGGCAAACTCTTTAATCAGCCATCCGTTCTGGTCGCTCGTCTCAAACATAATCGCCGGGCCGCTGTTCCCGCGAGCTTCAAAATTGAACATCACTCCGACATCTTTGGCCCAGGGATGTTCAGTGATGAAGGCATTCGCGCCGAGCAATCCGACTTCTTCAGCATCGGTAAAGAGAAAGATGACGTCATTTTTCAAGGGCTCGCCCGCGCGTACGGCGCGGAGAGTCTCGACCAGCGCGACGACGCCGACCCCATCGTCGCTGGCTCCGAAACTGGTTGGCACGGAGTCGTAATGAGCGCTGAGCAAAATGGCTTTCGAGTTATCTGTGCCCGGTAATCTCGCTAGAATGTTGTTGACAGTGCCGGCCCTAACCGTCCCACTAGCGGACTGACTCACGCCCGTCGAAGTTTGCACTTGCGGGGCAAGCCCGGCGTCAGTTAATTGCTTCACGAGATAATCGCGAGTTGCCGAGTGGGCGAGAGACCCTATCGGGTGAGCTTCTTTCGCTACGATATCAAGCGCCTTCATCGCGCGCCCCGAAGAGAATTGCACTGGCTGAGCGTTGGCAGGCACAACCTCCGGAGCGCTCTGTTGATAGAGGCCCAGCGCAACGAGCGCGATGATAAATAGGAACGTCGCTAGACCGAGCGCAAAGTCAAACCTTATCGGGGTTTCCAGGAAGCGAGTTGGCCCAGGCACGTATACTTCGGCCATTTTTACCTCTTTCAGTTGTGTTGTGAATTTACTTCAGCGGATGTCGAGGTTCTTCAACTTTTCGACAGTCGGGGGAACGTGAGCTAAGTTTTTGGAGATTATTGCCGCGGCGATGGATAGAGCTTCCGCATATATCGCCAAACGATTGATTTATCTTGGAAAGTATTAGCGCCCATCAGAAACCACTCTCAGAGCAAGCGGTCGTCGCTGCTTTTGTCAGACCTTTTCGAGAAGGCTTCTCTCGATGAGGACATGACCTTGGTAGTTAATCGCCTCGAGCAATATCATCACTCGGTCATCAGCGTTCACATTACCCTCGAAGATTCCCACAAGACTTTTCAGGAGCCCGGCCTTTACCAGCACCTTGTCCCCTACATTGAACGGTTCGTCCATTTTGACGAAGCCATCTTCATGTATCCGCGACTTAATCAGTGCAATCACATCATCATCAACCAACGCCGGCTCTAAGCCGAAACGGACGATGCTATGCACTCCTCGGATGAGAGATATTGCGTGCAGCGTGCTTCCCTCGAAGCGGGCGAACATGTAACGCGGAAACAGCGACTTGGTAAAATCCGTAGTCGCCCCGGAGAACTCGTTAATGCGACGCTCTTTGATCTTCGGATTCAACGTCTCTATCCCTCGTGCTCTCAAGTTGCTGTCAGCCCGATCCTTTTGATGTAGATGGGTGCGTAAGGCATGCCAGTTCAGATTGTCAGATGCTTTTAAGTCGTCCATACGCCCCCCTTTCTCGCCGGAACCAAATACTAATTACGCTGCTTTAATCTTTCGACTAAGCGGATAGTAGAGAGTTGGAATCGATTAGTTCGTCGGCTGCTGGACTAAGGCTGGTAACAGCCATAGGCATTAAGGACTTAAGTGGTGGGTTAGAGAGGGTTATCGGTGTAAAGATTCTCAAATTCATTTTTCATGGCCTTGTAGCAATCACAGGAAACCATCTCTAAACCGCGGCGGTTGAGGATTGTTATTCTGCCGCGACTGTAACGGATCAAACCCTGCTTTTGAAGATTGCCGGCCGTCAAAGTAACTCCGGTGCGTGGACATCCGAGCATGAGCGCAACTATTTCCTGTGTGAGATTAATGGTATCGGATTTCACGCGGTCGTGAGCTATGAGCAGCCCACGGCTAAGTCGTTGTTCCGCCGAGTGAAAGCGATTGCAAACAGCGGATAGGGAAATCTGTTTGAGCATGACATGGGTATAACGCAGTAGCAGTGATTGAAACACACCCCCTCTGTCAAACTCGGCCAAGACCACGTTTGTCTTTATCCTGACTGCGTTATTGAGAGGGATCTGCACCACTATCCCGCAAGGAGTGATATTGTTTTTTAAGATGATGGAACTACCTACAGCCCCTTCCTGGCCAACCAATCCAACTTCTACAGTCGCTCCGTCCTGGTCCATAGAAAGTAAAGAAACCATGCCCTCATTGATGAAATAGACGTGTTGAATTCTGTCACCGACGTTGTAAATAATCTTTCCACCCTTCAGCCTGACATACTCGAAGTGCGGTTGTAGACGGGCATACTCTTCAGCCGGCAGTGAAGACAGGAGTTGATTTCGGAGAGGTATGCGTTTTAATGAGTCAAGCATGACACGAGTGAGTCGGTTTCAACGATGAGAGCTTCTTACGGCTTGTGGTCGTCAACTTTCACGGGGGTTCCGCTAAGCGTCGAGCAAATGAGAAGTCCAGGAGAAAAGCGCTTATCTCATGGAAACATCACATATCACCGAACATGACGACGAGGGAAAAGCACTCTGTTGCTTTTCGTGGCATGTGCAGCGAGGAACTGAATATTAATTCTTCCTCTACGTGGGTCGCAAACAAAAATTGTTAGCAATTAATCTATATGACGGTAGGAAGTATAGTCACCTTCTATCGCTGATACAACTGAAGAGCATTAAGGTTCGCTCAAGTAACGCTCGCCGCCGTCACAAAGGATGGTGATGACGACTGATCCGGCGGGAAGCGTACGCGCGAGGCGCAAAGCCGCAAAAACATTCGCACCCGAACTTGGACCGACCAGCAGACCTTCTTCCCGGGCCAGCAGCTTCATCATGCCGTGCGCCTCTTCAGTCTCCACTTCAACTCGCGCCTCGGCGAGCAAGGGATCATAAATGCCAGGAACAAGAGCTGAGGGCATGTGCTTGAAACCTTCAATTCCATGAAGAGGCGAGCCGGGCTCGATCGAGATGGTTTGAATATTGGGGCCATACTCCTTGAGCCGGCGCGAGGTGCCCATGAATGTTCCTGAGGTGCCCAGACCGGTAATGAAATGCGTTACGCGGCCTTCAGTCTGCTCCCATATTTCCGGACCTGTACTTTCGTAGTGAGCGCGCCAGTTGGCGTCGTTGTTGTACTGATCAGCATAGAAATACTCTGCAGGCGAGCTTTCGAACAGCTTCCGCGCCTCCAATTGCGCACCATCACTCCCCTGCATAGGATCAGTTTCGATGATCCTGGCGCAATACCGGTTCAGAATATGTTTACGCTCAGGAGTCGCGTTACCTGGCAAACAGAGCGTGACGTCGTAGCCCAGCGCTGCGCCAAGCATGGCGAAGGCAATGCCGGTGTTACCGCTGGTCGCATCGAGAATTGTCTTCCCTGGATACAGGACTCCGCGCTGTTCGGCATCGACAATCATTGCCAGGGCTGGACGATCCTTCACGGAACCTCCTGGATTCATATGCTCGGCTTTGGCCAGGACTTCAACACCCGCAGGCAGCGCCCTTCCCACCCGCAGCAAACGAATTAGTGGAGTGTTGCCTATGTTCGCTACGATCGTCTTGCGGTGAACAAGATTGTCCGTTTCTTTCAAGACACCCGTGTTCATGTAATCAAACCTTTCTCTGGTCCAAAGTATCCCCTATGCTCGAGCGAAGGAAAACAACGGCCGCTACAACGGCCAACCCCGATGCACTTTTTTCAGTTCACAGTAATCCCTGCGAGCGCCGACTATAGGAATTAGTCGAAGATCAGATCAAGCAAACTTGCATGATTCATGTTGAATTCTATTTACGATTACGTAAACGGAATTGTCTTGACCCCGTCGTAGCCAGCGTCTTAAAGTCAGCTTGGTTAAGATTGATATTGGTTTACTTATGTATAGCCGAAACGACGGGGATGTCTTTAGCTTGTTGGGTTGATCGAAAGGCTTGCGAATGAGTGCGCGAATGTTTCTCTTGAACGGTTGTTGTTGCTGTCGCTGCTACGCGTGTGGCGTAGGTCGTGGAATGTGGGTAATTGCAGGTGAGCAGGGAGCAGGCAATGTCGATTACGAAGAGGGAAAACAAAGTTGAGCAAATAAACAGCGAGCGCAAGTACGCTCGATCATTCAGGCTTATTGGGAATGCCCTCGGTAGTTTCGAGGGCGTTTTTCTTTTCGCGGAGGCTTCTATGCAAGGCGGAAATCCCGGAACCGGCTTTGGCAAAAACGGGAGACAAGAGAAATGACGACTTCTATCTGCGAGCCGATGACACAAACCGTTCCCGATTTTGTAAGCGAAGAGTTGGCTCACTATGAGCAGCAGATTCGGAAGTATCGTGCGGGCGAAGTTGATGAAACAAAGATGCAAAAGCTGCGGCTGCACTTCGGCACCTATGCCCAACGACAAGAGGGAGTGCAGATGCAGCGCATCAAGATCCCTGGCGGGTCCTTAAGCGCAAGTCAACTGGTACGACTGGCCGATGCGGCTGATCAGTTTGGCAGCGGCTTCATTCATTTCACCACGCGCGAAGATGCCCAGATCTATTACGTCAAGCTGGAAGAAACTCCTAACCTGCTCCGCTTCCTGGCGGAAGGCGGCATTACCTCGCGGGAAGCGTGCGGTAACACGGTACGCAATATCACTGCCTGCTATAGAACTGGCACGTCAGCCACCGAAGCGTTCGATGTCGGGCCATACGCCTCTGCGCTGTTTAGCTATTTGGTGCGTAACAAGTACAACCAGAATCTTGGTCGGAAGTTTAAGATTACCTTCGAAGGTTGCGCCGAGGATCACTCGGGCTTGCGGATTCACGACATCGGCCTGTGGGCTGTAACGCGAAATAAAGATGGCGCAGAAGAGCGCGGCTTCCGCGTCTATCTTGGCGGTGGCCTGGGCACTACGCCTCATCTCGCACAACTTTATACCAACTTTCTTCCCGTTGATGAGCTATTCAACCTCGCGGCTGCCGCCTTGCGACTCTTCGACAGGTATGGCGAGCGCAAGGCACGCATGAAAGCGCGCATGAAATTCTTGATTCAGTCGATGGGCTGGGACGCGTTTTGTACGGCCCTCGACGAAGAACGAGAACGAGTTGGCCCAATACAGTTATCGGATTACTTACAAGACCCCGAAGAGTTTTCTCCACAGATCGTTGCACACTCGCAAGGCTTGCAGACGCTTAACCCGCGAACGAGCGATCCTAACTTCCAATCATGGGTGCGCGACTCGGTAATCGAACATAAAGTTGTCGGCTTTCGCGGAGTTCATGTGCGTATCAAGCTGGGCGATCTTACGGCGGAGCGCGGGAGAAATCTGGCCGAAGTCGCTAGTCAGTTCTCATCGAGTCAGTTAAGGATTTCGATTGAGCAGAACATCTATTTGCCTTGGGTGCGCGAAGAAGATCTGTGGGACCTTTACATTGCACTCAGTGAACTGTCACTGGCCGAGCGCGGTCGCGAAACGATTGCCGATGTGACGACTTGTCCAGGATCGGATACCTGCCGCTTGGGTATTGCATCCGCTAAAGGCTTGGGCAGCGCTTTGAGCGAGGCGTTTGATGATCCATCAGCGAACCATGCTGAGTTAACCCGATCGTTACGAATAAAGATCTCCGGCTGTCCTAACGGATGTGCGCAACATTTAATCGCGAACATCGGATTCTATGCAGCGACTCTTTCTCAGGACGACCACAATGTGCCCGCGTACTTCGTTACCGTCGGAGGTCAGGCAGCGCCCGGTAATGCACAATTCGGCACGCTCCTGGGCAAATTTCCGGCGAAGAATTGCGTGAAGGTGACCGACACCCTGACGCGCGTTTACGAAACGATTCGGTTGCCCGGGGAGGATTTCAGCTCGTTCGTTAGCCGCATTGGAACGGAACGCCTGAAAGCGCTCCTGGAACCACTTAGAGAGATTCCTTCATTCGAAAAAGACCCGTCATTCTACGAAGACTACGGACACGAGTACGAGCGCTTCGCCGTGCGCAAAGGTGTCAAGGGTGAATGTGCTGGTTCAACAGTTGCCGAGACAGTGCCGACAATTGACGCGGCAATGGAATGGTTGGCCCAGGCGGAAGCGTTGATCCACCACAAAGAATACGAACACGCACAGTTTGCCGCTTACGAAGCAGCAGGGGCTGCGGCTCGCGTTCCGCTTTTTGAGAGGCTCGTCGACCCTTTCACAACGGATGAGGCGTTGTGGGAATTCGAAAATCTGTTTGTCATATCGGGCGAAGCGAAAGTTTGGGAGGGAATTTCGTCACGCTTTGAAGAACTGAAGAAGATTAACGCGGGTGAAGCTGGCGCTCGAACGATCTTGGAAGAGGCTCGTCGCTTCACAGACTATTGCACACCCGCAAAGTTCGAAGAGATAAGGGCAGTTGCATGAAGGGTGAGACTAAATCAGGAGTGCTGGTTGTCGGTCATGGCAGTCGACGCGAAGAAGCCAACGATGACGTGCGCGAAGCCGCGCGCAGAATTGGCGAGCGGGGTGGTTTCACGTTGGTTGAAGCGGCCTTCCTGGAGATAGAACATCCGAATATCGCGGAAGGCTTCAAGAATTTGGTTGAACGTGGGAGTCGTAACATCACGGTGCACCCCTATTTCCTCTCGCCGGGGCGCCACACGCGCGGTGATCTTCCGCGTGAAGTGTGCGCAATAGCACAGTGTTATCCAGACGTGCAGTATCAGATTACCGAACCGTTATCCGCTCATCCGCTCGTAATCGAAGCTTCCATTGAACGCATTCGCGAGTCTGCGAGCGCCGGTTCGGATCCACAGAGGCCGGATCAAGCTAAACCTGGAAAGGTTTATTTGGTAGGTGCAGGTCCAGGCGATCCGGGCCTGCTTACTCTGCGCGCCCGCGATCTCCTGGGTTCGTGTGATGTGATCTTATACGACTATTTAGTAGATCCCGACGTAATGCAGTTTGCGTCCCCGCATGCTGAACGCGTCTATGTCGGCAAGATCAGTGGTGGGCAACAGGCTGCGCAAACGGAAATCAACCGCTTGCTCATTAACCACGCCCTTGAACCAAAGCGCGTAGTCCGACTCAAGGGCGGCGATCCGTTTCTTTTTGGGCGTGGTGGTGAAGAAGCTGAGGTGCTCTACAAAGCCGGAATTCCTTTTGAAGTCGTACCTGGCATTAGCTCTGCGCTGGCTGTCCCCGCTTATGCTGGAATTCCGCTAACGCATCGCAATGTGTCTTCCTCAGTTGCCATTATCTCGGGAGCGAGTGCAGGTGATGTAGGGGATGTTTTGGCTGCACTTGCCGATCTCTCCCGAGCCGAGACTATCGTCGTCCTAATGGGTGTGGCCAATCTGCGACTGATTGCCGATCAGCTCATGGCTTCCGGACGAGATCCGGAAACGCCTGCAGCTATCATTCGCTGGGGAACATATGAAACGCAGCAAACAGTTGTAGGGACATTGCAGTCCATCGCTGACGAGGCGCACGCCTCTGGCATGCGCCCTCCAGGTGTAATCATTATCGGCGAGGTAGTGCGTTTGCGGGAGCGTCTCAAGTGGTTTGAAAGCGATTTGGCGAAGAGCGCGGAGTTGGAGGCCGTCTTCGCCGTAGCTCAATGAAGAGAATTAACTGAATGGCTGAGGCTAAATTGGCAATCGATTACGATGTTTCGGATGAAGAGCTGGCAGTAGTCTCGAGGGAGTTCGAGACCCAATCGCCGGAAGCTGTGCTGCGCTGGGCGTTAGAGGAGTTTGCTTCTGACGTGGCCCTGGCTACCGGCTTCGGCGCCGAGGGTTGCGTGCTTATCGACATGGTAGCTCATATCACCAAAGGCGCGCGCATCTTCTATATCGATACTGACCTGCTTTTTCCGGAAATCTATGAACTGCGCGATCAACTTGAAGCCCGCTACGATATCCGCTTCGAGCGAGTGGCAACGTCTCTATCTCTTGACGCCCAAGCCGCAGCGTTAGGCGAACGTTTATGGGAACGTGAGCCGGATCGTTGCTGCCAGCTGCGCAAGGTTGAACCTCTACGAGCAGTGCTGACCGGACTGCGCGCGTGGATTACTGCCATCCGCCGAGATCAAACACCGGCGCGCGCCAACGCCGCCATTGTCGAACGTGATCAGAAATTTCACTTGATCAAGATTAACCCCCTTGCTGCATGGTCCTCCAAGGATGTCTGGGAATACATCCAACAGCACGATGTTCCTTACAACCCTCTCTATGACCGCGCCTACGAATCAATCGGCTGCGCTCCATGCACCCGTCCTGTGCAAATCGGTGAAGACTCGCGCGCGGGGCGTTGGCCGAGCTCACAGAAAACCGAGTGCGGTCTGCACAAATAGTTTTTCAAAATTCAATCAGAGAACTAGACAAATATGAAACTTATCAAGCCAGAACTGGTTAATCGTGAAGTGGATGGTTCGGAACGCGAGAGACTCATTGGAGCTTCCGCATCAACGCCTCGCCTTGAACTAGATGCGCGAGCAATCTCTGATTTGGAGATGATCGCCATCGGTGCGTACTCACCGCTGGAAGGTTTTATGAGCGAGGGGGATTACCATGCTGTCGTGCATGGCATGAGACTGGCCAACGGCGACGTGTGGTCCATTCCCGTTGTACTTCCGGTTTCGACTGAGCAAGCTACGCGACTGCATCAAGGCAGGGATGTCGCTCTCTATCAGGGCGAACACCTTTTGGGCGTACTCCATCTCGCCGAGAAATTCACTTATGACAAACGGCTGGAAGCGCAATTGGTCTATCGAACCACTGACGATGCTCACCCTGGAGTGCGTGTCCTTTACGATCAAGGAGATTGGTTGCTTGGCGGTCGCATCACATTACTCAATCGTCCCAGGAACCGGTCCTTCATTCAATACCGAAGAGATCCTTCCCAGACTCGGGCACTTTTTAGAGAGCGTGGCTGGAGGCGTGTGGTGGCCTTCCAAACACGCAATCCTGTGCATCGCGCGCATGAATACATTCAGAAGTGCGCGCTGGAAATTGCTGATGGCTTACTGCTTCATCCGATCGTGGGCGAAACAAAGTCAGATGATGTGCCAGCGGACGTGCGCATCCGTTCTTATGAAACGATCCTGAATCACTACTACCCCTCAGCGCGCACTGTGCTTTCAGTGCTACCGGCGTCCATGCGCTACGCCGGGCCGCGGGAAGCAATCTTTCACGCACTGATCCGCAAGAACTATGGTTGCTCACACTTTATCGTTGGTCGCGATCATGCCGGAGTTGGTAACTATTACGGCACTTACGATGCGCATCACATCTTTGACGAGTTTGAGCCGCACGAGCTCGGCATTACGCCTCTCTTCTTTGATCACACTTTCTACTGCCGCGCCTGCGCTGGCATGGCTTCAACGAAGACTTGCCCGCACGAGAGCAGCGAGCACGTGACTCTCTCCGGCACCCGTGTGCGTGAATTACTTACTGGAGGCGAATTGCCACCTGTCGAATTTTCGCGACCGGAAGTGGCCCCAGGTCCTGATTGAAGCCTATCGGCATCTTGAAGTGCCGTTGGCCTAACTGCTGCGTTCGGACAGAGAAAATGAATTTCACTCGCTATATTAAAAAAGGACACAAGGGAATGGAGAATCACAAAGGATTCACAGTTTGGTTCACCGGACTTTCAGGCGCAGGCAAGACGACACTGGCAAACGCAATGGCATTAGATCTCGCGCGGGGAGGGCGGAAGGTTGAAATACTCGATGGTGATGAGGTGCGAACCAATCTCTCTAAGGACTTGGGATTTTCCAAAGAAGATCGCGACACAAATATCCGGCGCATCGGCTACGTCTCTCGCTTACTGGCACGCAACGGGGTCGGCGTTATCGCCGCAGCCATCTCGCCATATCGAGAGGGGCGCAACGAAGTGCGTCGGGCTATTGAAGCTGAAGGCACTGCCTTTGTTGAGGTCTTCGTCAAATGCCCGATTGACGTTTTAGCTGAGCGCGATGTCAAGGGTCTTTATAAGAAAGCCCTCGCGGGGGAAATCAGGAAGTTCACGGGAGTCTCCGATCCGTACGAAGAGCCACTTGACCCGGAGGTAGTCATTGAAACCGATCGAGAAAGCATCGCGGCCAGTGTGACTAAGATCATACAGACGCTCGAAAGCTCTCTTATGTTGCCAGGGGACAATAAAACCGACGATGACGTTCTAATTCACCCCGCGATATGGTGAGGCTGCAACTGTGAACATTTCAACAGTGAATGGCCGTCCGCGAATGGATGGGCAATGATTGCCTCTGGTTCACTCGACGCTGGGCCTCTTCCGTGCGATGACCCAACGCATTCTCTGAATCGTCCGCATTTGGTTGCGTAATCGCTAGACTGATATTCATAAAAGCTCGTGCCGCCGGTGACAGTGAATCGCTCTTGCGATGGACCAGCGACAGATTCCATTCACTAGGAACACCTTCCACCCTGATTGTAACCAGCTTGCCTTGTGCCGCTGCTTCACTCACACACAGCAATGGAACGAAGCCTACCCCTATATCTTGAGCGACCATCCCTTTGATGCACTCAATAGCGATATTCTCAACGCAAACATTGAAAGGAGTATCGGATTCCTGGAGTGCCCTTACAATTCTTGCACGCAGCAATGATTTTGTGCCTTGCAGAATCAGGAACTCGCCAGCCAGATCGCGTACGTGAACTTGCTTTAGAGCTGCAAGCCGATGCCTTGGACTTGTGATTAATACCAGCTCGTCCTGCATGACCAAATGTCGTTCAAAAGGCTTCTCAGGCGCGTCTCCCATCAGTGCTAATTCAATTGTTCGATTATCCAGTGCGGTGAGTAACCGTTCCGAGTTGCCGCACACTACCTCAGTTTTGACGCCAGGTTGCGCTTCGTTAAAGGTGTGCATCAACGAAGGCAGAAGATATAGACTGATGCTGTCATGCATCCCCAAGCGCAGATTTCCTCGTCTCCCCTTACCGAGATCTTTGATGGAGGCTGCTGCCTCACTGCGCATAGCCAGAATTCGCACCGCATACGAGTAGAGCAGCTTACCAGCAGCCGTCAGTCGATGGTGGTCTCGCTCGGAGCGATCAAAGAGAGGCCCGTCCATCTCTTCCTCTAACTTGCGAAGCGCGACGCTAACCGCCGGCGCTGTACGAAAAACGCGCTCCGCACCGCGATGTACGCTTCCCGCGTCCACGACTGCAGCGAACATTTCCAGTTGCTTAAACTCCATCGTTTTCTCCTCGTCAGCGGTAAGGACTTAAAGGTCCTGAGTTGCCGGAATGCATCCATAAATTAAAAGGCCGTCATCGTTTGGATTTTCGATGACGACCTTCAGAACTTGAACAGAACTGATTATTTGAAAGTAGTCATCCGTCTCGTGTACAAGCGCACGCCGCCATCATGACAGCCGTGCTTGCCGCGATCGGACAACAACATGAATTGACTATACGCGCCACAGCCGCGCAGGGAGTCGCGCGTTCAGAGGGCGACGAAAGTTTAGTAGACCCGAAAAAATGCGCACATGCGTGCATTAAAAACGATACCTTTCGAAGAACCACGTTCATACACCTGACATTGAACGCGATTTGCTTTGGAGCCCACAATACTCTTGTATTCCGGCAAACTCAAGAGCTTGGTATCGTCAGGTTAGCAGGTGAAGATGTAATTGGAGGTTTCCCGCTGCATCCTTCACGAATGCGCACCTCCGTTTCTCTTTACCATCGTCAGCGCTTCCCTGCTGAGATCATCAGTCATTCTGTCTGGCGATACTTCCGCTTCGCCCTGAGCTTCCGCGACATTGAAATGTTAGCGATGCGTGGTGTGACTCTAGATATGAGTTTGCTTGAAACTGTCTCGCGGATAGATTCCGAGTTTGGCGGTCATGCATCGGTCCAAGAATTAAGATGCTCCGATTCCCCGGGACCTTCGATAACGGCATGAAAGAAAGCGACGCACTGCCAATCGACCACAAATGTGCTCGGCGTCCGTTGGCCCAGCGAGGTCCAATAATCGGGAGGCGTCACTGTCACTAACGGTCTTTCCTCCCGGGCACGGTTCATTGCGAACAAATAGCGACTGTTTCTTTTACGCCCCTCGCTCTTACCAAGTCTAGCGGGAGCGGATCCCAATTGATCGCGGACGCAAGCGGAAAATGTATTCAATCCCAAGCCAAAATCTTCAGTACGCTGATCATGATCTGCTTCGATAGCCCACGGCTTCGGATCGAGAAAACGCACCAGTCCCTGATTGATGACCGGCTCCCACAACAGCTCAGCAGTTGGCAACTCACCGATACGCAGTGCGAGTGTATGCGCTTGTTCACAGCAGTCTTCGATCATACGTGCTACTCCCTGTCGCCCTAATTGGCGCAATGCTGCGCAGGTGGCAAAGCCTCGCGCTCGTCGAGACCAATCAGGATTCCAATCGATCTCATCTCGGACTGACGGCGGCCCAAAGTCCGAAAGCTCCGTCGATGTGCCGATGTTAATATCGCCTGCTTGCAAAACGAGAATAGTAGGAATAGAAGGCGCCGCCTTTAGTGCTCGATCTAACGCATTCGGGTCGAGACGATCTTTAGCGTCTGACGAAAGACATTCCAATTGCGACTGGCCCAAACCAAGCAGGCGGATTGTGCGCTCTAATGATCCGTGACGTTGTTGACTTGTCAGTATGCGTATCGGCGGCGCGCCGTATAGTCCGTTTTGTTCTACATCCCAATTGTGTTTTGCGAGCAATGCATGGCGAGCCGCAGCCAAATACGTCACGTGGGCCATCTGACAGCCAGTCACGAAAGCGAAACTGGACTGTGAAGGGAATATGAAGCAGGTCTTTCAACCACTCAGCCGCAGCCTCTTCGACGATGGCCGCTGCGGGGAACACGCGTATAGTGCGGCATTTTGATCCCAGGTACTGCACAGCCAGTCGGCAGCGAGGGCCGCGGGCAAGGAGCCGCCGATGACCCAGGCGAAGAAGCGGCCACCGGCTGATCCCGAGAAATACTCTCATTCAAGAGTGGATTGTTGAGCCGTTCTCTGAGAGTCATGACATCAACCGTTGCGGCTACCGAACTCTCGTCTAGTCTTTCGAGATATTCAACCGACTGTATCAAGTGCTCTTCGTAAAGGTGAGTGTATTGTGTCCATGAAGATACTTTACACCTTCGATTCCGTTTGATGCAGCCTCGGCGACAATTGGCGCTGCTCTCATTCCATTTGAGTGTTAAGAATTCTGCGGTGGATCAGTTCGGGTTTGTTGCCAAGCGGTCACAAATTCGCTCGGCGTTTATGGTCCAGCGAACTAGCGAGACGATATCGTTGCAGTTCTGACGTCACTTTCGATCATTGACAGCGTCCGCGAGGAAGAAGTTTTTCACTGAAATTAGGAGGACTCAACCGCACATAAAGTATCAGTCCTTCAGGCCACTGTCACCGACTTAGCGGCAAGAGTACCAGCCCAATGACGAGCCGAAACAATCACGCTGATAATGGGGTTTTGAGCCTCACGCTCTCATCGACTTCACATGGACTTCAGGCTTGAAGATTAACGCAATAGAGATAAACCAGTTCTGCCTGCAACGATTACCATTCACGCGAGGATTGATGATCTGCCGGGCGTTAGGCTCAGTTTTTGCGAACCATAGACACAAAAGCAGTGATTTTCGAGCAAATGTCTGGCAAGCACTTCACGACCCTATCTCCGACTTGAACGGCCTGCAAGTAGCTAACCGCTGTTCTCGCAAGATTACATTAACCAGACGATCGCCCACCCGGGCCCTTGCCTTTTCCAACCATGGGGCACAAATTGAGTCATTTTTCAGCAAAAGTGTGGCAAGAGCTGGCAAGCACAAGTAGTACGAATACATGGGTAGAGGTAGCGGTTGATTTTGCTGTAACTACGCCCAGGTGCAGGACAGGTTAGCTGGTCAGAGCGTGGGAGTCCGGCAAGCGCAAGTAGCACGAATCAAATATGGAGGTAAACTATTGATTTTGCTATACTACCCACCACATGGCGGGGTAGCTCAGATGGTTAGAGCGTGGGATTCATAACCCCAAGGTCGGCGGTTCGATCCCGCCCCCCGCTACCAATAAAATCAATAACTTAGGCGGCAGGCATCTGCCGCTGTTTTGCTATTGTGGGGACTTTTGTGTCGGTACGCGTTTGCCGTTGCGCAAGCGCTTCCATTGCGCGTCTCAAACCCTCGTCGGTCGCGTGAGTGTAACGCGCAGATGTTTGAATACAGCGATGCCCGAGAATCGCCATGATCTCTCGAGTGTTAGTGCCGGCGTCCGCGAGCCTGGTCGCGGCTGTGTGTCGCAGATCATGAAACCGAAAGTCGTCGAGACCTGCAAGAAGACAAGCAGTGCCAAACCCGTTCTTGAGATCGGTTCGTGGCTTCTTAGTCTTATCGTTGAAAAACACGTACTCGGTGTGACCGGTTTCGCGGTGCAAACCGAGTAATTCCCTTCTCGCGATACCATTCATCGGAATGCTTCGGCTGTGACCTGATTTAGTTTGCTCGCGCTGTGAGTTCATCACGTGAATTAGACCACGTGCGAAGTCAACGTTCGCCCAACGCAAACTCAACAGTTCACCTCTACGCATGCCAGTATGAATTGCCAGAATGACCAGCGGACGCAGATCTGCTCTCGGCCCGGTTAGCACCGATACAAGTCGCTCTTCCTCTCGATCGGAGAGATAGCGGTTACGCTCATTGTCTTCACGAAAGCGTTTTACTTTTCGACAGGGATTCGAAATTGTTAATCCCTGATCGATTGCTAACGAAAAAGCTTTTGAGAGCAACTCCAACTCTCGATTGACCGTAGAGGGCGCGCGATCTCCACCTCGTGCTGTTTTGGAAGTACGTCGATCCCGCTTGTACTTCTCGATCAGAATCGGCGAAATCTCATCCATTGGTTTATTGCCTAGTGCTTTGATCAGTGGACGTGAGCGAAATTCATCGTGTACCCACGTCCGCTTGTTAACCTTAGACCAAGGCAGGAAGGTATCAGTGATGAAATCCCGCAGCAACGGAGCGGGAGTTTTCTGTTTACCGTAAGTACCTTCATACACTTGATCACGAATTGCGTGTTCGGCGCGTTCAGCTTGCGCCTTAACACGGGCTTCTGGAATCGAACCGCGATAACGCTTACCGTTGACCCAGAAGTCGTAGCACCACTTGCTACCTCGTTTAAAAACTGACATTGGTCTATTCCTCTCTGCGGATCGCAGCCCGTTTGAGGAATGGCGGCATCCTAGCGCTTCTCATTTGGTCGTGTCCATTCCAAAATTTCGTCAAGCAAGAAGATGGTCCTATCTCCTGCTTTGCGATATGGGATTCGTGCCTGGCTGACCATTTCGTAAACTGTTCTTGTTTTGATCCGCAGCAACTCAGCGACTTCCTTCACGTTAAGAAACTTTGGACGAGCCTGGTTTACGCTGTCTTGTCTTGTACTCATTGCAACACCTCGGAGCTTCTTAAAAACAGGACCATGCAGACCGGAATTGGCTTCAATGACAATTCAATCCTCGTACCGCGGTGACACACAGCTACGTTGACGTACGTGATGACAAGCGGACTAAGGTCTTGATTGAGTTATTTGAGGTATTTGGAGAGTCGGATGAGCGAGTTCCGACCGACTCCGCTTATTTGGTGTATGTAATCTGACAACAGTGTGTGTAACTTACAACATCCCTTCCGGCAGCGATCTCTTGAAATTTCCGATTCAGAGAACGAGCTCGAGCGATGACGCCCGACGTTGCAAATGTTCGGGTCCAAACACTGTCGTTACTGATATCTTTTGCCGTTATGTATAACCCAACCTGCGACATGCCGACCCTGTGGGTCATGGTGTGTCCAATGGATGACGCCGCCTTTTTCATTCCAGACATACTCACCATTAAAGCCAACGCTATCGCCGACCTTCAGTCCGGCGATGCGCGGCGCAACGTCGATGTTGTGTGTAATAAGCAGCGTCTGTCCTGATGCAAGCTGAACGACGAATCGTTGGTGTCGCGAACCGTCCACATCGTCCGGCAGAACGCGAATCACCGTACCCTCGCCTTCGACTTGTACGTCGCTTGTACGACTCGCAAACGCGCGAGCGATGGGGCTGTCGTTGTGCGGCGTCGCACTCCGTTCAGTAGCGGGATCGTGACTGGCGCACGAGACGAAAATGACCGCCAACACGGCCACAGCCGTTTCGATGAGGACCGCTTTTGCCCGCGCCCTGCGAGGGTTGTCACGGACGATCGCTGCATTCAACTTTCGCATGATACGGACATTTGAAGGTTCATAAATGAGCGGTTTTCTTGATCCGAACATTCTTTTTTAGCGGACGTGAGAGAAAAGATTTGTGCTATAGTGCGGTCAACCCCTCAATAAGAAGCGGACCGACTTGTGGTTGGACACGAAGCCGGCCCTAAACCATCAACCTTCCATCGAAAGGATGACGATTATGGATTGCCATAGTAGCGCAACAGCGCGCTCAGAAACACCTCACGCAACCGAAACAAACTCAACAAGGACCATCAGCCACGCTCTCAAACGTCGAGCTCAATCAGTCATAAACGATAGATCGATCGATCCCGAAAGCCGAACTGTTGTCCGCTACGCGCTCGAAATAAACGACCCGTGTCTGGCTGACCTTGTGCGCCGCGCCGATGCCGGTGACAGCATCGTCGCGGCCTTAGAGCGCTCCGAAATATCCGAATCCAAGGAAGAAGACTGGAGCGAAGAAAGGATCGAAACCCTCGCAGAAATAATCTGCCAGGCGGGTGACGAACCTGACACTAAATCGGCCGCTTTGTTCATCCTGATGGGCGCGATTGAACACGCAAACGATCCCAAATTACTCGCGAACACAGCCAAGCATTTTGCTTTCAATCGCTGCGGAGAGTTCAACCTGTACGGCATGGTTGACGCTCAACTTGCGGTCGTTGAAGGGGAGTTGTTAGCGAGCGATGCGCTAACATCTTAATGCGTTTCGAGGTCCTCAGTCGGCCCTCAAACGGCTGTAACCGTCTTGAACCACAACCATTCTGAGAGCTCCGAAGAGCATTGCCAAGGGGCTCTCAGCTACTAATAAAACGGGGCGGTCAGTTCTCGACAACCGTTACCATAGCGACGTCATTCGTTTCAATTATCCCGCCTCAAGTGGTTCTCATCTCGTCGTAGAGAGGCTAAATGACAAGGCTTAACATCTTGCCTGGACGAGGCGGTCAGGCCATCGATAGTCGCGATTTTCCATCAATAGATTCAGAAAATCTTCGTCACTCGGCCAACCGAAACCAAGACAATCAGTGAACCCGAAGCACGCCGATGGGGATTTCCAAAAAGCGGTTCGTCCCTCTCTTAAAAGACCCTTTACTCGCCTTGACAGGCTTATTCCTTCACGCCATTAACGACTTCAATGGGACAGCATTTCACGGTCTCCGAGCACTTCTTTCGGCATAGCTCGCAAGTGCGTTTTCTGCCAGTTCGGACACTCTGTGCTTCGCATCGATGCGCAACTTCTTCCAGTCTTCGCTCGTCAAACTGTCGTCGGCGAGCATCTGAAATCCTTGGGTTATGAGGTACTGTGCGCGTACTAAATGATGGAACAAAAAGCGGTCGCCGCGCGTCAATTCATCGTTCCCATGGAGCTTTTCTAACAGCGCAGAACGAGCCCACTGGTGCGGACTTTCTCGTACTGTTGCAGCTCTTTTTTCGATGTCGCTCCACTCTTCTTCGGTAATCCGAAAGGAGATCGTTCTTTCTTTTTCGGGTCGCATGATGACCTGCCTTCAGCTTGGATTTCTGCTGTCGGCGGTACAAGTCTCATGCCAGCAGGTGCAAACAATTGCTTGCGCGTGCAAGCACGTCCTCGTAAGTTCTTCCTTTGCCGTTGTCTACATGTGCAAACAAAAGTTTGCGTGCGTGTGCACCTGAAGGGGTGACGTGTCAATTGAATCAGGTGCAAAGCACCTTCTCCATTTTATGGGGTCTGACGAACGCGGGCGTGTAAGGCGACTTTTAATTGCACTCGGTCAACTAATGGTAAGCAATCTACTTGTGGCTTTCTCGGCACCATTCCAACAGTTTAACGCGGGTTGTCGATCACAGAACAGTTTCCCAAAAGTAACCTTGTCAGGGTTGATTCGACAAATTGATATTGGTCAAAAAGACGTTCTTAATGCTCCGTTCTAGATTTGTCTTGGAGACCTAGCGGACAAACAGTTCAAGGCAAATCAGTGAATTGGAATCGCGAGTTTCCATATAAGTTGTAGGACCCCAGCTGAGGTCAAAAAGGAAACAGCATGAAAAAGATAGTACGCTGTAGTCGACCTAGTACGCTGCTAAAATCGGAGGCATACTAACCGTCTGCTCGGATGACTTGGGGCTAGAGGTCTCTAGAGAGTTTGCCGCTTGTACGTCACAAGCAAAATAGGATTCACTTCCAAAAGGTGATGAGTGGATACAAAAGCATCTAGACTTGGTTGTCGGTACCTACGTGGCCGAAGGCGAGTTTCCGTCTTATGAAAGGCTAACATCAGTGGTTAGGGAACAGTTCCCCACTAGTAGATGGCAAAAGACGCATTATCAGTGGTACAAGTCACAGATTAAGACAGGGAAAATACAAGTCTCGAGGACGTCAGGCGAAAGAAAGCTAGACATCGATCTCCAGAAATCAGCAGGGCAGATCGAATTTCGAGAATTGGCGAAGTCAGACCTTGGGAGGGTCTCCGACCTTCATCGGGTACGCGCAGTAGCGGTAGAACTGCTTTCCTTTCTCAACCACAGTGTGACGCAGCAAAGACTCAAAAGGTGTCACATCGTTGGGGCCTCCAGTTCAGCCATTCAATCAATCATACTTCCTGAAGCTCAGCGACTTGGGTTCCAGAGCGAACGGACAGGCATGTTTTGAATCATACGCGTGCTCCGGAATCCGACCCGACTACTTTAGGCCAATTGGTGGATCTGGCATTCTGCTGGAAGTCGAGCGTGGCAAGATTCTCGCTAACAACATGGACATACTCGACCTATGGAAGTGTCACATCTGTCCCGAAGCCGATTACTTGTTTCTAGTAGTACCGAAACACAGGCCCACTCACGGAGGAAAGAATGAGCCCATTTTGGACCGGGTGTACGATCGGCTTGAGACGTTCTTTCAACCTCAGAATGCTATTAACGTCGAAGCGGTTTTCCTATTTGGTTATTAAGTAATTCCTCGCGACTGGATTCGAAGTCTCGCGGCAAGAAAAGTGCGGAGCAGTCGAACTTCCTAGTTTGGCGGGTCGCTCCGCTTTATTGTCAGCCCAAACCCATCGCCAAAATCGCGGCCTTTGTTGGTGAGTCGTAGAACTGCCATTGAATTGCGGTTAAGACTGCGTCAGGAATTTCTGCCACATCTCGCTTATTTTCGCTCGGTATGAGAATGCGTTTTGCACCTGCCTCCACCGCGAATTGCATCCTCTCCGGAAGTGAATTCACTTTTAGAAGCAGTCCTTGCACGCTCATTTCTCCAAGCACAACCGTGCGCTCGATTAAAGGTTTCTCGAGGATCGCGGAAGCCATAGACACGAAGAATGCAACGGCTGTTTCCGCTCCTTCCCTCGCCTGATTCAGGTTTATTGTCTGAATGCTGAAATCATAAGCGTTGAGATCATGATCAATCCCAAGATTCTTAAGATTGGCTTTCAGAAACGCATCTGCGGTCTTGATGGCTTCCTTCATTTTTGACGAAAGACTTCCTAGAGGAATGATTCGGCCGGAACCTCGGTTCATTTGCGATTGGATCAGAAAGAGTGCCAATCTGCTATCTGCGGAGTCGGTTCCAATCGTGTAAACGCCGCCAGGGTTCAGCGTTCCTTCGACGATGAGATTTCCTCCTCCCATCTCTGGTACGCTGACGAACGTTTCCTGGTCTGACTCACGATCTACGAAAGAGAAGCTAGTGTCCCAATACTCAAGACCGCCCATCTTCTTGAGCTGCTCCTTCACGCGGCGCCGCATCTCCATGGCATACTCTAGATA
>Ga0105237_10002445_pt1 | contig 23058 bp, 20 predicted proteins | sample KBSC24metaG_FD_81520 | JGI IMG/M metagenome (GOLD analysis project Ga0105237, IMG submission 81520) | Corn rhizosphere microbial communities from Kellogg Biological Station, Michigan, USA - KBS C2-4 metaG | ecosystem: Host-associated > Plants > Roots > Rhizosphere > Soil | place: Michigan, USA...
CGGTTCGACAACGCCGGTGATGATCCTGACCGCGCGCGATGCCATTCCCGACAGGGTCGCCGGGCTCGACGTGGGAGCCGACGACTATCTGACCAAGCCCTTCGCGCTCGAGGAATTCGAGGCCCGCGTGCGCTCGCTCGTCCGGCGCGGCCAGAACCAACCCAGCCCGATGTTGACCGTAGGCGCTCTATCGATTGATCGTAACTCCAGCACGGTAACGCTCGCCGGACGCACGCTCTTCCTGCGTCCAAGGGAATATTCAGTCCTAGTTCTTCTTCTCAGCCGCGCAGGCCAGGTCGTGCAGAAGGAGCGGCTCGCCTCGGCGATTTCGAATTTCGACGATGCCCTCACGCCCAATGCCGTGGAACTGCATCTCGGCCGCCTGCGCAAGAAGCTTGAGCCGCATGGCCCCAATATTCGCACAATCCGTGGGGTCGGCTATATTCTCGAGGTCGAGTGAATGGACGCGAGCGCCGCGCCGTCCATCCGTCGGCGCCTTTTGCAAAATATGGTGTTGCCGGTCGCTGTGTTGGCGATCGTTTTCGGCATCGGCGGCGCATTTCTCATCCATAGCGTCGTGAGCCTGACGCAGGATCGCCTACTTGATGCGGCGCTCGTCTCTATCATCGATCGGGCGACGGCACGGGGGCCGGCGCATTTCGACAACACGGTGGCGCAGGGCGCCATCGAGATCCTGGGCGGCGAGACAGATGACACATTTGCCTTTTGCATATCCGACGATGCCGGCTTTCGGCGAGGCGACCGGGAGCTCTGTGCGCTGGACACGCGCCCCGCGCCCCTCGGCCGGATCACGCATGTGCCGGCCGATCTAAGTGACAACCAGGTGCGGATCGCGATGACGAGCCGCACCATCGAAGGCTTTGCACGTCCGCTCACCTTCAGAATGGCGGAGACGCTTAATAGCCGGCTCAATATGGAAGCGCGGATGCTCGTCGTCCTCGTGTTTTTTGAAGCCGTTCTCCTGAGTGCTGCCGCCATTCTCTCCTATCTGGCCATTTTGCGCGGGCTTCTGCCGCTCACCGAGATCAGTCAGGAGCTTCTGGGACGGGCGCCACCGGGCGCCATCCCCTTTGCCCGCATCGATACCGCACGGGTGCCTGAAGAGGCCGTCGATCTCGTCTCGGCGATCAACACGTTGATGGAGCGGCTGGATGAAACGATCGCCGGCGTGCGCGATTTTACCGCCGATGCCTCTCATCAGTTGCGCTCGCCGCTGGGCGGTATCAAGCTGCATCTTGAGCTTCTGGAGCGGCAGGCTGTAGGCCAGGACAATCTTCTGGCAACGCTCGGCGAAGCGCAGAACGGTGTGACGCGCCTGCAACGCACGCTTCAGCAGTTGATCGTGCTGGCGCGAGTCGATGCGAAGAGCGGCGCGGTCGATCTAGATCAGCGCGTCGATCTCGCCCGCCTTGCCGCCGACGTCCTGGCCGAGCACGTCCCCAAGGCTCTGAACCGCAATGTCGACATCGTGCTCGATGCGCCGGACGACCCCATCAACGTCACGGGCAATCCGCTGCTTCTCAGGGAAATCATTGCCAACCTTGTCGATAACGCGATTGCACACAGTGCCGAAGGCGGTTGCGTAACGGTGCGCGTGATGCTGGACGCGACGACCGGGACAATCGCGGTTGAGGATGAAGGGCCGGGTATTCCCGAGGAGGAACGTAGTCGTGTCTTTCAACGCTTCTACCAGATTGCCCGTAGCGACGCGAAGCCGGGTTCGGGGCTCGGTCTTGCGATCGCGCGCCGTATCGCCGATCTCCATGGCGGCTTGATCACTCTCGGCGAGACCGCTTCGGGCCACGGCTTGAGCGCCCGGCTCAGCCTGCGCCTCTTTCAATCGAAGTCGCTGGACTAGGAACGCGAGCCAGTGCTGTGAGGGCCAGCGCGCATCGGCCCTGCAGACAGATATCAGATGCTATTAGCTTGATTCCGGGACGGACGCATTTCCAACATCGACGTGGCGAAAGAAGTTGGGCTGTCTCCTTCGCCATGCTTGCGCCGAGTCCAGTTCCTGGAAGAGGGGTTAGAACAGGAGCTGCCCTCGCTTGCGATAATCGGCATGGGGCTGTGCATAAACTTTCCGCTTCTTCTCGCCCTCCAGGGTCCCTCAGCGATGATGCCTGCACTATGTCTGATTAAGGCATTCCGAAACGATAGTTTCTAGGACCGCGTTAGCCCTCAGTGCATACTACTCCAACCCATGCGGTTGATGGATTGTGAACCTTCACTCCGTTAGAAAAGATCTAACATTATTAGTCACTTTCGTTCCACATCCCATCGAACGGCGCAAATTTATCCACCTTTTTCAAGAACCTGCATAGTGCTCGTCGCCGACCAAGTGTAGATGAAGAATACCTTCACCTATCTGTCAGGTCTCCCGTGGATCAGCTACTTGCTATTCGAACATTTGTCCGCGTCGCCGAAGCTGGCTCCTTCGCCAGGGCGGCTGACACGTTGAACCTGCCCCGGTCCTCCGCCAGCAAGCTCGTGCAGGATCTCGAGGCGCATCTAGGAACAAAGCTCGTAGAGCGCACGACGCGATCAGTCACGATGACCACCGAGGGCGCCGCCTATCACGAGCGCGCGCTCAAGCTCCTCGCCGATCTCGATGACATGGACGGCACTGTCGCTGGTTCGCGTAGTGCGCGTAAGGGAAAGCTGCGCGTCGATATTGGCTCGGTGCTTGCAAATCAAATCCTTATACCTGCGCTCTCCGATTTTCAGCACCAGTACCCTTATATCGACCTCTTGCTAGGCGTCGGCGATCGCCCCGCCGACCTCATCAGCGAGGGGATCGATTGCGTCATTCGCGGCGGAGCCCTCGGTGACTCGTCGATGAAGGCGCGGAAGCTGTGCGAACTGGACTACGTGATTTGCGCGTCGCCCGCCTATCTGGATGGCATGGAGTTGCCGGAGCGGCCTGGTGATATCGAGAAGCATCGGATCGTCAGTTATTTCTCAGCGTCATCGGGAAAGCGGTTTCCATTGCGCTTTCAGCGCGGCGAAGAGCGAAGCGAGTATCTCCCAACCTCCAGCGGCATTTCTGTCAACGAGAGCACCGCGCACCTGAACGCGCTGCTCGCAGGACTGGGGATCGGCCAAAGCTTCGGTTTCCTGGCACGGCCTCATTTCGAGAGGGGGGCGCTGGTCGAACTGCTGCCCGACTGGAAGCCGGACAATCATCCCCTGCACCTCGTCTATCCCGCTGATCGATTTCCAAACCCGCGGCTGCGCGCCTTCACGGAATGGGCGGCAAAGGTATTCGAAGCCGTCGACGCGCGACGCAATGTGACGACGCAGACCATCCATCCACATGGATAATGTCTCTACCCTGAGCGGCTTCTCACTGCCGATCTGACGAACTAATTTCTCCTCATCGGACGGCGACGAGGCCAACGGCCAACGCCACCTCCCGAACAGTTTTAGATTTTCAACAGGCCGCGCATTCGGGCTGAACCCTTCTGCGCGCCCAGCATCAGGAGAATAAAATGACCAACAGGCTTGAAAACAAGATCGCCGTCGTCACCGGAGCAACCAGCGGCATCGGGCTCTCGACCGCCAAGCTCTTTGCCGCCGAAGGCGCACGCGTCTACATCACCGGCCGCCGCAAGGACGCGCTCGACAAGGCAGTGGCCGAGATCGGCCATGGCGCGGTAGGCGTCCAGGCCGATTCCTCCAGCAACGATGATCTCGACAAGCTGTTCGCCCAGGTGAAGGCGGAACAGGGACGCCTTGACGCCCTCGTCGTCAACGCCGGCGGCGGCACCATGCTGCCGCTCGGTCAGATCACCGAGGAGCAGATCGACGACACCTTCGGCCGCAACGTGAAGGCCGTCATCTTTACGGTTCAGAAAGCGCTACCGCTGCTCAGCAAGGGCTCGTCGGTCGTGCTGACCGGCTCGACCGCCGGCACGGAAGGTACGGCTGCCTTCTCTGTCTACTCCGCTTCCAAGGCCGCCGTCCGCAACCTGGCCCGCTCCTGGGCGCTTGACCTGAAGGGCACCGGCATCCGCGTCAACGTCGTCTCGCCCGGCGCAACACGCACCCCCGGCCTCGTCGAGCTTGCCGGTGACGACAAGGAACAGCAGCAGGGCCTGCTCGACTATCTCGCCTCACGCATCCCGCTCGGCCGCGTCGGCGAATCCGAGGAGATCGCCAAGGCCACCCTGTTCCTGGCTTCCGACGATGCGAGCTTCGTCAACGGCGCCGAGCTCTTCGCCGACGGCGGCCAGGCCCAAGTCTAACTCCCGCAGCGGGAGCGGCCAACAGCCGCTCCCCATTCTCATTCTCATTCTCAAGGAGAGCCCGCGATGCGTGCCGCAGTGTATTTCAAGCATGGAAAGCCTGAGGACGTTCTTCAGGCTGTCGAAGTCGAAGATCCCAAGCGTCCCGAGCACAACGAAGTGCTGATCCGGGTGCTGCTTCGGCCGGTCCACCACGGCGACCTTCTCGGCGTATCGGGACGCTACCAGTCGGGAGCGGTGGTTCCGAACGAGGGTGCGCGTGTCGGCTTCGAGGGCTATGGCATCGTCGAGGAAGCAGGTGATGGCGTCGACCTGAAGCCGGGCACCCGCGTCGCCTTTTTTCCCGGCAAGGGCGCGTGGAGCGAGAAGGCCATCGTCTCGGCCGAATACGTCACCGAAATCCCCGATGACGTATCTGATGAAGCCGCGGCGCAGCTTCACGTCAATCCGCTGACGGCGGCGCTCCTTCTGCGCGCCGTCGAAACATCCGGCGCGAAGCCGGGCCGCGACGTACTCGTTCTCACCGCCGCCGGATCCGCGGTCGCCAGACTCCTGATCGGACTGCTTCTCGATCGTGGCTTCGACGTGGTCGGCGTCGTCCGGCGGGAAGCCGGCGTGAACGAACTCAACGTGGTGTTCCCGGATCTGCCTGTTGTCTCGACCGACAAGCCCGGCTGGCAGGAGAATGTCATATCTGCGGCGGACGGTCATCCGATCGGGGTCGTGCTCGACCCTGTTGGCGGCGAGACTGCCAGTGCGGCCGCCGGGCTGCTCGCTCAAGGTGGCAGCCTTGTATCCTATGGCGATCTGTCCGGGCAGCCGATCTCGGTCTCCGCACTTTACTTTTCGACGCGCGACATCCGGATATCGGGCGTGACCGTTGGGCGGTGGGCAAGCCTACCAGTCAAAATCCGCAAAGCCGATCTCAAGCTGGCGATAGAACTGGCCGCGGGCAAACCGGAGCTTTTCCCGGTCGAGAAGACATTCGATCTGGCAGACGTCGGCAAGGCGGCGGCGCTCGTCGAAATGCCTGGCAAGACTGGGACGGTCCTGCTTTCCTCCTACTAGCAAGCTGCCCCGTTGCGGCACGAGAGCCGAAATCTGGAACAAGAACATCCAGGCGGAGCAAATCCAGACATCGGCGCTCGCTACGCGCAGGTCTAATCTTGATCCGATATTTCAACGGATCGTCGACAACCCAACCATCATAAAACCAGAACATGAGAGATCGAGCAAAAGTGGTTCTTCCGCTACCTGATGAAGGATGAAAGCAGGATCGACGCCCGCGACCGCGCCGTCTATGCGACGCTTACGCGAGCCGCGATGCAATCCGCGCCGGCAACGCCTGGTATCAGGCCTTTCCACAAGACATCATCGATGATGGCGACTACGCCAAACTCGAGATGCCGGTTCTGGCGCTCGGCGGCCCCGGTTACGTCTGGCTGAAGACGACCCTTGAGCGAAAGACGACCAATCTGCAGGTCTTCAAGATCGCTGACAGCGGCCACTTCATTGCCGAAGAGCAGCCGGAAGAAACCCTGAAACACATCATCGACTTCCTCAACTAAGATTCTCCAGGAAAAAGCCATGACACTTCAATCGACTGACTCTTCGCGTCGGCGCATGCTACAGCTTGCTCTCGCCCTGCCTGCCGCGACCGCCTTCGTTTCGCAAGCGGCGGCTCAGACATCCGGCCTAAACATTCCGCCGGCTTCGAAAGACATCAAGCCGTTCAGTGTGTCCGTGCGGCAGTCGGCGATCGACGACCTCAAGCAAAGGCTGAAGAACACCCGCTGGCCCGAGAAGGAAACGGCGTCTGACTGGTCCCAGGGCGTACCTCTTCAAAAGGCGAAGGCGCTTATCGCTTATTGGGAGAGCAAATACGACTGGCGGAACTTCGAGAAGCGCATCAACGCCTATCCACAATTCCGCACTGAGATCGACGGGCTCGGCATTCACTTCATCCATGTGAAATCGAAGCATGAGAACGCCCTGCCGATCATCCTGACCCATGGATGGCCAGGGTCGGTGGTGGAGTTCCTCAAGGTTATCGGGCCACTCACCAACCCGACCGCGCACGGCGGCACAGTTGAGGACGCGTTGCACGTCGTCATTCCCTCTCAGCCCGGCTTCGGGTTTTCGGACAAGCCCCAGGCAGAGGGATGGAACGTCGTACGCACGGCGAAAGCTTGGGCCGAGCTGATGACCCGTCTTGGCTACAGCAAGTGGGTCGCACAAGGTGGGGAGTGGGGTTCCGGCGTGACCCATGCCCTCGGCCACATCCGGCCTGCAGGGCTTGTCGCAGCTCACGTCAACTAGCCGCTCGTCTTCCCGGAAAAATTCCCGGACAATCCGACCCCGAGGAAAAGGCAGCGATGTATGCGGCCGCCAAGTTTGCCAACGACCAGTTCGGCTATTTCAAGGAACAGGCAACGCGTCCACAGACAATCGGCTACGCGCTTGCCGACTCCCCGGTCGGCCAGGCAACATGGATCTACGAGAAGTTTCAGGCCTGGACCGATAACCGCGGTGAACCAGAAGACGCTTTGACCGTCGACGAGATGCTCGACGACATCTCCCTATACTGGTTTACGGACACTGCGGCCTCTTCCGCTCGGAACTACTGGGAAAACGCGCGCAACGGCGGGGGATTCGACGCTGGTCGTATCGAGCTGCCGATGGCCGCGACGATCTTCCCGAAGGAAATCTACCGGGCGCCGAAGGCATGGGCCGAAGCCCATTGGCCAAACCTCGTCTACTGGAACGAAGTCGACAAGGGCGGGCGAAGACCGAGCTCATGTTGTTCTGATTGGCCGGCCGGTCGAGGCCCTAAAACGATGGATCGAGGAGTCCAGGATCGACATTGCGCCTGTGTTCCGTCCGATCGACCAATGGAGCAATGTCGGCCGGCGGGCGTTGACGCCGCAATCGGTCAATCTGATCCTGAAGACCCGGTGCAAGCAGGCGGGTCTCGATCCAGAAGAGTTTTCGGCGCACGGGCTCCGATCGGGCTATCTGACCGAAGCAGCCAATCGTGCCGTCCCCCCTGCAGGAGGCTATGCAGCAGTCGCTGCACAAATCGGTGCCGCAGGCGGCGAGTTACTACAACAATACCGAACGCAAGCAGGGTCGGGCAGCTCGATTGAGCATTTGAGCCGCGGCATCGAGGATTACTTGCAGTTCTACACGACACTATCGGCGCTGCGCCGCCTTGCGGTACAAAGCAGAATATGTCGTTGTGCGCCTGCTTATTCGGAAGTACCGGAGGATGGTTGCGATGAAGACGCGGATCGACGCGGTTATCGAAAGGGCGATAGTGGCCGGCAAGATCGTCGGCACTGTCGTGATCGTCGTCAAAGACGGAGAGACCATCTATAGCCGCGCTGCTGGTTATGCTGATCGCGAAATCGGAAAGCCCACTGAAACGCGGACCATATTCCGCCTCGCGTCCGTGACCAAACCGCTCGTGGCAGCAACCGCTCTAGCTCTCATCGACAAGGGCAGGCTGTCGCTTGGCGACCTTGTGCGAGATTATCTCCCCTACTTCCGGCCGAAACGGCCGGACGGGGAGATAGCCGAAATCATCATACACCACCTTCTGACGCATACGGCAGGTCTGAGCTATGGCGCAGATCCGGAAACCACACCATCCGAGCGGATGTTCAATGCCGGCCTTGCCGACACAGATCTCGATTTCGAGGAAAACTTCAGCCGACTAGCGACCTTTCCGCTCCTGGCCGTGCCAGGTACGCTTTGGTCTTACTCGATCGCCATCGATGTCCTTGGGGCAGTAATCGCCCAGATCGAGGAGTGCAGTTTGGGAGAGGCGGTGCATCATCATGTGGCCGAGCCGCTGGGAATGAAGGACACCGGCTTCTCTCTCAGCGATCCCGAACGGCTTGCCACACCCTATGCTGACGCCAGTCCGGCGGCCGTCAGAATGGGAGATCATCATCTGGTTCCCGATGATGCCGGCAATCTGCTGACTTTTGCACCGATCCGGCTGTTCAATCCCAAGGCTTTCCAGTCCGGCGGTGCGGGCATGGTGGGAACCGCGCCGGATTTAATTGCCTTTCTCGAAGCTGTTCGTCGCGGTGGCGCACCCATCTTGAAGGCCGAGACGGCGAAGGCCGCGCTTCTCAACCAGATCGGCAACATCCCACGCCCAGGCGAACCAGGACAAGGATTCTCCTTTTTGGGTGGAGTGATCCAGGATCCAGTTTTGGCAGAGGTTCCGATGTCGAAAGGATCGATAACGTGGGGCGGAGTTTATGGACACAGCTGGTTTATAGATCCCGTGAAAGGCATTTCCACTGTGATCATGTCCAACACGGCGGTAGAAGGTTGTTTGGGAACCTATCCACGTGATATCGCTCGGGCGATCTACAACGCCTGACGCCTGTTGGACGAAACAGTGTCGCGGCATTTGCGAGGACGCTGCTGCCCATGGCTGTTGAGGCAATACGAATCTCATCTCATCCAGTTTGTCGCCGCGCATTCGGCGGTCGCGATGGACTAGCCAACAAACGCACGCTGTTGCTCTCGGTTCTTGATTAGAGACGTCTGTTCACGACCAATTTCGCGACACTTCGGGAGAAGAAGTATGCTCGAGATCCGTCCAGCGGAAACCGCAGACCATGCAAAAATCTTACACCTCTGGCATCGAGGATGGCATGATGCTCATGCCGATCTCGTTCCCCCTGAGGTTCTGGCATTCCGGACCGAAAGTCACTTTGCAATCTGGCTGAAGGAGGCGCGCGACACGTTCTACGTCGCGATCGATGCCCAGCTAGTTGGATTTGTCTCCGTTAAAGATGCCGAGGTCGTCAAACTCTATGTCGGCAAAAGCGCTCGCGGAACCGGCGTAGCCCATGCCTTGCTATCCTTTGCCGAAGAGCTCTTGTTTGAAAAAGGCGTGCAAGAGGCCGAGTTGTTTTGCACGGCCGGCAATAGTCGGGCCGAAAAGTTCTATAAGCGGGAAGGATGGAACCTGTCTGCGTCGTTTGACGATGCTCTTTGGGTCCCTGAGGGCTCCGGCGGTGGATTTTTGGTCCCTACCCATCGTTTTCAAAAAGCCCTGATGCCAGTCGCGCGATAGGCTCGTGGCGAATGTCGCACGGTTTCTCAATCGGAGCAGCAATTCAGGCCACGCAAGCTGGGCTAAGGCAATGTGTCAGGTCGGCCTGATCACCGGCTCATTACTGATGAGCGCACTGTTTGCCAGCGTGGTCGGCGATACCGCAACTGCGGCCGCCGGCATGGCGAAGGATGTCACGCTTCGCCTTCCACGTCGCAGCCGCCATGGCAGGGGCTTTCCTGCCTTCTCTCACGCGTCGTCCGCGTCGGCGTCACGCCTGACACCCCGCAACAAGGATCATGCGCAATGCAACAGAACAACCTGCCGTCGCATCGTAAACTTAACGACAAAAAGGCGCGACCATGAAGCGGGCCTCTTTTGTGTGTCATGTCCAGGCGATTTTTGCCTACAGGTTCATCGCCGCTGCGGCCGGAGCAACTCCTCGACAAACATGCTGAGCTTCAACTGATAGAGATGAATACGTCTTCGCAATGGAAGCTCCCGGCGGCTTTTGCGAATTTCAGCATTATCGGACGCATCGCATGCACCGACGCGTCCGATGTCAAATCAGGCAGCCTGTTCCCATTCATCGGGTTCGCCGGTAGCGAATATGACGTCGAGATTGAGGAAGCATATCATGTCCTTGTCGCGGGCGAAGATCCCCTCGGCATATCCGTTGGCAGATATGCCGGCCGCCGCAGGGACTTGTTGAAGCTCGTCACCCCGGATTGTCAGTATGTCCGAGACACGATCGACCATAAGGCCGATGGTCTTGTCCTTGACGACAGTGACGACGATCGCGCTACGCTCGCTGGTTTCCGCTGACGCCATCCCGAGCTTGACCGCGAGATCGACGATCGGGATCACTGTGCCTCGAAGGTTCATCACCCCCATAACCTCTGCCGGCGTATGCGGTAGAGGGGTGACTGGCGCCCATCCGCGGATTTCGCGAATGGAGGTGGTGCGCACGCAAAACTGCTGTTCATGCAGCATGAAGGCGATGATCTCCAGCGTATCGGCGTCGTGGCTGAGCATCTGGTTCATCAGAAATCCTCCCAGCCGTCCTTGTCGGCGTCGATGGCTGCGTTGCCGGAGAAGGCCGACGCGATCTTCCGGCCGAGCGCTCTGGCCGGAGAAGCGGCAGGGACCTCGCGTCCGGACGCAGGGCGGATGCTACCTGCCGAACCGCTGCCCAATTTGAACTGAGAAAGAAGCTGGTTCAACGACTGAACTTCCCTGGCAAGGCTATGGCTTGCGGCCGTCGATTCTTCCACCATCGCGGCGTTCTTCTGCGTGTCCTGGTCCATCTGATTGACGGCGGTATTGATCTGCTGGAGCCCGGAGGACTGTTCGTGGGCCGATTCCACAATCGACAGCACATGACGGTTGATCTCCTGCACTTCGGAGACGATCGTCTGAAGAGCCTTTCCGGTATCGCCGACGAGTTGCACGCCCTGATGCACCTGGTCGTTGGAGGTAGTGATCAGCGCCTTGATCTCCTTGGCGGCGGTCGCCGAACGCTGGGCGAGCTCGCGTACCTCCTGGGCAACGACAGCAAAGCCCTTGCCGGCTTCGCCCGCCCGCGCCGCCTCGACGCCGGCATTCAGCGCAAGCAGGTTCGTCTGGAAGGCGATTTCGTCGATAACACCGATGATGTTGGAGATCTCGCCTGACGACTTCTCGATCTCCTCCATTGCAATCACTGCCCGGCGCACGATCTCGCCGGATTGTTCCGCGCCAGCTTTGGCGCGGGCTACGAGTTGACCGGCGTCCTGGGCCCGCTGGGTGGCGTTCTTGACGGTCGTGGTGATCTCTTCCAATGCTGCGGCCGTTTCCTCGACGGCGGCCGCCTGCTGTTCGGTGCGCTTGGCGAGATCGTCAGCAGCCGAACGGATCTCGTTCGCGCCACCATCGATGCCGCGGGCGTTCTCGGAAACCCGCTTCAAGGCTTCCTGCAGTTTTTCGGCTGACTGATTGAAGTCGCCGCGAACGCCATCCAGCGACTGGGTGAACGGCTGGGCGATGCGGTAGGAGACATCGCCATCCGACAGCTTCGAGAGGCCGGCTGCGAGACTGTCGACCGCGAACTGGATGTCGGCAGCTTCCTTCGCCCTCTGCTTTTCACGCTCGATGCGTTCCTTCTCGCTCATCGAGCGATTGGCTTCCGTTTCCTGCTCAAGCCGGATTCGCTCAATGGCATTCTCGCGGAACACCTGGACGGCTGCCGCCATCTCTCCGACTTCATCCTTGCGCTCGATATAAGGGATGGCGCTGGAATTATCACCGCCCGCAAGCTTGCGCATGGCTTCGTTGATGTTGCGGATAGGCTTGACGACCAGAAGAAAGACGAGCCACAGAGCCGCCACCGAGAGTGTCACGGTCAACCCGCTGGTCAAATAGTTGCTGAATGCGGTCTGGTCGGCTGCTTGTTTCGATTCCGCGTTCCGCTTGCCGAGCAGCCCACGCTCTTCGTCCTGCATCTCGCGAACCTTGGCGCGAATGGCGTCCATGAACTGCTTGCCGGCACCGGCGCTCTCCATCGCCCGGGCCTGCTCCCGGGTGGCGGAGGCCTGCATCAGCGTTTTTTCCTTTTCGAGCACCTTGTCGGTCCAGTCGGAGACGTAACCGTCGAGATCGACCAGACGTTTCTGCTGGACAGGATTGTCTGCCGTCAGATTTTTGACGTCGCCGAGAGCCTGCCTGTAAGTCGCCTGTCCCGCCTTCTGCGGAGCCAGAAACGCTTCGTCGCCGGCGATAAGGTAACCGCGCAACCCGGTCTCCTGGTCGACCATCGACGCCACGATCTTATCGAGGTTGGAAAGAACCAGGTAGGTGTGTTCCGTAATCGCCACCGCCTGATTCTGGCGGGCAAGACCGCTCAGATTGATGACGCAGACGATGATACTCAGGAGGATGACGACTGCAAAGGCTAAGGAAATCTTGGTGAGTATCTTCAGATTGGTGAATGCGGACATTGTCGAACCTTTGATGATCGAACGGTGGCGAAAGCGAAGCAGTTTGCCTTTCGCCCCAAGGTACAGCGAATGGGAGCGGGTTGATCCCGGGGATCCCAAGGGGAGCGCGCGGTCAGGTTTCAGCTAGTCAGGTTCGCGTGCCGGAATGTTCTATCCGCTGGTGATCGGCCATCGGGCAAGTTCGTTCGACCTCCGCTCGCAAGGAGCGCGGCTCGGAATGCTTCACACTGGAAACGTCTGGACAGGACAGAGGAACAAATACCCTCATGGCAAATGACTCTGTAACCCGATTATTCGGGTGTATTGGTTTATTTTTCGCTAACGCAGAGTAATAAACAAAGGTGCAAAAGTTACTTCGCTAGATCTTTTGTATTTCGTCGAAATATTGCCTTGAATGCCGATCAGGCGACGAGCTGGCGTCTGATGGCGTCGGCAATCGCCTTGGTCCGGTTGCCCGCCTTCAACTTCTTGGCTGCCGAAATCAGGTAGCTATTGACGGTATTGACGCGGTAGCCGGTTGCCTTCGCGATCTTTTCGCTCGTCAGGCCAAGGCTTGCCGGCGACAGGCAGGCGATCTCACGTTTGGGAAAGCTTGAGTTTAGCCGAGTTCGTCTGCGACGCCATCCCGGTGGCGCAGCCGTCGCTCTTGCAAACAAGAATGCCCGCATCGTCTGGGCGCTCATCTCCGGGAACGAGGACATATGGGATATGTGGAGCAGTTTGCGAAGCCATGGCCTGAAGTAATAGGAAGAAGTTTACACGCCTGACAATTGCAGCAAAATGGCAGTAGATGGAATACGGTCACTACCGTTGCTTCTCAAACCTGATGTCTGGCTCGGCACGGCTTCGGCCAATGTCTAGGCTGTTGGTTTCCACGCAGAACTGAGGCTGCTCGCTAAACTCAAGGCCGGCAGCCATGACATTAAGGCCGAAATCATCTGTCTGTTTGCAGCAAAGTTGCTTGATTTCGTCCGTAATCCCTTTTCCATTGCAAAAGCTCTCAATACATTTCCCGCCCTCGCCGGCGCGATCGCTCCGCGCCAAGATTGCCGGCACCTTTCTCGCTCTCAATGCGGGGCTTAGATTACGGCGCGTGTCAGTATCCCCTGGGGAACAGCCGCCCCTGTGGCGTTCCCGCGACGAATTCCGCTGACAAGTGCTTCGCAGGGTTTAAGATGATCCACGCTTCGAAACGGGCGTCCAGCGAGACGGATGATACCCAAGCAGAGCAAGTCCATTGTCGCGCATGGCCTGCAGAAAGAAGTATCCAATACACTTCCGTATAGAGATTTTTCTCTTTTATATCAACCAGTAAAAACCTGCTCCAAAACAGCACGAGAGCTACCTTATAAGGTAAATAGGACAAAATAAGGGGCCGTGAAAGCCACGGTCGCCGGACATCACAAACAGTACTCGCCTTGGTGCGCATAGCGATCACCATCGAATGCAAAGGACGTTTGTGCCGGCTCGTGTCAAGGATCGACCTAGACGGTCATCGATCCCCGGGGAGCCTATTTCGCCTGCTCAGGGTCGCGCTCATCTGCAGCCGTCTTCTTGAAGACCTGTGCACAAGCGCTCGCTCTGCGAGTTGGTTGCGGGCCTGGGTATTCCTTGACCGGGGCAAATCATGATTCAGTCCCGGGATGGCAAGGAAACGGCTCGCCTCCCCTGAGCATGCCGATACGCTTTCGCTGGAGGCACTGCGAAGCTTGGTTGTTGACTCGAGACATGAATTAACCCGGATTTCTGCTTGATCCTGAGCAGGCCAAGCTTCAGACAAGGCAATGAAAAACATTGATTTTCATAGCAGTCGCTGAATCATGGCGAGATGGCAAACTGGGTGAATCTTGCACGCAATTCAACAGCTTGGGCTGACCATAAATGTGGCGGGCACCATGGTACCCGCCATGTCATTCGCAAATGGGTGCGCCTTAGTTAGCGGCCGGCGCCGCCTGGGTGGTCATGCATTCGGACAAGCCCATGAAGGCCTTCTCGCCGCCCGCAAGGCTGAAATCGGCAGTAGTGCTGTTGGCCGTCAGGCTCAGCGACTTGCCGCTGGTCAGTGCCATGACGGCCTCGGTCGTGTTCGGGACGTCGATCGTTGCCGTTGCTGCCGTGTCAGCAGTCGACGAGAAATTTGTGGCCGTGCCACCATCGATCGACCAGGAGCCGATCACCTGATCGCCCTTGGCGAAAGTGAACTTCGAAGAATTGGCAAACAGGACGACCTTGTCGCCAACCGCGAGAAGACCGACGCCTGTGGCGGGGTTCTGAGCGAGGCAACCGGTGAAGGTGTCGCCCTCTTTCAGCGGCGTGACGGAGAAATCGGCAGCATCGACGGACGCAGTGGTCAGAAGCATGGTGGCGAGGGTCATAGTTGTCAGGTGAAGTCTGTTCACTGCATTTCCTTCATGAGCGCGGGGAAAGCGATTAAGCGCTTGGTTACAAAAAAACCGCGACCCCGGTTTGGACTGGACGGAGAATCTACGTTCAGCGAAACGGAAGCCTCGCCAAAGCCCTCAGCGGTTGTCGCCCGGATTGTCGTTTCCACTCATAACCCCGGCAAAATTGTTTCACTCCAATACTTAAACAGAAAGTACCGGATATTTTCGCGGTTCATTTCTGGGCTGATTTGCTGTTCTTGACGGTCGAACGCTTCCCTGGGTAACGGCGAGCAGGAGCCTCTATGGATTGCCGCTGCATCGCCAAATTGATCGCACAACACAACTAAATCCTCAGCACAATCCGACATAAACCGAGAGTGCCACCCATTCTGCTCCACGCACCCTTACAAGCCAGCGACCATGCAACGATCTTTCGAAGGCGTGTCCTGACTCCCTATGCATCGCCCGCAAGCGCGGTCGGCTTGTCGGCAATTCAACACCATACTTGGTTTGCTCCGAGGCCCAGATCTCACGAAGTCGATAATGGCCCATCCGGCAAGAAGCCGACAACCCATTGTAGCGATAGGCCGCCACTAACCACTTTCGAAGTAGATGGCTTCGCGCGATTTCCTCCATAGAGGCTCACTGACGCATACTCTGCGGTCGCGACGTATCAACGCCTGCCCCACACCAGAAAACGCGCTGTGTGGCCTTCCATTATGGTCATAAAATACGCTTGCAAAGGTACCTTTTCTTATGCATTCCCTATCTGTACAAACGTCGATCAAGATGGACCGATAAATCGATGGCGAAAGCAGCGAAGGCCGAGCCCCCTCCCCCGACCCAAAGGCTGATCGGATATGCCCGCGTTTCGACAGAGGACCAGCTCAATGACGCTCAGGTCGACGAGTTGCGCGCCGCCGGTTGCCACCGCATTCATCAAGAGCACGGATCGGGAGCCTCACGCGCAAGGCCGGTGCTCGCCAAACTGCTGAAAGAACTTGGCGCCGGCGACGTGCTGGTCGTCGTTCGTCTCGATCGCTTGGCACGATCGGTCAGCCATCTGCTTCAAGTGATCGAAGATCTCGAGAAGCGCGGCGTGCATTTCCGCTCTCTGCGCGATCCGATCGACACGTCGACGCCGCAGGGGATGTTTTCCCTCGAGGTGCTCGGCGCCATCGCCCGGCTCGAGCGTGCCCTCATCGCGGAGCGGACCAAGTCCGGCATGAAAGCCGCCAAGGCGCGTGGCAGGCTGGCTGGCAATCCCGGGCTTCGCGAACGTCGGCCGGAGGCAGTGCGTGCGGTCTCAGCCGCTCGCGGCCGCGCCTATCTGGACGAGTTGATTGCGTCGGCCCAGACATGGCTGCCGACCGTGCGCCAGCTACGCCCGCAGCATAATTGGGACGACATCGTTCGGATCCTCAATCGGAAAGGCCACGACTGGACAGCTGAGCGATTGCGCCGGGCGGTCCAGCGGATGGTGCGCGAGAAACTCGTCGAGTCGGACTTGATCAAGCGCTCCCCTCGCCGCCGGCCCGAGGATCATCTGATGCGGCTGGTCGCCGGGATCGCCATCGCCGATCCTGATCTGTCGCTGCGCGATATCGCTGCCCAATTGGACCGGATGCACCAGCCGCCAGCACGTGGCGGTCGGAAGTGGCAGCCGTCTTCCGTCAGGGCGCTGCTCGACGAAGCTCGCCGCTTCGGATTGATCCGCGATTGAGCCCCTAGCGGAGATCGGAATAAGATCGGTCAGAAGCCGCACGCTAGGCTCAATTTTTCGCTTCCAATGAGGGCGGCAACACGACGGATAGCGCCGCGGGCTCATCAATCTATGCTTCAACTCCGGAGCGGTGCTCGCCCGTGGCGGCTTTGAACACCTCACGTGGAGCATCAGCGTTCATTGCGGCAATGCCAATCCCAACGATGAGATCAGGCCAGGCCGGCGGCCGCAGGAATGCGGTTATCAGCCCTGCTACGATGATTGTGATATTGGCGATCGCATCGCTTCGAGCAGACAGGCAGGCTGCCTTGGTGAGACCGCCTCGATAGCTTCGGCACGGCGCTGACAGGAAAGCACAGAAAGGTTGATTATCAGCGCGCCGGCGCCCGGCGCGGTCGGGGATAGCGGATCAGGCGGCAACAGAGATTGAAGCTTGGTCCAGGCGGTCCACAGTGTTGCAAGCCCTCGCACCATCAAATGTGTGGCCAGCAGCATACCGAGCCTTGCGCGATTTCGAGCGCTCCAACCCGGTCCGATCACAATCAACGTGTTAACCGACGCATCCTCAAGGAAGTCCAAACTATCTGCGAACCTTCTTGCTTGAACTAGATCGAGCAGTTGCGCTGGAGCTATCAATGGACCGTGCGCCACGCCGACGACAAGTCGCCGGGAGGGTTGCTGGACGGTGAAAACGGGTGGCGTCCGAAGGGAAGCTTTAAGTCAACCCACGCAATGAACGGCTTCTCATTCGCCTGCGACGGCGCCCACAAGACTTGGACCGCATCCTTTGTGTCGTTCCGCGCCACGGCATCCGCTCTCTCCATGATGGCGGCCCCGACAGTTGCCGTCAGCGCGAGTAGAAAACCCAACCGAGCCGGATCCTCTTGGCTTTCCTTTCCGCTCGAGACCGCATTCGCACATTGACCGCAAATGAGCCGCACCCTTTCCTCGACACATTGGAATCGAAATTGGGTCCGCGCAAAGCAGCGTTCGCAGAGGTCTTGCAGCCTTCGGCGATGTTTCCGCCAAACCGCCGTTTCGACATGAGCCCATTCGCGACGAAGATAGTGATCCCGGCCAGCTGACACGTGCTCATCAAGGCAATCAGGGCACCCCCTGCTCACGGCGATCTGCAATATACCGGTCTATCGACATCAGCGATTAGCTCAGAATCATTTGCTCAATTTCGGCGATTCTTAATCTGGCCGCTCGCGCGATCTGAGGACCAGAGGATCCGGGCGAAAATCCCGCAACTCGAAACTTCCGAACGCAGGCGGCCAATCCTCATGCCCTAACCAATGCTCGATTTCGCCCGACGCGCATCCAGAGCGACAAGCCACTCTTGCCTGCCTGGACAAGGTTAGCTCGTCAGCGTAGGACCTCCGCGCGATCGCTAAGAGGCGGATTTGCATCGCCACACCGATCGCCACTGTAGCAAATGCTCCGACCGTCGAACCATAGCCACAAGCGGTAACACAAGGTCCTGGCGGCTGAAGCCATCCGCGGCGATACATCCACTACCGTTGCGGATGGCGTCGTTAGCAACGGTTTCCATCAACCGGAATATGCGGCCAGTCATGCCATCCGCAAGCTCGAGAACCCGCAGACGAACCGCCGGAGATGTTGCTGCCGATGCCGGCATGGGGGAGAAATGGACGCCAGGCTGGAATGAAGCTACGTCAGACGCTGATCATTCCACCAGTGCTCCAGGCGTAACGGATCAAATGTCCGGCGAGCTGCGGGTCCGTTAGAAGCGCTCACCGGGCACGATCGATGCCCACACAGATCAACGGCACCTTCAGGTCGGCGGCAAGGAAGCGGATCACATTGAGGAAAATCCGCAGCTGGCGAAATGCGCCGGTCAGCATTGCGTGGATATCGTCGATAGCAAGCATTCGCACGCCCATCCTGCGCATCGGGCCAACTCAAACTTTACAGCTGTAAAGTCCCAGCTACTGCGAGGGGAGGGGACAGCGCAACTTTACAACTGTAAAGTCTTTGCAGCGACTCAAGGCGACTGCCACAGAGCTGAGTAAGTTGAAGCCAGCGGAGCGTTTATTTTTCATTAACTAAAAATGGCTTGTCGAATCGGACGACCTCTGCCAATCATGACGGAAATGCCCCCGCAAAATGAATAAAACCGTCAAGAGGACCGGATGCATCAGATGGTATCCAAAAGCGTCACAGACACCGCGTCGAAAATCGGCGTATACACGTCGAAGCTTTCTGCGGAGCTCCGCGACATGCGCGAGGCGGTCTATCCGCCTGAAGCGCGAAAGACATTTTCAAAGACTTTCTCGACCGTCGATCTGGTTCGTCTCCTCGGCGTGCCCGAGAGCACCCTACGCCAACTCACTATCGAAGGAAAAGGGCCGCTTCCTGATAGAGCGGAGAACAACCGCCGTACCTACACGATCGAACAAGTTCGAGAACTACGCTCGTTTCTCGCTTCGCTGCGACCCGACGACGCCGGACACCTCGTGCCTCATCGCCGAAAGGGCGAAAAGCTCCAGATCCTTGCCACCGCGAACTTCAAGGGTGGAAGTTCAAAGACCACAACATCCATCCATCTTGCACATTTTCTCGGTTTGCAAGGTTATAGGGTCCTTTGTGTTGATCTTGATCCCCAGGCTTCGATGACCGCACTGTTCGGCATCCAACCGGAATTCGATCTCAACGATAACGAGACCACCTATGCTGCGATACGATACGACAACGAGCGACGTCCATTCCGGGATATAATCCAACCGACCTATTTCCCAGGCGTCGATCTCGTTCCCGGCAATCTCGAACTGATGGACTTCGAGTTTGATACACCAACCTATCTGACATCGAAAACGCGCGACGAGCTTGGTCTTTTCTTTGAACGGATCAATACCGCGATAGCGAGCGTCGATGATCAGTACGATTTCGTCATTCTGGATACACCACCTTCACTGGGCTACTCGACGCTTGCTGCCCTGTATGCCGCAACGTCCCTCATAATCACTGTGCATCCAGCCATGCTCGATGTTGCCTCGTGCAATCAATTCCTGATCATGATCTCGGATCTTTCCGAAGTGCTCGCACAGTTCGGAGCTAAATTCGAGCATGACTTCTTTCGTTTCCTGCTCACGCGCGTGAACCCGAACGACGGCCCACAAAAATACATGGGCGGCGTGATGCGGCGACTGTTTGGTGATGACGTCCTTGTGGCCGAAGCCCTCGAATCCACGGCAATCGCCGGGGCCGCCGTCGCCAAAAAAACCCTTTATGAATTGGAAACAGGTGAGGTCGGCAGGGAAGCCCTCAAGCGCGCGCTCGAAAGCGCCGATCGGGTAAATTTCGAAATCCTGGCACTTGCTCACAAAATTTGGGGACGCAGCCCATGAAGAAGAGCATCCTTCAACGAATGGCCGAGGAGGCCGTCAATCGCACCGAGACGGTTGAAGCTGACGCCACTGAAAGGGCTGTCCCTTCACGACGGCATTCATCGCCTGTTATCGCCAACGTCGGAAAATCCCTTGCGCACCTTGGTGAGGACAGCATCCTGTCGATCGATCCGTCTAGAATCGCTCGCTCACCCTACCAGGACCGATTCAACAACGATCACGAGGCCGAAGCCGAACTTGAGGCCTTGAAGGTTTCGATCGCGGCCGAAGGACAGAAAATACCCGTCCTCGTTCGGCCGCATCCAAGCAAACCTGATTACTACCAGCTCGCTTATGGCCACCGACGTCTGGCAGCCATAAAATCCTTGATGGAGGACGCCGAACGACCGGAGACCGTCAAAATAAAGGCGCATGTCCGCAATCTTACGGATCGGCAGCTCATCGAAGAACAGGCTGTCGAAAATGGTGTGCGCGAAAACCTGACCTGGATAGAGCAAGCAATGTGGGCGTTTCAGTTAAAGGAAGCCGGCTTGTCTCATCGTGCCATTTGTCCGGTATTGGCTCTGTCCGAAGCGGCCGTGTCACACCTGTTTCGTGTCACCTCCATCATTCCGGCTGACATCATCTTTGCCATCGGTCGCGCCAAATCCGTCGGCCGTCCGAAGTGGACTGCTTTCGCCGAGCTTCTGAAGGACGATAGCAAGGTCGCCGCTGTTCGCCAGATCCTGGACACCACCGATTTTCTGTCGAAAGACGGAGCGGGCCGTATCGGGATGGCAATGGACAGGGCCAGTGGCATCATTCCTACAGAGCCGGACGAGTCGTCCAATGTGATCAACTTTACGCTCGGCGAACGGCTGTTCGGGCGGATGAAAAGTTCGTCCACAGGTACCACAGTCACTATCCCGAAAAAGCAAGATGCGTTCGCTCGCTGGTTGGCGGAGCGGATGCCTGAGCTCGTACGGGAGTACGATCATCAATTGGGCCGCGTAAAATGAGGTCTGGTAAAGCAGTCTATCTGGTTCAAAAGGAGCAATAGCGCAAAGAAAAAGGCCACCAAAACGTTCCCGTCGTGGAAGCCTTCCTCAAGTCCTTAAGCAAGATCGAGAATCGCATTTCCACGAATCACAGTCAAGAGTCTTGGCACCGTTTTTGGTGAGCGGATTTCTTTTGCCTTATGAAAGGTGAAGAAATGGAACGTGGACATGTCACGACGCCCTTTGGGCGGCGGTCGATGTCGTTTGCCTTATTGGCACGGCAACGACAAATCAGCGAAGCAAAGCCTGAGACCAAGCGAAATAAATGGAAGCTCTTCAGGGCCGTTTGCGAGGCTCGCGAGGAACTGAATGTGTCCGATCGATCTCTATCGGTCCTCGATGCTCTATTGTCGTTCTACCCGTCCGATGAACTCACTGCGAACAACGACCTCATCGTCTTTCCGTCGAATGCCCAGCTTTCGATACGCGCAAGAGGTATGACTGCAGCTACCTTGAGACGTCATCTGGCCGCACTCGTCGACGCTGGCCTTATCCTTCGCAAAGACAGCGCTAACGGCAAGCGATTTGCACGGCGGAGCAGGGCAGGGGAGATCAACGAAGCTTTCGGCTTCAATTTGGCTCCGCTGCTGGTACGCGCAAGGGAGATCGAGGGGATCGCCGCGAAAATCACAGCCGATCGGGAGTATTTTCACGCAACAAGGGAACGGATCAGCCTATGCCGGCGCGACATAACCAAGCTTATCCAGCTGGCGCTAGACGGTCACGTAGAAGGCGAGTGGGGCCTGATCCACGACCGGTTCCGCGCGTCCCTCGCATCTTTGCCACGCCGCCCGTCGCTCGAAGAGCTCCAATTTCTCCTCGGCCGTTTAGTTGAGCTTCGCACAATGATCGTCAAGCTCTTGGACGACCACGATAAAACGCAAAATATGTGCGCCAAAGAATCCCAAAATGAGCGCCACATACAGGATTCACAAACACAATCCATTTCTGAATCTGAAACTGTCCAGGAAGCGCAACCGACCAAGCCTCATGGTTCACCGTCGGCGTTTGAGGCTGTGAAAAAAATCCGCCCATCTGCCGGCGACACTACTGGCGTGCCGCTAAAGTCGCTTCAGCCCTCGGTTCCGTTAGATGCTGTGCTGCGAGCATGCCTTGAAATCACTCCCTACGGTCCGGGTGGAGAGATCCGGACATGGCGCGACCTCCTGACTGCAACAGCTGTTCTGCGACCCATGCTTCAAATAAGCCTGTCAGCTTTCCATGAAGCCTGCCAGGCCATGGGACCCGAAAATGCCGGCGTCGCCATTGCGTGCATTTTTGAAAGGGGTGGGCATATCAACTCTGCAGGCGCTTACCTCCGCAACCTCACGAGACGAGCTACAGAGCGACAATTCACAATCAGACCGATGGTCTCAGCCCTCCTAAGGGCTAGGGCAGGCGCATCGTGAAACGGCCGCGTCATTGATAGAAAATCTCGACATCGTCTTCTAGCTCGACGTAACCGGCGCCGACTCACCGCTGACCAGGGAAGTGGCAGGTCTGCTGCTTCAATGTGCAGAACTGATCGATTGCGTCTTTCCGTAACCGCCGTTCCGGCACCACGTTGTCCTAGCCGCTGTAATCTGTGATCGGCTTTCCATGGATGAGCGAAGGGAGTTTCTCCATGGAGAGTACATTGGAGGTTCTAGCGACCACGAAGTCTGGACGTGAGGTTCACCGGCACTGGCCGGACGAGGTAATCAGGAGCAGTATATCATTATGTGATTATCTGGCAGAAGGATCGAAGGCCGAGTGAATGCTCTTCCATTCGTGGCCGAAGAGCTGGTCGCAGCAACGGTCTATCAGGCTACTTGCAGCGCTGGCATCCTCAAGCGCTCCAGCGATCCGTCAACCACCGGGTCAACATACAAAATGCGATCGGGGAAGGATTCCACGATGAAGTCTAACCACGCCTCTAACCGCTTAGAGCGTTCGACTCCGCCATTCGACTCCTCACAAGGCGCGCAAGATCCGGTGTTGGCGATGACGCATGCCTTGGCTGAGGCCGCTTCGTCCGTCGCCATATCAAGTTCACGCCGACGATCGCTATCTTTGGCGATGCCACATGGTGGGCAGCAACCAAAGCTCGCCGGCGCGATCAAAGCGTTACTGCACGAGTTCCCGGATCTTGTAGGCAACTTCCGTGCGGTTCGTCGCATTGAGCTTCTTCATGATGTTGCGGATATGAACCTTCACGGTGCTCTCGCAGAGGTTCATTTCATA
>Ga0105237_10002452_pt1 | contig 23028 bp, 19 predicted proteins | sample KBSC24metaG_FD_81520 | JGI IMG/M metagenome (GOLD analysis project Ga0105237, IMG submission 81520) | Corn rhizosphere microbial communities from Kellogg Biological Station, Michigan, USA - KBS C2-4 metaG | ecosystem: Host-associated > Plants > Roots > Rhizosphere > Soil | place: Michigan, USA...
CGGGTGGCCGTGAGACTCGGCGCGAATTAGGGTTGCGGGACGACGAGCTGGTGGCGGGGTTTGTCGGGACGTTTGGACCATGGCACGGCGTTGAAAAGCTCGCCGAAGCGATCAGGTCGATTCCTGGGAGCGGGCAACTCCGTTTTCTGCTTGTCGGGAGTGGAAGCTTGCACGCAGAGGTTGAGAAGCAATTGGAAAGTGAAGCGGGTAGAGTGATCTTCACAGGCGCGGTGGACCACGATCGGGTGCCTCGGTTGCTGGACGCTTGCGACATACTCCTCGCGCCGCATGTGCCGCTTGCCGATGGAAGTGAATTCTTCGGATCTCCCACGAAGATTTTCGAGTACATGGCAATGGGGAAGGCGATCGTTGCGAGCCGGCTGGGCCAAATCGGCGAAGTGCTCACGGATCAAGAGACAGCGCTGCTGGTTGAACCGGGGAATGTCGCAGAACTTGTGACGGCGATCGAGAAGTTGATCGAGTCCGATGAATTGCGAGCAACGCTCGGCGCGAAAGCGAGAGGAGTTGCCGAGCGGGAGCACACGTGGAAGCACAATGCTCAGCGCGTGCTCGAAGCGTATCAATCGTTGACGGAGCTAACATGAGCCTCACTCAAGAGAAACTACGCGCGCGCGAACAGTGGGGGCAGGATCCGTGTGGGTCCAACCACGGTCAGGAGTACGAGCCGGGCTCGCGCGAGTTCTTCGATGCGATCGAGCGGCACCGGTATTCGGAATACGCGCCGTGGATGCCGCGGCTCATGGGGTTTGAAAGTTTTCGTGATGCCCGGCTGCTTGAAGTAGGTTGCGGCATGGGCACCGACCTGTTGCAGTTTTCGCGTGGTGGTGCGCGCTGTGTCGGTGTCGATCTTACGCCGCGTTCGGTCGAGATCACGCAGCACCATTTTAAACTCTACGGCGCTGAGGGCGCGTTCATGATTTCCGACGCCGAGCACTTGCCGTTTCTTGATGAAAGCTTCGAGGTGGTCTATTCGAACGGCGTCTTGCATCACACGCCTGATACCGAAGGAGCAATTCGCGAGGTCCATCGGGTGCTCCGTCCGGGCGGCGTTGCGAAGGTGATGCTCTACCATCGCAATTCGTTGAACTACTGGATGGATATCGTTTTGCGGCACGGCGTGTTACGCGCAGAGTTTTTGCGTGGGCGGTCAACCGAAGAAATAATGAGCCGTGTCATCGAGTACAGCGATCACGGCGCGACGCCCCTGGTCAAGGTTTACAGCAGGACCCAGGCGCGCGCGCTGTTTGATTGCTTTCGTGATGTAGCGATCGAAATCGAGCAATTGACGCGCGCGGAGCTGCGGTTTTTATCGCCGCTGGTTTCGGACGCGATGCTTGATAGACTTCGCAAGCGAATAGGTTGGAACGTAATCATTACCGCGGTTAAATGAGCCACAAAAAGGCACACAAGACACAAAAAATAATTGTGCTTTTTTGTGGCTGGTTGCTGGTTGCGCTTGGCGTGCGCGTTCTCACGCTGCAATTCATGCGCGCGCATCTGCAGGACCCAGGATGGTTTCAGATCGGAACGTTCGGAAGGTTTGATGGTCAGGCGCGAGATATTCTCGACGGGCGGCAAAACATTTTCTGGATCGACGATCCGTCACGCACAGACCTCGCCCAGTATCCACCCGCGTTTTCCGCGCTAGTCGCGCTCATCTACAAGCTCACCGGTCATCATTCTGTTTACGCTGTTCAGATTGTCCTCTGGGTTTTGGATCTGATTCTGTCGTTCGTACTGATCGGCGGCATCGCGTTCACTGCTTTTGGGTGGCGCGCGGCTGTCGCGAGTAGTTTTCTACTTGGACTGTCTCCGTTGTTTGCAATGTACGCCGCATTTCCCTCCGCAGACATGCCGGCGACCTGGTTTGTGCTGGGTGGCAATTGGGCACTGCTCCTGGCGCTGAGGCGCAAGAGCGTTTCGTGGGCCGCCGGCGCAGGGGTATTGCTTGGAATCGCGTGTTGGCTGCGCGTGAATCCATTGTATCTGTGCGTCGGTTGGGCCATTGCGCTTTTGGCGTTCGTGCCGGCAACGTGGCCTTTGCCATCGTGGCCTGTGAGAGTTAAGACAGGTGCGGCAGTGTTAGTGGGAACTATTGTTGTGATCGCTCCGATCGCCGTACGCAATTACCTGGTCTTTCCCGACTTCACACCAACCGGAGGAACGATCGGCACAAGCCTTTGGGAAGGTCTCGGCGAGACCGAACTGGGCCAGGCGAACGGGTTCTGGTGTAGTGACGATAAGTTGATCGAATACGAGCGGAAGAAGTACGCGTGGCCGCCCGACATGCAGATCGAGCTACAACGACCTGACGGTATTCGGCGCGACCGCGAACGCGCGCGCGAATCGATTGCATTCATCAGGCCGCGCCCGATTTGGTATTTGGGTGTGATGTTCGGGCGCATGTGGAGCATGCTGAAGGTTGCTGGAGATCCCGCGCCGTACAGTGGGTCGAATGGAATCAACGTGACGAGTCAAAGGTGTTTGCCGCAGCACTGGCAGGGAGGAGCGGTTGCGCTGGGAGTGAATGTGCTGGGTATGATTCAGAGCGTCGTGCGTTATCTGTTTCTGCCGCTGGCCGCGCTTGGCATCTATATCGGGGTGCGAAAAGATTGGCGCGCGAGTTGTTTACTGCTCGTGACTGTACTTTACTATTTGGTTCCGGACACGGTCGGGCACGCCGAGATGCGTTACGTGCTGCCGATGCATGGCGTGTTGATTGTGTTTGCGGGTGTGGCCGTGGATTACTTGTTTGTGCGAATTTTGTGAACCCATCAGAGGCAAAAATCATCGCAAACCCACTTCCGCGCGAGATGATGGAGCACACGTATCCGATTCTCTTTCGCGTGGAGCAATCGCACTGGTGGCACATCGGCCGCCGCCGGATCATTGCGAGCTTCGTCGAAGACATTTGCCGTCGCGTCAACGATCGACGCCCGCGAATTCTTGACGTTGGTTGTGGCACAGGCGCGAACCTGCTCCTGCTTTCAAAGTACGGCGATGCGGAAGGCGTCGATATCTCAGAAGACGCACTCGCGTTCTGTCGCGAGCGCGGGCTCGATAAAGTCAGGCTCGGCGCTGCTGAAGCGCTCCCATACGAAGACGGCACGTTCGATCTCGTAACCGCGCTCGACGTCGTCGAACACCTGGACGACGATCTCGCAGGTCTGACCGAGCTGTGGCGCGTGTTGCGGCCGGGTGGACGAGTCCTGCTGTTTGTGCCGGCGTTCATGTTTCTCTGGGGCTTGCAGGACGACGTCAGTCATCACCGTCGCCGTTATCGTCTGCCGGAGCTTCGGCGCGTGCTCGAGCGAGCCGGGTTCGAAATCGAGCGCACGACTTATGCGAACATCACGTTCTTTCTGCCGATTTTGGTGGGGAGACAGTTAATGCGACTGACGGGCATCAAAGCCGAGTCGGAGAACAACATCAACGTGCCCGCGTTGAATGGAGTTTTTGGCCGGTTACTCGGCGCTGAGAGTTGGATCCTGCGGTACATGAACCTGCCGTTTGGCGTATCGGGTCTTTGCGTTGCGAAGAAGGTTGAATAGCGAGCAGAGTGTCACCGCCGCCGCCAGCAGGTAAAAGAAGTGAATGACGTAGACGTACCGCCGCTCGGTGTGCAGCGCTGATTGAACGATCACGTAGTACGCAGGTACCGCAAGGATGATCGCGAGAGTTCGCCATTCGCGTTTCCGCAGCAACAGGATCAGACCGATCACCACGAGCGGCACAAACACCGCGGTCTTGAATGTCCGTTGCACCCAGCCCAGCGGAATCCTCACGTAGCGCAGCCACTGATAAGAACTCGGTCCGAGCTCGACGAGCTGGATCGGTCCAACCGTCACCACCGGATTCGGCGAAGCAAAGTTCGCGACGTTCAGACGCACTCCGGACGTGTTCCCCGTCACGAAAGGGATAGCGAGGTTGTTCGTAGGTTGGTTTTCAGCGGAAACACCCTCGACGAGATCGACACCTTGCCAGGCGAGCACATTCTCGCCAGCGGCGTCGGTGATGGTTACTTGCACGCGACCTTGTTCGAGCTTCAGCGGAACGTGGAACACGTAATCTGCGCCTGTCAGTACGTCAATCACATCTGACGATCTTTGCGTGCCGTATTTTGATACATCGCCGCTAAAGCGTCCCCAGCCAGTGCTGGTCCAAACTACAGGACCATCTGCGAGATCGTGAGACACAGGAGACTCAGACGCGAGTACTGGAACGGGTTCGAGCCGATTCGAATCGAGTCCACGTCGCGCCATGACGCCCGCGAACCAGACGGGATGCGAGCGTATCACTGCAAACCCACGCGCCACTCGCCCGCGATCGCGTTCGACACCATCACGTCCGAAGAGTAGCTGCGCGTATTCCGGGTTTCCGTACCACGCAGCTTCCTGTCGCATCAGACCGAGGTCTGTGTTTGGTATGTTGAAGTGGTTTGCTTTGTCGTACTCTGCGATACCTTCCAGCAGCGTTTGTCCAGCGCCGAGTGATAACGGCACGAACGCTCGATACACAATCGCGTTCTTAATCGTGATGGGCGCAATCGCGAGCACTGCGCCGGCGATCAAGGCCGCCGCCGCCGCCCGCCGTCTTTTGTCACGCTCAACCAGGAGCGCCGCAGCGACGGCGAGAAACAGCGGCAGTAACAACGCATTCGCGCGGAACCAGCACGAGACGCCGATGAGTGCGCCCGCGATGAGGAAATACGAAACTCGTGGACTCCTGCGCGCACGAATGACGAAATAAACTGCCAGCAAAATCGGAAGCACAACCAGTGAATCGGGTAACAACAGGACCGAGAAGTATGCGAACTGAGGTGAAACAGCGGCGAGCAGAGCCGCAATCACGGCGACCGCGACCGAGAACAACTCTAAAGCGATCAGAAACAGCACGACCACCGCGAGGACGTCGCAGAGTATCTGAACGATGTGGATGGCAGTGGTTGATTCACCGGCGGTCTTTAAGATCGCGGCGAGAAGAATCGGGTAACCCGGGGGATGTCCGAAGTGATTGATGTCGCTGACGAACGTCTTGAAGTCGCCGGTCGCCAACTGGCGGGCCGAATCCCTGTAACCCTCGACGACGCTGGTTTGCACCTTCCAAATGTCGCGAGCATTGTCCTGCCACGTCAGCAGTCGCACCGCAAGCGCGAGCAGGAATATCACGCCACAAAAAAGCACAAGCTGTTTGCGAGTAATCATGTAGAATCCTGTTAATCCTGTGCTGCGAGATCAATCAATCATCTGCTTTGGCGGTGAAGATTGGTGGTACCACCATCCGCATTCCAAAGCGCACCTCATGCGCAAGTTTGCACGTGCCGGAAACAAGGTGATCTTTGTTAACTCGATCTCGATGGGCCTGCCCGGGCTGGCCCATAAAGATCTGTTGCCACGAATAAAGCGCAAGCTCGGAAGTTATTCAAAGCTGGCACGCGAGACTGCCGACGGGATCACTGTCGTGTCACCCGCGAGCCTGCCGTTCTTTGGTTCTGCAACGGCGCGCAAAATCAATCGTCGTTTGCTTGGCAGCCAGATCAAACGTCTCGCGCGCAGTCGCGGGCTGGCGAAACCCATTCTCTGGATTGCCATTCCCACTGCCGCAGACATGATTGGAACTCTCGATGAATCGGCAGTGGTCTATCACGTGTCAGACAAGTATGATGCGAACACGATGGATCATGCCACCGATCCCGCATTGATACGCCGCCTTCACGAACAGGCGATCGACGCCGCGGATCTCATTTTTTATTCAGGCCGGAAACTTTTTAGCGAAGCCGAGCGCGGTTGTGAACGATCGCATCTGCTGGAACAAGGGGTCGACTACGATCATTGGCGGCGCGTTCGCGAGACACCCGTAGCGCCGGAGATCGCGCAGATTCCGCGGCCGCGCATCGGCTATTTCGGAGCGATCGAACCGTGGCTCGTCGATCAGGAGTTGATCAAGCGCGCGTCGCGCGAGCGTCCTGAATGGCACTGGATATTCATCGGCAACAAATCACGCGGATTGGAGATCGAAGACTTGCCAAACGTGCATTTCCTTCCGCCTGTGCCGTACGCGGATCTGCCGGCCTACGCCGCCGGATTCGACGTTTGCGTGCTGCCGTGGGAAACTGAGCAGTCTTTTACGAGCTATGGCTCGGCGATCAAGGTTCGCGAATACCTCGCGACCGGGAAGCCCGTGGTGATTTCGCCATTGCCGGAATACGAGCCGATGCGCGACGTACTCCGAATCGCACGCACACGCGACGACTTTCTGCGACTGGTTGAGGAGGCGCTGCACGAAAACGACGCTGCGGCGGTTGCGCGGCGACAGGCGTCAGTAGCGTCGGGGACGTGGGACGCGCGCGCCGAGTGGGTGAGCGGGTTAATCGAGCAGGTTTTAGCCGCAGATTCTGCGTAAATCTGCGGCAAAGAAAACGCATGAAGCAAGTACTGCAAAACCGAAAGACCGGCAAGCCGTTCGTCGGCGAAGTTCCCGTGCCAGCGTTGCAGAAGGGGCGTGTGCTGGTGCGCACCGTTGCGTCGCTGATTAGCGCCGGGACTGAACGTGCGGCGGTTGAGCTTGTCAGCAAAGGCCTGGTCCAGGAGGCGCGGCAACGCCCGGATCTCGTCAAAGCTGTTGTTGCGAAAGTGAAGAATGAAGGAATCCTCAACACGTTTGCATCCGTGCGCGACAAGTTATCAGCGTCGCAGGCGTTGGGTTATAGCGCTGCGGGAATCGTTGCAGCCGTGGCCGCTGACGTGACGGAGTTTCAGGTCGGAGATCGCGTGGCGTGTGCCGGAGTCGGCTTTGCTTCACACGCGGAAGTGTTGTCGGTACCGAAGAATCTCTGTGTGCATCTTCCCGAGGACGTGAGTTTTGAATCGGGCGCGTATGGAACATTGGGCGCCATCGCTTTGCAGGGCGTGCGACTTGCTGAGCCGACGCTCGGCGAGTCGGTTGTCGTTATCGGCCTGGGCTTGGTGGGCCAACTCACAGTGCAACTACTCAAAGCGAACGGCTGCCGCGTGTTTGGGTTAGACCTGGACCAGTCGCGCGTTGCGCTCGCGTTGGAAATGGGCGCTGACAAGGCAATTGTTTCGAGTGACGCAGCCGCGAAAGAGATCGAAACGTGGACGCGTGGACACGGTGCGGACGCGGTATTGATCACAGCGGCGACGGATTCAAATCAACCCGTCGAACTGGCTGCGCGAGTCTCGCGTTTGAAGGGTCGCGTGATCATCGTCGGCATGACGGGCATGGACATTCCGCGCCAACCTTTCTTCAGCCGCGAGCTCAAGCTGATTATTTCGATGTCGTATGGACCAGGCCGTTACGATCCCGATTACGAAGAAAGAGGCCACGACTATCCGCTGCCCTACGTGCGTTGGACCGAGAAGAGAAACATCGAGAGCTTTCTCGAGCTCCTCGCCGGGAAGCGCGTCAATGTCGATCGATTGACGACGCACCAGTTTCCGATCGCCGAGGCCGATCGCGCTTACGCGTTGATTTCCGGCGATGTGCAGGAGCCGTATCTCGGTGTTGTTCTCAACTATGATCCCGAGGCAGACGTCGCTCGCAGAGTGTCGCTCGGCACACCGATTCGAAAGGCAGAGAAAGCGATCGTGTTGGGCGTAATCGGCGCGGGCGGCTACGTCCCGGCCATGTTGCTTCCGCACTTCAAAACCGAAGGAGTCGAGTTTCGATCGATAACCACGGCATCGGGGATCTCCGCACACGACGTTGGGAAGAGATTTGGCTTTGCCTACGCTGTGTCGAGCGCGGAAGAAGTGCTCGACGACGCGGATGTAAACCTTGTCGTAGTCGGAACGCGACACGATCTGCACGCGGAGCTCGCACGAAAGGCTCTCGAACGAGACAAGCACGTCTTCGTCGAGAAACCGCTGGCGCTCGACGACGAACAGTTGGAGTCAGTTCTCGAAGTTGCTGCCGGTTCAAATGGAAAACTGATGGTCGGTTTCAACCGCCGCTTCTCACCGCTTGCTCAACGCGCGAAGGATTTCTTTGCGGATCGTGAGACGCCGCTTTCGATACTCTATCGCGTGAACGCGGGTCGGATCCCGAAGGAACACTGGACACAGGATGCGCAGGAGGGAGGTGGACGAATCGTCGGCGAGGTCTGTCACTTCGTCGACCTGATGCAGTTTTTGACGGGAGCTCCGCCGGTGTCGGTCTTTGCGGAGTCTGTGAGCGCAAAGTCGAGCAAGATCGTCGATGCCGACTCTGTTTTCATCACGGTGCGTTTTGCTGACGGGTCGAATGGAAGCATCGCGTATCTGAGCGAAGGCGATAGAGGACTCGCCAAGGAGCGCGTCGAGATCTTTGGAGTAGGAAGAGTGTTTGTGCTCGACGACTTTCGACGTGCCACGCTCTACAAAGACGGGCGCGAGGAGCAGGTCACGTTGAAGGCGCAGGACAAGGGACAACAAGCGCAGGTGCGTCAGGTTTGCGCGAGCGTGCTGGAAGGTGGGCCAGCGCCGATCGCGATCGATGAGTTGGCTGCAACCAGCCGCGCGACATTCCGTGTGCTCGATTCTCTCCGCGAACGCCAACCCTTCTTTGTGTAATTTGTGAACGGATTTTACTGATGTGTGGGATTGCGGGAATTGTTGGGGTTGACGCGGGGAGATTTATCGGCCCGATGCTCGAGAGTGTCGAGCATCGAGGGCGGGATGACGAAGGGATTTGGGTTTCGGAGCCGATTGATGAGTATGGGCGACGTGCGTGTTTGGGACATCGCAGGTTAGCAATCATTGATACGAGTCCGGGCGGACATGAGCCGATGTTATCGGCCGACGGTCGTTACGTCCTCACGTTCAATGGCGAAATCTACAACTACCGCGAACTGCGCGAACAACTCCGCGCGCTCCGACACGAATTTCGCACCGACAGCGATGCCGAAGTCTTACTCGCGGCGATCGGTGAGTGGGGCTGGGATGCCGTGGGCCATCTCAACGGCATGTTTGCCTTCGCCGTCTGGGACAATCACGAGCGCACGTTGACGCTGGTTCGCGATCACGTCGGCATCAAACCTCTTTATTACACGTTCATACCGCCTCGCAACGACGCACCTGCCACGTTTCTCTTCGGCTCCGAAATCAAAACGATCCTTGCAACTGGATTAACCAAGCCTGAACTCAACCCCGAAGCGTTGCACCAGTTTCTGACGTTTCTCTGGTCGCCCGATCCGAACACGTTGTTTGCAAACGTGAAGACCGTTCCACCGGGTCACATGCTTCAGGTTCATGGCGACAACGTCAAAGTCACGCAGTGGTGGGACGTTTCCTTCGACAAGATCGAGGAAGGCAAGAACGAAGCCTACTGGCGCGAGCGCGTGCTCGACACACTCGACCGCGTGGTGAAGATGGAGATGGTTGCCGACGTCCCTCTCGGATCGTTTCTCTCGGGCGGCATCGACTCCTCCGGAATCGTGGCGATGATGGAACGCCACAGCAACGGCCGTCGCATCAGTACTTACACCGCCGGCATCGAGAGCGCAGACCTGCGCTACGACATCATTCCTGACGACGTGCGCTGGGCTCGCCGCGTCAACGAACAACTCCAGACGGACTACCATGAGATCATGTTGAAGCCGTCTGTAGCGGATCTATTGCCGAAGCTCGTGTATCACATGGAAGAGCCGCCGATCGACATGGCGATTCCGAGTTACCTCGTTTCGCGAGCGGCGCGCGAAACGCTCACGGTGATGCTTTCGGGCATGGGTGGCGATGAAGTGTTCGCCGGTTACCCGCGGCAGATGGCGATGAAGATCGCATCCGCGTTTGATCCCGTGCCGAATCTTTTGCGACGGCCCTTGATGAACACAGTTGCAGGCGCACTGCCGGGTGGATTACCGGGAAGACTGACCGCACCACTTCGCAATGCGAAGAAGTTTGCTCGCAGCGCCGCGCTCGACTTCGAAGATCGTTACCTCGGCTACGGCACTTACTTCACGAACGACATGAAGCGACGTTTGTATTCCGACGAATGGCGCAGCATCACGAGCGAATACGATCCTTACGCCACTCATCGAGCTTACTTCGCACGTGCATCCGAGGCTGCACCTCTGAACCAGCTTCTGTACGTCGATCTCAAAACGTTCCTGCCGTGTCTGAACCTGTTGACGACGGACAAGACGTCGATGGCGGCAAATCTCGAAGTGCGCGTGCCGTTTCTCAATCGCGAGATGATCGACCTCGCGGCGCACATGCCGCCGAGACTGAAGCTCCGCGGGCTGAAGCGCAAGTACGTGTTGAAGCGGGCGCTCGAGTCTGTTTTGCCGAAGGACGTGGTGTGGCGAAAGAAGGCCGGCTTTGGAGCGCCCATTCGGTCCTGGCTGCGTGGTGCGTTACGCCCCATGATCGGCGACCTGTTGTCAGAAGACACGGTAAAGCGGCGCGGAATTTTCCGCCCAAAAGAAGTCAACCGGATTCTGGAAGCAAACTTTTCCGGGCGCGAAGACTATAACTTACATGTTTTCCAGCTTTTAGGGCTCGAACTCTGGCACCGCACCTTCCTTGACTAATCCGTGCTCAACGCGTGAAAACATTGACAATCACGGTCTGCGCGGTCTAATCTGCAAGGGCACGAGCCACCCGGCTCGAAATCCTGAGAGAGCCCTCACAAGGCCTCGATTCTCCCCAGCTCACAAGCATGATCAGAGAGGAAGAATTCGACATCGCATCGCCTGTGGCGCAACTGCCAGCAGAGGCTCAGTGTGTGCTCCTGGTCGAAGACGATCCTGCGTTGCGTCGATACCTGGAGGTCGTGCTGCAACGTGCCGGATACGAGGTGCTGACGGCGGGTGATGGGCTGGAGGCGATGAAGATTCTGCTGAGTGTCGGAGTGGACGTGATCGTCACGGACGCTTTGATGCCGAATCTCGATGGTTATGAGTTGTGTCGGTTCGTGAGGAACAGCGAGGACTTCTCTCAGTTGCCGATAGTTCTTCTAAGCGCGCTCGATCCTAAGAATTCGACGGACGAGTCTGAACAAGTCGATGCGTTTCTCTCAAAGCCCGTCTCACCCGAAGATCTCCTTAGCAACATCGAAGAGGTAGGCCACAAAAAGGCACAAAAGGAACAAAATGAATAAAGCTGACTCTTGTGTGCCTTTTGTGCTTTTTTGTGGCTAATGTTTATTGCGGCGACTCTAGCTGGTCGATCTGCGCGCGTTGCAGCTTCCCACTGAAGTCGACGTAGATCGACTTCCATTCCGAGAAAATATCCAACACTTGCGTTCCTGCTTCGCGGTGACCATTGCCGGTGGCCTTGGTGCCGCCGAACGGTAGATGCACTTCCGCGCCAATCGTCGACGCATTCACGTAGAAGATGCCGGTGTACATCTCGTTCATCGCCTTGAACGCGCGATTGACGTTTTGCGTGTAGATGGCAGCCGAGAGTCCATAGCGAACTCCGTTGGCGATCTGAATCGCATCCTCGAGTGAGTTTGCGGGAATGACGGTCGTTACTGGTCCAAAAATCTCTTCCTGCGAAATGCGCATGTCGGCAGTCGCGTCGAGAAAGACGGTCGGCTCGATGAAATGGCCATTCGCGTAGTCGCCCCTGGTGAGACGTTTGCCGCCGCAGGCCAACTTTGCGCCATCGTCGTCACGACCGATGCGTATGTAGCCCATGATCTTCTCGACGGCATCGGCATTGATCACTGGACCAACATCCGTCTTCGGATCGGCGCCGTTTCCAACTCGCAGCGCTTTCGTGTTCTCGACGAGCTTCGTGGCGAATTGTTTGTAGACTTTCTTGTGAACTATCAATCGCGACGACGCCGTGCAGCGTTGGCCTGACGTGCCGAACGCGCCCCAAATGGCGCCTTCAATAGCAAGATCGATATCGGCGTCGTCCATGACGATGATGGCATTCTTTCCGCCCATCTCGAGCGAACAGATCGCATTGCGCTCGGCACACGCTGAAGCGACGATGCGGCCGGTTTCAGTCGATCCCGTAAACGAGATCAGACGCAAAGCCGGATGATTCGTCATCGCAGCGCCGACAGTTTCACCGTATCCGGTGACGAGGTTCACAACGCCCGGCGGGATTCCGGCTTCCTCGCAAGCCTTGACGAGATTGTAGGTCGAAAGCGGCGTGTCTTCGGCGGGTTTGAGCACGACGGTATTGCCGCAGATCAGTGCCGGGATAAGTTTCCACGACGGAATCGCCATCGGAAAATTCCACGGGGTGATCAGACCGCAAAGACCAACCGGCTGGCGCACGCACATGGCAAACTTGTCGCGCATCTCAGCGGGCGTAGTGAACCCGTGAAGTCGTCGACCTTCTCCTGCTGTGTAGTACGTACAATCGATTGCTTCCTGAACGTCGCCGCCGGCTTCCTTCAAAACCTTTCCCATCTCGCGCGTCATGTCTGACGTGAACTCTTCCTTGTGGCGGATCAGGATCTCGCCGAGGCGAAACAGCAGTTCAGCGCGTTTGGGAGCCGGGGTGTTGCGCCAGCGATCGAACGCGCCCTGCGCGGCATTGACGGCCGCGTTGACGTCGTCGCTGGTGGAGAGCGGAAAGCGTCCGACGATGTCGCGATTATCGGCCGGGTTGATGTTTTCAAACATTTCACCCGACTGGCTTTCGACCCATTCGCCGTCGATGTAGTTTTGATATGTTTTGACTGCCGCGCGTGCGGCGTTGCGCGCCGCCAGTTTGCCGCCGGTCTTCGAGATTGCCTTCTTTGCCTGAGCCATAAAGTTGCTATTGATAAGTGAACTGCACGATCAGCGGCAGCAATTGATTATTGTCTCCTCGAACTCTCGTCATGTTCAGCACGATCGGATCGCCGGATTTGAGTCCATTCAGCACCCGTTGAAAATCTGCGAGTGAAGATACCGGCGTGCGATTGATCCGATTGATAACGTCGCCTATGGCCACCGCCTGTTGACTCGTAGGTGGAACGCGAAGCTCGGCGATGAGCCCGTTTGGATCGATGTCTTTAACGAAAAGACCTTGAACGCCGGTCAAGTGACGGTCCGCAATCAATTGCGGCGTCAGCTCAGCCAGAGTGACCCCGAGACGGAGCGCGTTACCTTTCGGAGAAGCGTCTTTAGGCGCGGTCTTTGGCGGAGCAATCCAGTCGCGACCATTGCGCGGTGGCGGCCGTTCACCCAACGCGACGCTGGCAGTTTTCTTCTCGAATTTGCCGTTGACGTCTCGCAGAAAAACGAGTGTTACCTGTTGGCCCACCGCTGTGCTCGCCACACGCTGGATGAGATCCTGCGCGTTGGCAACAGGAGTACCCTGAAAATCGATAATGATGTCGCTCGGTTGCAGACCGATTTTTGCTGCCGGAGTCGTCTGACCGCCTTCTTCAGCCGCGACTGACATCACGATCGCGCCCTTCGCTTCCGAAAGACCGTAAACTTTCGCAAATTCATCGTGCACAGATTCCAGAGTGATGCCGAGATATCCGCGTTTCACTTTGCCCTGGGCGATGATCTGTTTGTAAACAAAATTGGTTTCGTTCGCAGGCAGGGCGAACCCGATGCCGTTGTAATCGCCGGTCGAAGTCGCGATTTGCGAATTCATTCCGATGATTTCGCCGCGCATGTTGACGAGTGGTCCACCACTGTTGCCACGATTGATGGCTGCGTCAGTTTGTAAGAAGCGTTGGAAGGGGTTGAAGTAAGGACTCTCTCGTTCTTTCTTGGAGATGATTCCCGCGGTGACTGTCTGGTCCAAACCGAAGGGCGAACCCATCGCCAGCACCCAGTCGCCGACCTGTGCCGCATTGGAATCGCCGAGCGTTACGGTGGGAAGATCTTTCGGCGCGTCGATCTTGAGCACTGCAACGTCCGTTTCCGAATCGACGCCGACGACAGCGCCGCGATATTTCTCACCCGACTGCAACCCAACAGTGATACGCGTTGCATCTTCGATCACGTGATTGTTGGTCAGGATGTAACCATCCTTACTCACGATGAATCCGCTGCCAACTCCGCGCATCGGCCGTTTCGGACGTCGAAACATGTCGAGCAGCGAGTTGTTTGACGACTGATCTTCCTTGTCTTCGTCCTTTTCGCTGATTTCCTCGGACACCTGGGTGGTTTCAATATTGACTACGGCGGGCTCAACACGACGCGCAATCTCTGCGAACGATGCGGACAAAGCTTCCGGCGCGCGCGCAATCTGCATATCGGGCTGCGCGATCGTCGTTCGCCCTGACAAAATCGCGCCGATGCCGATGCCTGCGAGCAGGCATGCGATGGCTAGCGCGGTGATCCAGATGCGAAGCTTGCGCAGAATCGTTCGTTCCTGTTCTGTCGTGTTGTTTTTGCCGTCAAACATAAATTTGCACCACCTTCTAGAAGCCGAATCGCGGCCCAGGGAAAGGAGTAGAGTATAGCGAAAGGGTTTTCCATTTGCCATTGAAAGAAGAAGGTCCGGATTTCTACGGACGGAGCACGACTTTTAGGACACCGCGCGCGGCGGCGCGGCGCATCGCGTGGACGCCGTTTGAAAGTGGATACTCTTCGCTGATGAGACTGTCGACGTCGATCGCGGATTTCTTTAACAAGTCGAGAGCCGGCGTGAAGCGACCGCAACGCGAACCCACGATTGAAATTTCGTCAACCACGATCCGCGCCGCGTCGAGCTCGGTTTTTCCGTGAAAAGTCGACTTCAAGACCAGTTGACCCTTTGGACGAAGCAGATCGAGCGCGAGGCCGAATCCACTTGCTGAGCCTGAAGCTTCGACGACAACGTCGAACTGGCGTTTCCGCTTAGCGGTCTGTTTGGGAGTTGCTGTTTCGATGCCGCGTCGTTCCGCGATTCGCAGTTTGGAGGAGTGCTTTCCGATCAGGAGCAGCGACGCGCCGGTGAGTGCGAGAACTTGCGCGCAGAGCAGTCCGAGTTTGCCGTCGCCGATGACGGCAACGCGATCTGTTTTTGAGATCGAAACGCGTTCGAGAATTCCACATGCGGCCGCGAGTGGTTCGGTGAAGACGGCGTGTTCGTCAGGAATGTTTTTTGGAACCGGCAGGAGATTTTCGACGGGCAGTTGCAGGAACTCAGCGTGCGCGCCGTCACGACCGTGAATGCCGAGCACCGTGCGACGAGCACAATGTCGCGAATCACCGGCGCGACAAAGATCACATTTTCCGCAACCTGCGTTTATCTCTCCGACGACGCGACTACCGACGAGTGCGCCATCAGTGCTCTCTTCGACGACGCCGACGAATTCGTGTCCGATCGTTCCTTTGAAACCTGCGTAGCCACGCGCGATCTCGAGATCCGTGTTGCAGATGCCTGAGAGGAGCACACGCACGAGCGCCTCATCGGTGCGATCTGGTTTGTCAATATTTTTTAGTGAGACACTCTTTTTCTGAACGCGGAGAGCAAGCATGCATTTTTGTGAGCTTCTTTGTGCCTCTTTGTGGCCTAAAACGTTTTACTGCGTGTGTACGCATTCTGCGGCGTGAGCTCCACCGTCTGTTTTGCTCCGGAGACTGTTAGCGGCAAACGCCACTCGAGTTGCTCGTCGCCGGAAAGTATCGCGCGCAACCACCAGCTTCCGGGCGAGAGTAGCACTGCCCCTTGTCCTTGTTTGTCCAAATGCGCGTCGACCGGTGAGCGACCTTTCATCCGTTCCTTCAGAAAATCGTCGAACCGCTTGCCTGCACGCCGCTCGGTGAAGAACTCCTGGCCCACGGCGACCATGTCAACCGGGTAAAGTTTCACAGTGACGTCGAGCGCAGGTCCCGCAGTCTCAGGAGGCTGGCGGATAACGATCTGTAGAGTCGTCGTACCGCGGGCAGTTTGTTCGTCAGCGGCACTCGCGGGAAGTCGTCGATAGATCATCCAACCCGCTCCGAAGAGCACGGCGATCAACAGCACCTGCAAGGCCAGGATGACGAACCCTCGCAAACTGGCGGCGGACTTCAGTCGGGAAATGTTAAAGCGTCCCCTTGAAATCATTGCACTCATCGGTTACTGCTGTTGCTGCGGTCCCTTCAGCCGCCGAACGAAATCCACCAGCGAGTTGATCTCATTCTCGTTAAGCTTGTTGGCAAACGACGGCATGTTGCCGCGCACGTTGCGACCATTCGTGATCGAGTTGAAGATGCGTTCGTCGCTGACGTCAGCTTGCCACTGGGGATCGGAAAGGTCGCGCGCATGGCTGAACTTGCCTTTCGAAGTCTGCGCGCGGCCGTCGCTCCCGTGACACGAGACGCAATACCGTTGATACACCTGCGCCACCGGGCGCTCAGGCTGGAACCCGGCACTGACGTTAGACAGAAACGGCGTTAAAAAAATGAAGGTCACGGCAGCGAACAGGCTTCGCATGTGAGCCATCATACCGAACGCGAAGGATTTTGGGTATTAGCATCCATGTAATCCGTGGCATAATTCCCGCAGCCCAAACCAGGAAAACTCAATTGACTGAAATCGAGATCAACAAGCTGCGTGAAGAGTGTGGTGTTTTCGGTATCTTCGGACATCCGGAAGCCGCGCGATTGACTTACCTCGGTTTGTACGCGCTGCAACATCGCGGGCAGGAGTCGTGTGGCATCGTCGCCTCCGACGGTTCTGAGCTCCGCCTCGAAAAAGCGATGGGTCACGTCTCGGAATCATTCGATCAAACTCGCCTCGATCGGCTGCGTGGCTCGAGCGCCATCGGACACGTGCGCTATTCGACCGCCGGCGACGTCTCGATTCTCGAAGCGCAGCCGTTTCTCGTCACTTGCCAACACGGACAGATCGCGGTTTGTCACAACGGCAATCTTCCGTTCGCTCGCGACGAACGAGAACGCCTCGAACGCGACGGCGCGATCTTCTCTTCAACTTCAGACACGGAAGTCGTGTTGCACGGCGTCGCGCGATCGCGTGCACCGGTGCGAGAAGCAATACCCGCAGTGTTGCGCGAAACCGAAGGCGCGTTCTCGATGCTGTTTCTGACGCCTTCGGAGTTGATCGTTATTCGCGACGGTCGTGGCTTTCGCCCGCTGGCTCTCGGTCGGCTCGGCGATGCGTGGGTGGTGGCCTCCGAAACGTGTGCGTTTGATCTGATCGACGCGCAGTATGTTCGCGACGTCGAGCCGGGCGAAATGATCGTGATCGATAAGGATGGTTTGCGCTCGTCACATCCACTGCCCCAGCAGCAACACGCGATGTGTTTGTTTGAACACGTCTATTTCGCGCGGCCGGATTCTTTGATCTATGGCAAGTCGATCAACGAGTCGCGACACAAGATGGGCCGCCGGCTTGCGATCGAAAAACCTGCTGATGCTGACATCGTGGTTCCAGTACCCGACTCCGGCGTCGCCGCGGCGATCGGTTATGCGGCTGAAAGCGGTTTGAGTTTTCGTTTCGGTTTGGTTCGGAATCACTACGTCGGGCGTACGTTCATCGAGCCGCGGCAGGCGATCCGTTCGTTTGGCGTGCGCATCAAGTTGAATCCGGTGCGCGATCTGATAAACGGCAGGCGCGTGGTTTTGATCGACGATTCGATCGTGCGTGGCACGACGTCGAAAAAGATCGTTCGCATGGTCCGCGAAGCGGGCGCGAAGGAAGTTCACGTGCGCATCAGTTGTCCCCCGACGATCAGCCCGTGTTACTACGGTGTCGACACGCCAAATAAATCCGAACTCATCGCGGCGCAGATGTCGGTCGACGAAGTCGGAAGATTTATCGAGGCCGACTCGCTCGGTTATCTCTCGCTCGAGGGAATGATCGCCGCGACCGGGCTCAGTCCGAATGCGTCATGTGTTGCATGTTGGAACGGGAAGTATCCGACGAGAATCACGCGCGAAGCAGAGACGATTTGGGAACGGGAGCATGAATCCGTAAGTGCTGAAGGCTGAAATATGTTCGGCAAAGCCGTAATACTCTTGCTAATAGCTTCAAGCCTGATCGCCTCAGCAGAGATTGCTCGCAAAGGCGCAAAGGCGCAAAGCGATTTTGAATTAACCTTTGCGCCTTCGCGCCTTAGCGAGGAGACCCCTCCTCTTGATGTACCAATCGAAATCTTCCAGGTTCTCGATCTGCCGTTGACCGTGCACGAAGCCGCACTCGTGAAGTCAGACAAGGGTTACCTGCTCCGTCTCTCCGTCGCGAATAGTACAGAGCTCAAAATGATCGGGCTGAGATACTCGCTGATTACCATCAACTCCGACAATAAACCGCAGATCAGGGTCAACCGCACTGAGGGCTTCTCGCTTGCGCCCTACAAGACGAAAAGTTTGACTTTCAACACCGCAATCAAGTTGAAACCAAAGGATGGAGAACGATTGGTGTTGATGCTGGAGCAGGTCGTTTCGCGTGAATCGATCTGGGAAGTGGTGAAAGCGAAAGACGCCCTCGAAGCATACGCCAACGGAGATTATTCTGTGATGCCGGCCGTGATCCGCGTCTCGAACGCAGTCGATTCCCCACCAGACGCGCGCTTGCCTTTGTTCCGGCTAAAATTCTAAGAATGCGACGAGCTACCAGAGGCTGTGGTTGTGCGATTGCCGTGCTGCTCGTCGTCGCCGGAGCTGCGGCGTTCGCGACGTGGAAGTACGTTTTACCGTGGTGGAGAACTCAACCGCCACCGGCGTCGGGTGGTGAACTGACGGTACGAATTCTCGATGTTGGTCCAATCAACGGCGATTCGATCCTCATCTCTTCGCCGACAGGAAAGACAGTGCTCATCGACGCAGGTGATACGACGAAAGGCAAGACTGTTGTTGACGCGCTGAAGCGTTACAACATTCAGCAGCTCGATTACTTTATTGCGACGCATCCACACCCCGACCACCTAGGTGGAGCGGCGGAGGTTTTCAAAGCAGTCAAGGTTTTGAATGTGATCGATAACGGTCAGGCGCCGACTGTGCCGCCGGAGCTTGTACCTCCGAAGCCGGCCGGTGCTGCGGCGAAGAAGCCACCGACAACCAAAAGAACGGGCGCGCCTGCGTCAGTCACGAAGTTTTACGACGACTATAAAGAAGCGGTGAAGGCGAGCGGTGCTAAGTATGAGACCGCGAAGCCGGGGGTGAAGTACGATCTCGGTGGCGGCGCTATCTTGACGATCCTCGCGCCGTCGGAACCGCTCTTCACAAAAGATAAGATGTCGGCAGGTGGTAACGAAGCAAACGCAAACTCGATCGTCGCGCGTTTGGATTACGGAACGTTTTCGATGTTGCTGGCGGGCGATGCTGAGAGCCAGACTGAGCACCGCTTGCTGACGAAAGAGTTGAACCTGCAGGCGAAGGTTCTGAAAGTCGCGCATCATGGATCGAAATACGCTTCGGCATGCGACTTTCTGGATCGAGTGAAACCGGAGATCGCAATCGTGTCGTGCGGTGCGTGGAACCGTTATGGGCATCCTAACCAGGCGGTGCTCGATCGTCTGCGCGCCGCGAAAGTAAAACTTTATCGCACGGATTTGCAAGGTGAGATCACGATAACAACGCGCGGGAGAAACGAGGAGGTGACAGTTAAGACGGCGAAAGAGAGTACCGAGGATCTTTGGGCCGGACGGACGGCGCAAAAGGACGATTCATCACGCTCGGGTTTCATCGCGTACGGCGATTTTGGTCCACCGCCGCGGCCCCGCAAAAGTGAACAGAAATGAACCACGGATTACACGGATGACAAAACCGATCTCATACAGCGATGCCGGAGTCGATATTGATGCCGCAACGCGAGCTACGGACAAGATCAAGGAACTGGCGCGCAGAACTTTCAACGAGCGGACGCTTTCCGAGATCGGAAGTTTTGGTGGGATGTTTGACGGCGCGTTTCCGAAGCTGTCGCAGCCGGTTCTGGTCGCGTCGGCGGATGGTGTTGGAACAAAACTCAAGATCGCGTTTGCGACTAGTGTTCACAACACTGTCGGTCGGGATCTCGTGAATCATTGCGTGAATGACATACTCGTTCAGGGTGCGCGGCCGCTCTTCTTTCTTGACTACGTTGCAACGGGAAAATTGTCGCCCGATGTTGTAGCAAGCGTTGTTGAAGGGGTCACGAACGGCTGCCGCGAGAATGGCTGCGTGTTGTTGGGTGGTGAAACTGCGGAGATGCCCGGCTTTTATCAGGATGGCGAATACGACATCGCGGGTTTTATCGTGGGAGTTGTTGACCGCAACAAGATCATCGACGGAAAGACGATCGCGCCCGGCGACGTTTTGCTTGCACTGCCTTCCGCGGGATTGCACACGAACGGCTACTCGCTCGCGCGCAAACTCTTTTTTGAAATGGCTGGTTATAAGCCCGACACGCAGATTCCTGAACTGGGAATGACTGCCGGCGAAGCGCTCTTGCTGCCGCATCTCAGTTACCTCAAACCCCTCGACAGCCTGCTCGACGAAGCTCGGATCAAAGGCCTGGCCCACATCACCGGCGGTGGCCTCACGGACAACATTCCGCGAATCCTTCCTGAGGGCACGGCGGTGAAGATCAGAAAAGACTCATGGCCGATACCACCTCTCTTTGAGTTAATGCGCGAGCTTGGAAACGTTTCCGAAAGCGAGATGTATCGCACGTTCAATATGGGCGTTGGGATGGTGATCGTTTGCTCGACCAACGACGCTGAAGCGATCGCGTCACACCTCAGAACCCACGGCGAAGCGGTTTACGAGATCGGAAACGTCGTCGCCGGGAATCGTGAGGTGTTGATCTGAACCCGCGGAAAAAGAGGATCGCGATTCTGATTTCGGGTCGTGGGTCAAACATGCTTGCGTTAAGCGATGCGATCGACCAGGGAACGATCCCGAACGCCGAGATCGCGATCGTGATTAGCGACAAGATCGGCGCTCATGGTCTTGCGCTCGCAGGAGAACGCGGGATTCAGACGCTTGCGATTGAGCGTCGCGGCCGGAATCGTGAAGAGCACGAACGGGACATCATTACTGCGTTACGCGAGCAGCAAGTTGATTTGATTTGTTTAGCCGGCTACATGCGTCTGTTGTCGCCGTGCTTCGTCGAAGCGTTCAGAGGAAGGATACTCAATATTCATCCGAGTCTATTGCCTGCGTTTCCCGGACTCGACGCACAGCGCCAGGCGCTCGAACACGGAGCGAAAGTGAGTGGCTGCACGGTTCACTTTGTTGATGAAACACTCGATGGTGGCCCAATCATCGCGCAACGTGAGGTGCCTGTCTTGGAGGGTGATACGGTCGAGACGCTCTCCGCTCGAATACTCGATCAGGAGCACCAACTCTATCCTGACGCCGTGGCTTCTGTATTTTTAGCCGCAGATTTACGCAGATGATCGCAGATCAAAATCTGCGTTCATCTGCGTAAATCTGCGGCTCACTTCTTCTGCCCTAAAGCCTCGGCGCGCTGGTAAGCCGCCCAGACAGCTTTCGACAAAACCGTTCTCAAGCTACCTTTCTCCATCTGATAGATCGCCTCTGCCGACGTGCCTCCGGGTGAGGTCACCATGTTGCGCAATTCCGCCGGATGTTTGTGCGACTCTCTCGCGAACAAAACCGCACCGAGCATGGTCTGATGGACCAATTCCTCCGCAACATGCCTCGAGAATCCCATGTGTACACCGGCGTCGACGAGCGCTTCCATCACGAGGAAGATGTACGTAGGTCCGGTCGCGCTCAACGCCGTAGCCATATCAATTTGCCGTTCGTCTTCAACGCGAACGGCTTTACCCAACGCCTCGAGCATCGCACGCACCTGGCTCTGCTGTTTCTCGTTTACATTGGCGCTCGCGGTCCAGGCGGTTACGCCTTCACCGATCTGCGCGGGCGTGTTTGGCATTGTGCGCACGACCGACGCGTGCAAAAGTTCATCGGCAATGGTTTGCATTCGCGCCCCGGCCACAACTGACACTACGAGCTGATCCTGGTGCACCGAGCCTTTCAATTCGTCGAGCACGCGGCGCAGGCGCTGCGGCTTTATCGCGAGCACGATCATGGAGCTCGTGTTGTCTTCCGCAGGATAAACCGCCGTCGCTGCCTCCTTGTTCTGCTCGAACATCTCGACGCCGTACTTCACGTGCATTTCTTCGCGACGAGCCACGCGCGGATGACTGCCGACGATCTGTTCCGGGCCGACCAACTTCTTGCGCAGTAAGCCCGCGATGATGGCTTCCGCCATCACGCCGCAGCCAATAAAAGCCAGACGGCAGTTGCTGAGAGGATTTGTGTCAACTGTTTCGGTTACCATTTTTGTACGCTCGGAATGAGGATAGCGCACCCTTCGACAATTGAGCTACTCTATCAGCCGCATGACGATCGACGAACAATTGGCGTATCTTGCTAAGGGCACCACCGAGATCATTCGCGAAAACGAGTTGCGCGCGAAGCTCGAAAAGTCTGCCGCGACGGGCAAACCACTTCGCGTAAAGCTTGGCGCCGACCCAACCGCGCCGGACATCCACCTGGGCCACACGGTCGTGATCCGGAAGCTGCGTGCGTTTCAGGAGCTGGGCCACATAGCGATTTTTCTGATCGGCGACTTCACCGGAATGATCGGCGATCCGTCCGGCAAAAGCACCACGCGACCTCAACTCACGCGCGACGAGATCAACGCGAATGCAGAAACTTACCGCCAACAAATTTTCAAGCTGCTCGATCCCGAAAAGACGATCATCGATTTCAACTCTCGCTGGATGGACACGATGGGTTCGGCCGGTTTTATGCGACTCGCTGGACACGTCACGGTGAGGCAGATTCTCGAACGCGACGACTTTGCACAACGGTTGGAGGAGAACAGACCGCTGGCGCTGCACGAGGTGATGTATCCGCTGGTGATGGCATACGACTCGGTTGCGCTGGAAGCGGACGTCGAGCTTGGTGGAACGGATCAAAAGTTCAATCTGCTGATGGGCCGGAATCTGCAAAGAGAGTATGGACAGGAGTCGCAGGTGGTGATGATCATGCCGCTATTGGAAGGAACTGATGGCGTGCAGAAGATGTCGAAGAGTTTGGGTAACTACATCGGCATCAACGAGCCCCCACAGGAGATCTTCGGGAAGGTGATGTCGATCTCTGACGATCTAATGTGGCGTTATTACGAGCTCGGCACGGATCTCTCTCCGAGCGCGATC
>Ga0105237_10002454_pt1 | contig 23020 bp, 20 predicted proteins | sample KBSC24metaG_FD_81520 | JGI IMG/M metagenome (GOLD analysis project Ga0105237, IMG submission 81520) | Corn rhizosphere microbial communities from Kellogg Biological Station, Michigan, USA - KBS C2-4 metaG | ecosystem: Host-associated > Plants > Roots > Rhizosphere > Soil | place: Michigan, USA...
GCAGGGGGGCACCGCGTTTGCCCGAATCGACTCCAGTCGCACCACCAACCACGCCACCGGCCAAGAAGGCCCACTCCAATGGGCCCATCCTGCGGGGCATCTTACTCGACGTTGCCCCACCGCTGATCGCCTACTACGGATTACGCGCACTCGGTTGCTCGGAGTACGTCGCGCTGCTGTCGGCGACCGTGCTCGCCGGGGTGAAGGTCAGCTACGAAGCGATCAAGGCGCGTCGGCTGGATCCGTTCGCCGGATACCTGATGCTGAACTTCGGCCTGAGCCTTGCCGTCGGGCTGGCCACCGCCGACGCCAGGATGCTGATGGCGGGCGACACCTTGGTCGGCGGCATCGGCGCACTGGTCTTCCTCGGTTCTTGCGTGATCGGCAAGCCGCTGACCCAGGTGGTCGCCGAGCGTGCGCGGCCCGACGACGATCCACAGGAACCCGGCGAGGAGGCGTTCGTCCACCGGGTCCACGTTCTGCTGTCAGCGATGTGGGGCATTGGCCTGCTCGCGGGCATGTTGATCAGTCTCGCGATCATCTTCTCGCTGTCCATCGACGTCGCGAAGGGTGTGAACACGGTGGTCTCGCTGGCTCTGATCGCGGTGCTGATGGCCGCGACGTTCTGGATCGGACACCGGGCGCGGTCGAAGTGGGAGAACTCGCAGGAACAAAAGCGCACCGCCCAGGGTTGAGCCCACCAGGTTCAACTTTGGAGGATTGATGTCAGAAAACATCGCAGTTCCGGTGTTGTTTGTCAGCGAGCCCATCGTGCTGCCGGGAATGGTGGTGCCGATCGAGCTCGACGACGCCGCCCGTGCCGCCGTCGATGCTGCTCAGGCCAGTGAATCCGGCAAGCTGCTGATCGCCCCCAGGCTCGACGACCGCTACCCCACCTACGGCGTGATCGCGTCGATCGTGCAGGTCGGACGCATCCCCGGCGGCGGTGCCGCTGCCGTCGTGCGCGGCGAAAAGCGTGCCCACATCGGGTCGGGCACCACAGGTCCCGGCGCGGCGCTGTGGGTCGAGGTTTCCGAGGTCGAAGAAGGCCAGGTCACGGACGACACCAAGGCGCTCGCCGCCGAGTACAAGAAGCTGCTGCTGGCGATGCTGCAACGCCGCGAGGCATGGCAGATCGTCGACGTGGTCAACAAGATCACCGACCCGTCGGCCCTGGCCGACACCGCCGGCTACGCGTCATACCTGTCCGACGTGGAGAAGCGTCAGCTGCTGGAGACCGAGGACGTTTCCGAGCGGCTGCGGCTGCTGATCGACCTGACGGGTGATCACCTGGCCGAGGTCGAGGTCAACGACAAGATCGCGGACGACGTGCGCTCCGGCATGGAGAAGACGCAGAAGGAGTTCCTGCTACGTCAGCAGTTGGCGGCGATCCGCAAGGAATTGGGCGAGTTGGGTCCTGATGGCCAGGAAGGGGAGGCCGACTACCGCGCCAGAGTTGACTCAGCCGATCTTCCCGAGAAGGTTCGCGAGGCTGCGATGCGTGAGGTCGGCAAGCTGGAACGCTCGAGCGAGCAGAGCCCCGAGGGCGGCTGGATCCGTACCTGGTTGGACACCGTCCTGGACCTGCCGTGGAACACCAGCACCGAGGACTCGACCGACCTGAAGTCGGCCCGCGAGATCCTGGACGCCGACCACCACGGTCTCGAGGACGTCAAGGACCGCATCGTCGAGTACCTGGCCGTGCGGGCCCGTCGTAGCCAACGTGGCCTTCAGGTCGTCGGCGGACGTGGCTCCGGTGCCGTCATGGTGCTGGCAGGCCCTCCCGGCGTCGGCAAGACGTCGCTGGGTGAGTCCGTGGCACGGGCGTTGGGCCGCAAGTTCGTTCGCGTCGCCCTTGGCGGCGTGCGCGACGAGGCCGAGATCCGCGGCCACCGGCGCACCTACGTCGGCGCACTGCCCGGCCGCATCGTGCGGGCCATCGGCGAGGCGGGGTCGATGAACCCCGTCGTGCTGCTCGACGAGATCGACAAGGTGGGCTCCGACTACCGCGGCGATCCGAGTGCGGCGTTGCTGGAGGTCCTGGACCCGGCGCAGAACCACACGTTCCGCGACCACTACCTGGAGTTGGATCTGGATCTGTCGGACGTGGTGTTCCTGGCGACCGCCAACGTCATCGAGAACATCCCGTCGGCGCTGCTGGACCGGATGGAGCTGATCCAGATCGACGGGTACACCGAGGACGACAAGGTCGCGATCGCTCGCGACTTCCTGCTGCCAAGGCAGCGGGAACGCGCGGCACTGACCACCGACGAGGTCGAGGTCACCGACGAGGCGCTGCGCAAGATCGCGGCCGACTACACCCGTGAGCCTGGCATGCGCCAGTTCGAGCGGCTGTTGGCCAAGGCGCTGCGCAAGGCGACGACCAAGCTGGCGCAAGATCCGCAGAAGCTGATCATCGATGAGCCGGATCTGGTTGGCTACCTTGGCCGTCCGCGCTTCACGCCGGAGTCCGAGGAGCGCACCGCGGTGCCTGGCGTGGCGACGGGTCTGGCCGTGACCGGCCTCGGTGGCGACGTGCTCTTCATCGAGGCGAACGCCAACGACGGTGAACCCGGTCTGAAGTTGACCGGCCAACTGGGCGACGTGATGAAGGAGTCGGCGCAGATCGCGCTGTCCTACGTCAGGGCGCACGCCGAGCAGTTGGGCGTCGACCCCAAGGCGCTGGACCGCCAGATCCACGTGCACTTCCCCGCTGGCGCGGTGCCCAAGGACGGCCCGTCCGCGGGCGTCACGATGGTCACGGCCCTGGTGTCGATGGCAACCGGCCGCAAGGTCCGCGGGGACGTCGGCATGACCGGCGAGGTCACACTGAACGGACGGGTGCTGCCCATCGGCGGGGTGAAGCAGAAGCTGCTCGCTGCGCAACGGAACGGCCTGAAGACGGTGTTCATCCCGGCGCGCAACGAGCCGGACCTGGACGACGTGCCAGCAGAGGTGCTCGCCGCGCTGGACGTCAAGCCGATGACCGACGTGGCGGACATCGTCGTGCAGGCGCTCGAGCCCGTCGCCGAGGCAGCCACTGTCGCGGCCTGACCACAGATTGCACTCAGGGTCGTGATTTCCTAGGAATCACGACCCTGAGTGCAATTGCAACGCAAGGAGAGTCATGCCGCGACGCGGAGAGCCGCTGGACAAGCTCGGCTTCCTGACCATCGGGCGCTTCGACGCCGCGAATCCGGGGCCCGGCCTCGAGGAGACGCTCGAGGTGATCGATCGCGCCGAGGCACTCGGCTACGACAGCGTCTGGCTGCGCTGCCGGCACCTGCAACCGGGCATCTCCTCGCCGGTGGCCATCATGGCGGCGGCCAGCCAGCGGACGTCGCGCATCGAGCTGGGCACCGCCGTCATCCCGCTTGGCCTCGAGAACCCGTTCCGGCTGGCCGAGGACCTCGCCACGGTGGACATCCTGTCGGGCGGCAGGATCAATCCCGGTGTCTCCGTTGGCACGCCGATGCTCTACGACCACTATCGCGAGGCGTTGTACCCGAACACCCACGACGTCGAGGACTTCTCCAAGGACCGGGTGCTGCGGCTGCTGCACGGTCTGCGCGGCGAGCCGGTCAGCGACTTCGAGGGCACCGTCGGCATCGAGCAGTTCACCAACCGCATCGAGCCGCACTCCCCTGGATTGGCCGGCCGGGTCTGGTACGGCGGCGGCATGTCCTCGGCCGCGTGGGCGGGCCAACAGGGCATCAACTACCTGACCAGCTCCGTGGTCAGCATTGACGGCACCGAATCACGCGACTTCGCCACCATCCAGGGCGAGAACATCGACACGTTCCGCGCGAACCACCCACACCCCGAAAAGGCACGTGTCTCACAGGGCTTGGTGGTGATCCCGACCGATTCCGCCACCGACGATCAGATCCGCAGATACCGCGAGTACGCGGCCAGCCGGTTCGAGCGCACCAAGACGCCGCAGGGCCCGCGAGGCATGCTGTTCTCCCCCGATTACGTCGGCACGTCCGACGAGCTCGCCGATCAGCTGTTCGACCACGCGGGCTTCCAACGGGCCAGCGAGGTCGCGTTCGCGCTGCCGTTCACCTTCGCCGAGGACGATTACCGGCAGATCATCACCGACCTCGCCGAGGCGCTCGGGCCTAGACTCGGATGGACACCGAATCTGGGGTAGGTGACGTTCGTGGACATCAATGCCACCAAACGACGGATCGTGCACACCGTGCAGCGCGTAGTGGTCAATCCCCTCGGCAGGAAGCTGCCGGTGACGATGCTCGAGACGATCGGCCGCAAGTCCGGTCAGCCGCGCCACACCGCCGTCGGCGGGCGCGTCGTCGACGACCAGTTCTGGATGGTCTCCGAGCACGGCGGCCACTCGCACTACGTGCTCAACATCGAAGCCAACCCACGGGTGCGGGTACGGATCGGCGGCCGATGGCGCACCGGCACAGCGCATCTGCTGCCCGACGACGACGCCGTTGCCCGGCTGAGACAGCTGCCAAGCATGAACAGCGCGGTGGTCAAGCTGATGGGCAGCGATCTGCTGACCATCCGGGTGGACCTGGACTGACATGGCCTACGACGAGGATCTCGCGAACCGCATCAGGGAGTTGACCAGCACCGAACGCGGCGTCGAGGAGAAGCGCATGTTCGGCGGTCTGGCGTTCCTGATCAACGGCAACATGTCCGTCGCGGCGAGCGGTCGAGGCGGTCTGATGGTGCGCGTTCCGCCCGACGAGACCGAGTCGTTGGTGCGCCGCGAACACGTCGAACCGATGGTGATGGCGGGTCGCGAAACCCGAGGGTGGCTGCGGGTGTCCGACGACGGCGTGCGAACCAAGCGCCAACTGCAATCCTGGGTGACCCGCGGCGTCGACTACGCCAAGAGCCTGCCGCCCAAGTGAACCGCTGGCGGCTGCTGGCGCGAGTACGCTGGTTCGACATGACATCGTCGTCGACATTCGTCATCGTTGGTGGGGGCCTGGCTGGCGCAAAGGCCGCAGAAGCCTTGCGGGACAAAGACTTCGGAGGCACACTCGTCGTCTTCGGCGCAGAGGACCACCTGCCCTACGAACGGCCGCCCCTCTCCAAGGAGTACCTGGCCGGCAAGAAGTCCCTCGCCGACTTCACGGTCGACCCCGCGGATTGGTACCGCGAACACGACGTCGACCTGCGCCTTGGCACCACGGTGACCGGCGTCGACCGCGCGGCGCACACGGTCGGATTGGCCGACGGCGGTGCAGTGCACTACGACAAGCTGCTGCTGGCCACTGGATCGAGCTCACGCAGGCCGCCGATCCCAGGGGCCGACGCCGAGGGCGTGTACTACCTGCGCACGGTCGACGACGCCGCTGCGCTGCTGTCGACGCTAACCGACGGCGCGCGACTTGCGGTCGTCGGAGCGGGCTGGATCGGCCTCGAGGTCACCGCGAGTGCCCGCACACGGGGTGTCGAGGTGACGGTCGTGGAGACCGCCGAGCTGCCACTGCTCGCCGCACTCGGGCGCGAGGCCGCGGAGGTGTTCGCGAAGTTGCACCGCGACCACGGCGTCGACCTGCGGCTGAAGACGTCGGTCGAGGCGATCACCACCGACGCCGGTAGGGCAACGGGCTTGCGCCTTGGCGACGGATCGACGGTCGATGCGGATGCCGTGCTGGTCGCGGTCGGCGCAGCCCCGAACGTCGATCTGGCCGAGCGGGCGGGTCTTCGGATGGCCGACGGCGGCGTCGAAGTCGACGCGTCGCTGCGGAGCAGTGACGACGACGTCTACGCCGTCGGCGACATCGCGGCCGCCGAGCACCCGCTGTTCGGTACCCGCATCCGCACCGAGCACTGGGCCAACGCGCTCAAGCAGCCCGCCGTCGCGGCGGCGGGCATGCTTGGCACGCCTGGCAGCTACGACGAGCTGCCGTACTTCTTCACCGACCAGTACGACCTCGGCATGGAGTACGTCGGCCACGCCCCCGACTACGAGCAAGTCGTGTTCCGCGGTGACGTCGGAAAACTCGAGTTCGTCGCGTTCTGGCTGGACCGCGAGAGCCGCGTACTGGCAGGGATGAACGTCAACGTCTGGGACGTGCTCGACGACGTGAAATCGCTGATCCGGTCCCGCACACCGGTGGATCCGGCGAGGCTGGCCGACCCGCAACAGCCCCTCGGCACCCTGCTCGGCTAACCCGCGGGTACCACTTCCTTGGCAGGCTCGGCGTCGGCGTCGTCGAGCGGTGCGAGGTCCTCGCCGCGCAACACGCTGCTCATGCGGGCGGAATCGAGCTGGCCCTCCCAGCGGGCCACGACCATGGTCGCGACGCAGTTGCCGAGCAGGTTCACCGACACCCGCATCGAATCCATGATCCGGTCCGCGCCGAGCAGCAGCGCGACCGCGGCCACCGGGATGGCACCGTGCCCGATGGCGGCAACCGTCGCCGAAAGGGCGAGGAACGACGACCCGGGAACACCCGCCATGCCCTTCGAGGTCAGCATCAGCACGAGCACGGCCGTGATTTGCTCCCCCAAACTGAGGTCGACGCCGAGTGCCTGGGCCAGGAACAGCACGCAGATCGACAGGTAGAGCGTGGCACCGTCGAGGTTGAACGAGTAGCCCGTCGGCACCACCAAACCCGTTGTGGTGCGCGAGCATCCGGCGTTCATCAGCTTGGTCATGATGCGCGGAAGCACCACCTCGGTGGATGCGGTGCCGAGCGCGAGGAACAGCTCGTCCTTGATGTACACGACGAACCGCCACAGATTGACCCCGGCGACGAACCGCGCGATGGCCGCCAGGATCAGGATGAACAGCGCCGCTCCGAGATAGCAGGCACCGATCAGCTTGGCGTAACTGCCCAGCGACGAAATCCCGTACTGGCCGATGATGTAGGCCATCGCACCGAACGCCGCGAGCGGCGCGAGCTTCATGATCCAGCCGATGATCGTGAAGAACAGCTCGCTGAGGTGCTCGATGAACTCGAAGATCACCGGCGGGCCGTGCTCGCCGAACTTGGCCAGGGCCAAACCGAACAGCACCGCGAAGAACAACACCTGCAGCAGCATGTTCTCGGCGAAGGCCGAGATGATCGACGTCGGGATGATGTTGAGCAGGAACTCGACCGCGTGCGGCAGTTCCCCGTCGCCCGTCTTCTTGGCGACCGCCTCGGCCCCCGTGGCCAATGTCTGCGGGTCGATGTTGAAGCCGGCGCCCGGCTTGACGATGTTGCCGATCAGCAGCCCGAACACCAGGGCGAAGGTGGTGACGACCTCGAAGTAGATGAGTGCCTTCACGCCGATTCGGCCGACCGACTTGAGGTCGCCGACGTGGGCGATGCCGATCACGACGGTGCAGAAGATGATCGGGGCGATGAGCATCTTGATCAGCTTGATGAAGCCGTCGGCCAGAGGCTTGAGGTCGGCGCCGAATGCCGGCCACAACCACCCGACCAGGATGCCCGCGACGATGGCGACCAGAAGTTGGGCGAAGAGCGATCTGTACCAACGCCGCTTACGTGTGTCCGTCATCGACAACACGTACCGCGGTCACGTGTCGTGGTTGTTTGGTTCGCGTAACCACCGGGCTACGTGCCTGGTCAGGGGGTCAAAGCAGGGCTGCGGTACCGTCGGCGTCCACCCGCACCTTGGCTCCTGCGATGTCCTCGTGGATGGTGGCCTCTGCCTCACCTGCGTCGGTGATCACTGCAAGCGCGCGGGTGTCCTCGGGCGTGCGGACGGCGAGGAACGCCTTCTCCGGTGCGCCGTCCCTGCTGAAGGGCGTGGTCCAGGTCTCGACGGTGCCGACGCCCGACCAGTCCTCATCCGCGACCCTGGTTGGCTCGGCGTCCACGGTGGATTGCACGTCCTCCCAACGGAAGTCATCGGTGGGCGGCCGCGTTCCATAGACGCCGAAGCTGTGCTTGGTCAGGAAGCCGCCGTTGGCGGTGACGAGGCCGACGGTGCCCGGCGCCGATACGAGCTTCTCCGCCATCGTGGCGATGGAGTGCGACACGTAGTTGTTCCACGGCCCGCCTGCGAACGTCAGGCCGCCCGTGACCGTGAGCGGCCGCTGGGGGTCATCGAGGGCAAGCCCGAGTTCGTTGGCCGCGACCTGTACCGCCGACGGGAAGCACGAGTAGAGGTCGACGAAGTCGACCTCGTCGACGCCCATGCCCGCCAGCTCGAGCACCCGCTTGCCCGCGATCCGGATGGCTGGCGAGGTGTTGAACTCGGCACGCTCGCCGATCAGGTAGGTGTCGTGCGCGTCGGTGCCCGCATAGGGGAACACCCATTGGTCGGTGGGGATCTGAAGGTGCGTTGCCTTCTCCACCGACGTCAGGATCAACGCGGCACCCTGATTGACCATGTTGTTCGAGTTCATCAGCTTGGTGTACGGCCAGCTGATCATCCGGTTGCTGGGCCCAGGCAGCGAGATCTCCTGTGCTGAAACTGGATTCCGGCTCCATGCGTGCGGATTGTCCGCAGCGACGGCGCTGAACCTGGCCCACAACTCACCGATGCGACGGCGGTGCTCGTCCGACGTCTCCCCCGCGGCGATCCGCAGTGCCTGTTCGAACATGGGGTAGACGTAGGCGGGCCGGTCCAGATGGATCTTGATCTCGGTGGGCCCAACCATGTCGAACTGGTCATCGGCGCCCTGCGGGTCGGGCACCGATTCGTCCTGTTTGGGCCACTCGAGGGTGCCGCCCGCTCGACGTACCCTGGTGCGCGTTCGCCACGCTTCGGCTCCCGCGATCAGCACGGTGTCGACGTCGCCGCGGGCGATGTCGAGACATGCCTGGTTGACCAGCGACTGAGGCACGTTGCCGCCGATGCTGGTGTAGTGGCTGTCCGCGTGCCGTGCCCGGATGCGTTCTGCGAGAAGCAGACCCGGATTCCGGTACCGCCATGACAGCAGGTTGACGATGCGCACCGAGTCGACGGCCTCCAGAATGCGCGGGTCCGCTGCGGCGCGGGCAGCCCGCTCCAACAGGTCGATGGGCGCGACCGATGGGTCGTCGTCGTGGTGATTGACCTGGCCGTAGCCGACGAGAACGGGCGTTCTGGGGTCGATGGGCACTCGTAAAACCTTTCGAAAGTACCTAGAGCGGGGCTACGCCGGGCCGGCGTGATAGATGGACTTGCACGACTGGTAGGCAGCCAGGCCCTCCGGCCCGAGTTCGTGACCGATTCCGCTGGACTTCACTCCGCCGAATGGTGCCTGCATGTCCATGACGTAGTGGTTGATGCCGATGGTGCCAGTGCGTACCGCGCGTGCGACGTCGGTGGCCCGCTCGTGGTCGGCCGACCAGACCGTGCCGCCCAGCCCGAACTCGCTGTCGTTGGCGATGTCGATCGCCTGACGTTCGGTTTCGTAGGCGATGACGGCCAGCACCGGCCCGAAGATCTCCTCCTGCGCGATGCGTGCGGAGTTGTCCACGTCGGCGAACACCGTCGGCGAGACGTACCAGCCGCGCGGCTGATCGGCCGGAACGGAGCCGCCGGCAACGACTTTGGCACCCTCGGACTTGCCGATCTCGATGTAGTCCAGCACGCGTTCCCGCTGGCGCGAGCTGACCAGCGGTCCGATGTCGGTGGACTTCTCCAGTGGATCGCCGACGGTGAGACCGTCGGCCAGCGCGGCCACCGCGTCGACCACTTCGGCGTAGCGCGACCGCGGCGCCAGGATCCGCGAGCTCAGATGGCAGGTCTGCCCATTGTTGACGAACGATGCGGAACGCAGACCCTTCACGGTGGCATCAAGGTCGGCGTCGTCGAGGATGATGGCCGCCGACTTTCCGCCGAGCTCCAGGGTCACCGGGCGAATCAGCCTGCCGCACATCTCGCCTAGGATCCGGCCCGCCGCCGTCGAGCCGGTGAAGGCCACCTTGTCGACACCCGGGTGCTGCACCAGATGTGCGCCCGCCACGGGGCCACCGGCGACGATGTTGAGGACTCCGGGAGGCAGGCCTGCGTCGCGGGCCGCTTCACCGAAGATCAATGCGTCCAATGCGGTTTCAGGTGCCGCCTTCAGCACCATCGTGCAACCTGCGGCGAGAGCGGGGGCGATCTTCATCGCCGCCAGCGCCTGCGGGTAGTTCCACGGCGTGATCGCCGCGACGACGCCAACGGGTTCCCGCCGCACGATCGTGTGCCCAACCGTGGCGGGCCGGATCTCCTCGTCGGAGCCGCAGGCGATCAGGCCCGCGTAGTAGCGCAGGAGCCCCGCAGGGAACATCCCGTTCGCGCCCCGCGACAAACGGATCGGCATGCCGTTCTCGCGCGTGCACAACTCGTTGGTGTCGGTCGCGCGGGCCTGCAGTGCATCGGCCAACCGCACCAGCACCTCGGCGCGTTCCGCCGCGGGCGTCGCCGACCAGCCGGGAAGGGCGCCACGAGCGGCGGCGACCGCCTCGTCGATCTCGGATTCCGTTGCCGCCGAACCGTTCCCGAGCGGCTCGCCCGTTGCCGCTTCGATCACCGGTGTCACCTCGGCCGCAGTGCGGAAGCTGCCGTCGACGAACACCCTTGCGCCTGAGTCGATCACGGTCGTCACGTCGAGCTCCTGGTCTCCTCGTCGGGCTTGGTCCAGCTGAACATCACGTTCTCGGCGATCAAGCGTTCGGTCTCGTCGGCATCCAGACCCAGCAGCGTCGTGGCGAGCTCCCTGGTGTGCTCACCAGGCATCGGCGCGGGCCGCATCGTCGCGTCGGCGATGTGACGGAACGGCGCGGAATGCGTCTCAGCGGGTAGGGCTGCCTCGAGCAGCGGGTGGGCCATCTCGGTGTAGAGCCGGCGGACCGTCACCTGCGGATCGACGAGGACGTCCACCGCCCGGTTCATCGGCCCGGCGGGGACGCCCGCATCCTGCATTGCGGCGGCGACGTCGCACTTGTCGCGATCCGCCGTCCAAGCCGACACCGCATCGACGAACTCCGTTGAACTGCCGATGAGTTCGGAGGCCCCGATGACCTTGGCCACGGCGATGCGGTCCTCTTCGGTGCGGACCGAGATCACGCACCACTCATCGTCGCCAGCACACGGGCAAACGGCGTGAATCGCATCGTCGTCGACGACGGCCGAACCGGCCGCGCGGGCGGCTTCGGCGACGTAGGTGGTGGCGAGTTGGTTGACGGCCGCCTCGGCCTGCGAGATGTGTACGTGTGCGCCTGCGTCGCGGGTGCGCTGGTTGATCAGCGCGGCCAGCGCAGCGACGGCGGTGACCCTCCCGACGACGTGGTCGGGGAAGATCGTCGTGGCGTCGTAGAAGTTGGGGTCGGCGGGATCGCCGGAGGTCCAGAGGCGACTGACGCCGGTCATCGCCCGCACCAGTGGGCCGTAACCCATCTGGCCACTCCACGGGCCGGTCGCACCGTAGGCGCTGCTCTCGGCCAAGACGATCCGAGGATTCAACGTACGCAGCTGCCCGTAGGAGAAGCCCAGTGAGTCAAGGGTTCCCGGCTTGAAGTTCGCGAACACCGCGTTGGACTGCGACACCAGGCGGCGGAAGATCGCGGCGCCTTCGGGGTGACGCAGGTCAAGGCCGAGGCCGGATTCGTTCCGATGCGTCAACGCCCACGACCGGCTCAGGAGCTGACCAGGCAACGTCTGTCGCAGACCGTCCGGATAGGCGGCGCTCTCCACCTTGATCACCTCGGCCCCGAGGTCGGCGAACAACCTGCCGAGCTCACCACCGGCGACGATCACGCCGAGGTCGAGGATCCGCAGGCCCTCGAAGGGTCTTTTCGTGACGTGACCGGCCGGGCCGACGGGTTGGAGGCGGCTGCCCTCCCACGTCGGTTCGTCGGCACCGACCACCGGGCTCGGCGTGACGATCCCTGCGCGATCGCCATCGACCACGAAGGGTCCGGTCGGCACCGTCAGCGGCGTTCCGTCCGCGAGGTCCGTCTCGGTGAGTGCGCCGACCGAGCGGAAGTGGTCGGAGGTGAACGCCTCGGCCGGCCTGAGCACGGCGGCGATCGGGATGCCTCGCCGCTGCCCCTCGGCAACCAGCGATTCCATCGTCTGCGGCCCGACCAGGTCGGCGATGGCGGCGTTGAGCTCATCCGCTGCGGCATAGCGGGCCCCGATGATCTCGAACTTCGGATCTGAGAACGCCTCCGGCTCACCGAGCCACGCCCGCATGCCGCGCCACTGCCTCGGTGACAGCACGCAGATCCGGACGAACCCGTCGACACAGGCGAACGTCGGATAGAGCTGTTGATTGCGGGGCCTGCCACGCCACAGTTCGTGGGACGCCTTCAGCCCGACCGCGGCCTGCCCCTCCGAGCCGAACGGCGGATCGAGGCTCTGCAGGACCGCCTCGAAACGGGAGAAGTCGATGTAGTCGCCCGTCCCGCAATGCAATCGGTGGTAGTAGGCAACCAGCGCCGCCCACGCCGCCTGTACGGCGGCCGTGGCGGATGCGATGCCGAGCGGCGGTAGCACGGGCCTACCTGTGGTCGGCCCCGACCTCGACAGCCCCGTCGACATCGCGTACAGCACCGCATCGGTGGCCTGCCACGCCGCGTGCGGGCCCGATGCGCCGAAGTCGGTCACTTGGAGCACCACGAGCTGGTCGAAGCGATCGGCGAGTTCGGCAGGCGACGTGCCGAACGCTTCTGTGCCGCCGGGAGCCCCGCCGTCGATCAGGATGTCGGCACCGCCGACCAGATCGGTGAAGCGCTCGCGGTCGCCTGCGTCGGCGGGGTCGAGCACCGCCGCGCGCTTGTTGGCGTTGTTCAGCGTGAACGGGATGCTGGTGCCGGACACGGTGGGCCTGGCGGCACGGGCGGCGACGCCTCCCGGCGGCTCGATCTTCAGCACGTCGGCGCCGAGGTCGGCGAGCAGGCGGCCGACGCCGTCGGACTCGGTCCCGCCGACGTCGAGCACCCGTACCGACGCCAAAACCTGACACCTGTCAAACATGCGATTCAGTATCACTCAGCGAGCACCGACGCCCACTGCCGGGTCCAACGTAGACTTGGACGGTTATGTCTGACCTCAGCGCCGTGGCAGAGCCACCCCACCCGCTCATGGGTCAGCTCTCTGCCCTGCATCACTTCCGCATCTACGTCGACATCGGCGTCGTCGTCGTCGTGCTGGCGCTCACCAACCTCATCGCCCACTTCACCACTCCGTGGGCCAACGTCGCAACGGTCCCTGCCGCTGCCATCGGACTGCTGTTACTGGTCCGGTCGCGCGGCCTGGACTGGTCGGAGCTCGGGCTCGGGCGTGAGCACTGGAAGTCCGGCGTGGGATACGCGCTCGGCGCAGTCGCCCTGGTCGCCACGGTGATCGCCGTTGGCGCGTTGCTGCCGTGGACGCGGCCGATGTTCATGAACGACCACTACGCGACGATGTCCGGCGCGCTGATCGCGTCGATGGTGATCATCCCGCTGCAGACCGTGATTCCCGAGGAGCTTGCGTTTCGGGGGGTTCTGCACGGCACGCTCAATCGCGCGTGGGGCTTCCGCGGTGTCGCCGCCGCCGGTTCGCTGTTGTTCGGCTTCTGGCACATCGCGACCTCGCTCGGGCTGACCAGCAGCAATGTCGGGTTCACCAAGCTGTTCGGCCTCGGCGTCGCAGGCGTGGTCGCCGGTGTCGTGCTCGCCGTCATCGCGACCGGCGCGGCAGGTTTCGTGTTCACCTGGCTGCGGAGGCGCAGCGGCAGCCTCATCGCGCCGATCGCCCTGCACTGGTCGTTGAACGGACTCGGCGCGTTGGCCGCCGCCGTGGTCTGGCACCTCTCGACCTAACGCACTCAGCGCTTCCTGGCCCTCGCGCGGAAGTCCCGATTCTTCAGCTTGTTGCCGCACGTCGCCATGTCGCACCAGGTGCCGCCGTGGTTGCGCGAGCGGTCGTAGAAGACCCACTGACAGTCGTCGTTTGCGCAGGCCAACAGGTGCGCCCACGTCCCGTCGTGCTGCGCGTCGGCAATGACGAGCAACAGCGTCAACAGACGTGCCCGCACCGAATCCCCCACCGGCGCCACTCCCACCGATCCGTCCTCGGCCACCGCCGCCCGCGCCACTTCACCCTCGGTGAGCTGATGCAGTGGCGACACCACCGCCGGATCCGGAGCCTGGCCGTCGGTGTTCTGAAGGACCAACGCGCGCAAGCCTTCTCGCACTCCGACCAGGGTCTGGAGGTCGCCGTCGGTCGGCGTGCCGCCCGGCGCCAGCAGTCCGTTCGACGTCATCCACGGGGCGGCGTTCTCCGCGACCGCAAGCCGGTCGAGGCCGGACTCGCGGTCGATGGTGTTGATCAGACTCTGCACGCGTCGCAGGGGTTCAGGTGCCGGCTTCTTCTCCACGTCGTCGAGCCATTTCACCTGTGTCGATGCCATGCGGCCAGTCTAGACCGTTCGTGACCGGTATTAAAGCTTGACTAGTCACGAGTGACCGGCGTAGCGTTTTTATCAGTCACGAAAAGGAGTGGATGACATGCCGTCACACCAGCAGGATTGGCTCGACGTGCTCGCGTCGCTGCCCAGCGCGGGCCTTGGTCACAGCACGACGGAAGACCCGGGGCGAGCGAAGCGACGGGGGAAAGATCCGGGGCGAGCGAAGGGACGGGGGGACGCGCCGGTGTTGGTTCGCCTGCGCGCCCGGCTGTTCGCCGCGCGTTACGACCGCCAGATCGAGAACGGCGTCAGCCCGGCCCCAGGCAGTCCGTTGGCCGTGCACCGCGCGCGACTGAGCTCACCGCGCGAACGCAACGACTTGGCCGACGCACTACAGCTCGCCGTGCACGACGCGTACTGCCCCAGCGACTTCAACGCCCGTGTGCCGATTCGTTCGGACGCCGTACACGGCTGCATGGAACTCATCGACGCCGTGTGCGATCGACTGACCGAGCCGTTCCCGGTGGGCGTTCGCGGCATGGCCCGGCTCCGAATCCTGTTGGCCGACGGCCGAGGACCGCTGTACTGGCCAGGCCGCGGCACGCTCAATGCCGCGTTGCGGGGCGTGCTGGCGACGCTCTAGTGGACCATCAGGACGGCGGCCCCCGCGATCCGGCCGGCTGCCAGATCCACGAGGGCTTCGTCGGCGCGCGACAGCGGGTACCGCGGCGTTGTCACCGCGATGTGGTGCCGGCCTGCGAAGTCGAGGAACTCCCTGGCGTCAGCCCTGGTGTTCGAGCTGACCGACCGAAGTTGGCGCTCCTGGAACAGATGTCGTTGATAGCTCAGCGCGGGGATGTCGCTGAGATGGATGCCTGCGATCGCGAGCGTTCCGCCACGGTCCAGCGCTTCGAGTGCCGGCAGCACCAAATCGCCAACGGGGGCGAACAGGATCGCCGCGTCGAGCTTCACCGGGGGTTGGTCGTCGGCGCCCTGAGCGGACGCCGCGCCGAGCGCGAGAGCCAGCTCCCTGGCGGGCTCGCCGCGCGTCATCACGTGTACCTCGGCGCCTCGCGCCAGTGCGACCTGAGCGGTGATGTGGGCGCTGCCGCCGAACCCGTAGATCCCCAGCCTGCCGCCCTCGGGTAGCTCGGCCCGCAGCAGCGACCGGTAGCCGATGATGCCGGCACACAACAACGGCGCGAGCTCCGCGTCGGCATATCCGTCCGGCAGCTGGAGCGCGAAAGCCGCAGGCACGGTGGCGAACTCGGCATAGCCGCCGTCGGCGTCCCAGCCCGTGTAGCGCGACTGCGGACAGAGGTTCTCGCGGCCCCGCACGCAGTATCCGCACTGCCCGCAGGTGTGCCGCAGCCAGGCGATCCCGACCCGGTCGCCGACGGCGAAGTCGGCTCCCGCCGCCGATCCGACCGCCACCACCTCCCCAACGACCTCGTGACCGGGAACGACCCCGGCCCTGTGCACCGGCAGGTCGCCCTCAGTGACGTGCAGGTCGGTGCGGCACACACCGCACGCCGCGACCGCGACCAACAGCTCGTCGGGTGCGGGCTCCGGCACCGGCAGGTCGACGCGTTCCAGCGGAGCGGTGCTCATGGGACCGGGATGGCGCACTCGCCATGCCGACATCGTCATGGAGACCCGACTCCCAAGGCGGTTACCTGGACTTGGAGCTCCGTCGCACCAACCCGACGATCCAGAGCAGGATCACCGCACCAAGTAGCGAAGTGAAGAACGTGAACCACTTCCGTCCGGCGATGACGTCGACGCCCAGCTTCTCGAGCAGGAAGCCGCCGATGAAACCACCGATGATCCCGACGACGACGTTCAGCACGATGCCCTGGCCGTCGCCCTTGACGATCTTGCCAGCCAGCCAGCCGGCGATGCCGCCGATGACAACGTAGGCGAACCACCCCACCGCCGTTGGTGGGGCGAAGGCCAGATAATGCGCAGCCGCAATCACTTCCATGACGAACCCCTGCCTGTCGCCGGCTGATTCAGCGCATCCGCTGGATCACTCTCCGGTATACCCGCAGACGGTAACGATTCGGCAGCCGAAATGCGCACGATCGTCCTAAACCCAACGATCCGATCCGAGATCAGGCCGGTGGCAGCATCTCCGGCGGTGCGTTGGTCACGGGAACGGGCACGCCGAGCCCGGGCCGCGGTGGCGGCGCGTTGGGATCAGGCGGCGGAGGGGGCGGAGCGTTCGGGTCCGGTGGCGGCGCCTCGGGTGGCGGCGGCGGGGTGAACGGCCGGATCGACTGCGTCAGCGTGGTCGCCGCGGCCTTGTCGACGGGGTTGGTGGCCGAGCCGAGCCACACCACGAACCAGCGCTCGGGGGTCCGCTGACCGCGGGGCGAGCCGGGCGGCGTCGTCGATCCGACAACGCCTGCCCAGATCTGACCGTTGGGCTTGGTGGTGTCGGTGAACTTCACCTCGTAGTACGACGCGGCACCAGGCATGCCCGCGGCGTCGAGCGGAACCGTCTGCTGCCCGATGCGGGTTCCCGCGAACGGCATGAAGAACTCGCCCATATCGGAGGCCAACCGGGTGGCGGCCTTGGTGTTGTCGTCCTCGGCACCCGCGAACAACTTCAGGTCCAGGCGTCCGAGCAACACGCTGGTATCGCTGGGCGGCTGCTCGCTGCCCGCGGCGGGGATCTTCGTCAGGAGCGCCTGGCCGTAGGACAGCTGCTGGGCGTCCGAGACCTTCCAACCGGCGGGCACGACATAGCTGAAGCCGCCCGCCGCGTTGTTGACGCGGCCGGGCTCCGGCGGCGGAGGAGGCGGAGGCACGGGTGCGTCGGGATCCAGCGGTGGCGGAGGCGGTGCATTCGGATCAGCAGGCGGGGGTGGGAACGGGGGCGCAGGCGGGGCGGGCGCGAGAGGTGCGGGCGCCGGCGGTACCGGGTCCGCGATGGCCGGGACGCCGGGCAGAACGAGGGTCACGGCGGTCGCGGCCGTGAGCGTCGCGATCGCCAACTTCCTCGCCGTGCTCCAGCGGTGTCGGGGGGAGTCCGGCTTTTGCATGGGACGAAAATACCGTGTTACCGCCGTGACGCAAGTGTGAGTTGCTCTTAGAGTGTCGGACTTGGAAATTGCTGTGCAAAGAAAAGGCGTGCCAACGGTATTCGCGCCTGATTGCTGGCACGACGAGGCCCGGGCAGTGGCTGCGGGCGAGCCCGCATGCGACGCCCGGGGGGTCTGTTGCTTGATCGTGATGACCGACGGCTCCGTTACGGCCCGGGGTGAACCGTGATCTCCTGAGACTTCACCGCGAAGTAGACGCACTCCCCCGGCGCCAGCCTCAGGTCGGTTGCGGACTCTACCGTGATGTCGGCGGCCAGCCCCGGGGCCCCGTCGGGTTGCTCGTCGGCGCGCACGCGGATCGCCGGTCCGCGGCTGTCCAACTCGGCCACCACGACCTCGACCGTGTTGCGCGGGCTGCCATGCGGCTTGTCGCGATGGACCGCGACGGTCGACGGCGCGAAGACCGCGACCGCGGAATCACCGGTGCCGACGTCGTCGCCGAGGATGCCGTGCCACGTCGTCCCCCAGCTGGTCGCGAGGCTCCCGTCGGCGCCGACCCGGCCCGCCACCAGGTTCACGCCAGCGAACCGCGCACCGAAGAAGCTGCGCGGCTTGGAGAGCACCTCGGCGGCCGTACCCGACTCGACCACGCGACCCGACTCGAGCACCAGGACGCGGTCGGCCAGCGTGACGACGTCGAGCAGATCGTGGGTCACCAGCACGGCCGAGCGCCCGTCACGTGCCAGTACCCGGCGCAGGACCTTGCGGATCGAGGACGCCACCGCCACGTCGAGACCGGTCAGCGGTTCGTCGAGCAGCAACACGTCGGGGTCGGCGGCCAGTGCGCGGGCAAGTGCGACGCGCTGAGCCTGCCCGCCGGAGAGTTGACGCGGCATCTTCTCGGCGAGGTCGCCGGCGTCCACCTCGTCGAGCCATCGCCGAGCGGCGGCGCGGGAGTCCTTGCGCCCCAGGTGCTTTCCGCTACGCGGGCCGAAGGCGACATTGGTGGCGACGTCGAGGTGCGGGAAGAGCAGCGGATCCTGCAACAGCAGGCCCACGCGCCTGGCATAGGTGGCCACCATGACTCCCGAAACCGTGTCGGTCAGCACGCGATCGCCGACCACGACGCGGCCTGCATCGGGGCGCACCAGGCCTGCGAGCACGTGCATCATCGTCGACTTTCCCGCCCCGTTGGGGCCGAGCACGGCCAACACCTCACCCGCGGCGACGCCGAACTCCACGTCGAGACCGCGGCCCTGCACCACCGCACGCACCTCAACGCCGGTCACGACACGTCACCACCCACCGGAGCCACCCGGTTTGAGAGCACGGCTGCCGACGCCGATCACGACCACCGCGGCCACGACGACGAGCAGCAGCGACAGCGCCACCGCCGCGTCGGCGTCACTCTCGCGCTGCAGGTAGATCTCCAGCGGGAGGGTTCGGGTGACCCCCTCACGCGAGCCTGCGAACGTCAACGTCGCGCCGAACTCCCCCAGCGACCTGGCGAAGGCCAGCACCGCACCGGACGCCAGACCCGGCGCCAACAGCGGCAACGACACCCGCCACCACACCGTCGTCGGCCTGGCGCCGAGCGTCGCGGCCACCACGTCGTAGTCGGCACCTGCCGTGCGGGCGGCGCCCTCGATCGCGATGACCAGAAACGGCAGCGACACGAACGTCTGCGCCAGCACCACCGCCGACGTCGTGAACGCGATCTGAATGCCACCTGCGTCGAGGTAGCGGCCGAGCAACCCCAGCCTGCCGAACGCGTAGAGCAGGGCGATGCCGCCGACGACCGGCGGCAGCACCAGCGGAAGCAGGATCAGCGGCCTGGTCCATCGCACCCATCGAGAGTCGTTGCGGGCCAACACCAAGGCCATCGGAACGCCGAGCGCGATGCACAGCACCGTGCTGATCGCCGCGGTCCTCAGGCTGAGCTCGAGTGCGGTGACCGACGATTGGCTGCTGATCAGGCTCCAGAACTGCGACCAGTCGACCTTGACGGCCACCGCGACGAGCGGAAGGACGACGAAGATCGCCCCGACGGTGGCGGGGAGGTAGAGCCAGCGGGGCAACCCAGCCGAACGCGTCAAGGCTTGGCGAAACCCGCCTGCGAGAGGATCTTCTGCCCGGCCTCGCCAGTGACCAGATCGACGAACTTCTTGGCCACCGCGGCATCGGCCGCCGTCTTGAGCACGCCGATCGGATACGTGTTCACCGCAGCGGCGGCTTCCGGGAAGTCGACCTTGGCCACCTTCGCGCCGGCGCCCATCGCATCGGTCACGTAGACCAGTCCGGCGTCGGCCTGGCCGGTGGTCACCTTGTTCAGCACGTCGGTCACCGACGACTCCTCGCTGACCGGGTTGAGCGTCACCTTGGTGGCCTGCTCGACCTTCTCGGTTGCCGAGCCACACGGCACCTGCGGTGCGCACACCACGACGTTCAGTCCCGGCTTGTTCAGGTCGGCGAACGACGTCACCTGCTTGGGGTTGCCCGGTGCGACGACGATGGTCAGCGTGTTCGAGGCGAAGTTGACGGGGTCGCCGCTGAGCAGGCCTGCCTTCGCGGCCTTGTCCATGTTCTTGGTATCGGCGCTGGCGAAGACGTCGGCCTTTGCACCTTGGGTCAACTGCGTGACCAGGTCCGAGGAGCCCGCGAAGGTGAACTCGACCTGCCAGCCGGGATTGTCCGTCTTGAACTGCTCGCCGATGTCGGTGAACGTCTGCTTGAGCGACGCGGCGGCGTACACCGTCAGCGTGCCGCCCGCCGGGGCGTTCGCGGAGGAGGAAGTGGGGGCAGCGGAATCGGTTCCGCAGCCGGTCAGCGCGACGAGAAGGACGGCCGCGACGACACCGACGATCGATTGGGTTCGCTTCACGATGCAAACCCTATGGGACCTGATGTGACACGTCTGCGTGTCGCCCGCGTGGCGGGTTTCGCCAGATAGCTACTGTCCAGTAACATGTCCCCCGACTCGCTGGGTTCAGCGTCGAACGCCTGAGGAGGTCTTGTGATGGATGTGCTGCTCACCGGTGGTGATACCGATCTTGGTCGCGCCATCGCAGAGGGTTTCCGCGACGCGGGCCATAACGTGGTGATCGCCGGCTCGCGCCGAGACGACCTCGAGGTCGCAGCCAAGGAGTTGGACGTCGACTCGATCGTGTTCGACAACACCGACGCCGCCAGCCTGGAAGAGGCTCGCGGGGCGTTTCCGCACCACATCGACGCGATCGTGAACGTTCCTGCGCCGCACTGGAACTCCGGTGATCCGCGCACCTATTCGTTGGCGGACCGTGCCGCGGCATGGCGTACGGCCCTCGACTCCACGGTGCTGTCCGCCGTGCTCACCGTGCAGATCCTTGGCGATCACCTGCGGTCCGGCGGCTCGATCATCAACGTCGTCGCCGACAACCCTGCCGAGGGCAGCCCGGAAGCGGCGGTCAAGGCGGCGCTGTCGAACTGGACGGCGGGCCAGGCGACTCACTTCGGCATCCGTGGCATCACGATGAACACCGTGGCCTCCGGCCGTGGCGCCGAGCTTGGTTACGACGGCATCCCCGCCACTCCTCCATCGGTGGCCGCCGAGCTGACCCGGTTGGCCCTGTTCCTCACCACTCCGGCTGCGCGGCACATCACCGGCCAGACGCTGCACGTGAGCCACGGAGCGCTCGCCAACTTCGGCTGACGAAATATTCCCCAGTTCGCGCGGAGCGAAACGGGGTACCGGTTCCGTTTAACCGTGGCTAGGGTCGAATTCGTGACGATTCGACTCGGACTCCAGATCCCGAACTTCTCCTACGGCACCGGCGTTGCCGAACTCTTCCCCACGGTGATCGCGCAGGCGCAGGAAGCCGATGCCGCTGGCTTCGACTCCGTCTTCGTGATGGACCACTTCTATCAACTACCCGGACTTGGCACCCCTGACCAGCCGATGCTCGAGGCCTACACCGCGCTCGGCGCCCTCGCGACCGCGACCGAGAAGGTCCAGCTGGGCACCCTGGTGACCGGCAACAGCTACCGCAACCCCACGCTGCTGGCCAAGGCGATCACCACCCTGGACGTCATCAGCCAAGGCCGCGCCGTCCTGGGCATCGGCACGGGCTGGTTCGAGCTCGAGCACGATTCGCTCGGCTTCGAATTCGGGACGTTCACCGACCGCTTCAACAAGCTCGGCGAGGCGCTGCAGATCATCCTGCCGATGCTCGAGGGCGAACGCCCGACGTTCACCGGCAAGTACTACCGCACGCAGGAGGCGATGGCCGAGCCGCGCTTCCGCGACCACATTCCGCTGATGATCGGCGGCAGCGGCGAGAAGAAGACGATTCCGTTGGCGGCCAAGCACTTCGATCATCTCAACATCATCGCCGGGTTCGACGATCTCGCGCGCAAGGTGGGCGTGGTCAAGGAGGCGTGCGAGAAGATCGACCGCGATCCGGCCACGCTGGAGACCAGCGCGTTGGTCATCGCGATCATCGACGAGAACGTCACCGAGGACTTCATCCCCGCCGACTTCAGGCAGCAGGCCGTCTTCGGCAGCCCCGAACAGGTCGCCGACCAGATCAAGACGAAGGTCTTCGACGCGGGCGTCGACGGCGTCATCATCAGCCCGGTGACGAGCATCAACGGTTACCAGCCGGGTCGCGTCACGGCTGTTGCGGAGCTCCTCAAGCCGGTGCTCGCTGTGTGAACAGGTGAACAGTGGGTGTGGTGGGTGATCTCACTGCGCTGCGCGGAAGCTCGCCGACTAACCTATGAGTTGTACTGAGTAGGTTTTCGCACGCGAGGAGCAGCAATGAGCCATCCCGGAGCTACGGCAACGGATCGGCATAAGGTCGTCATCATCGGTTCCGGCTTCGGTGGTCTCAACGCCGCCCAGAAGCTCAAGAACACCGACGTCGACATCAAGCTGATCGCGAAGACCACCCACCACCTGTTCCAGCCGCTGCTGTACCAGGTGGCGACCGGCATCATCTCCGAAGGTGAGATCGCCCCGCCCACCCGTTTGATCCTGCGCAATCAGGAAAACGCACAGGTGCTGCTCGGCGAGGTCACCCACATCGACCTCGAACACCAGATGGTCGACTCGGTGCTCCTCGGGCACACCTACCGGACGCCCTACGACAGCCTGATCATCGCGGCGGGCGCCGGACAGTCGTACTTCGGAAACGACCACTTCGCCGAGTTCGCGCCTGGCATGAAGTCGATCGACGACGCACTCGAGCTGCGCGGACGGATCCTCGGCGCCTTCGAGCAGGCCGAGCGGTCCAGCGATCCCGAGCGCCGCAAGAAGCTGCTGACGTTCGTCGTCGTCGGTGCCGGCCCAACCGGTGTCGAGATGGCCGGCCAGATTCAGGAACTGTCCGACCAGACACTCAAGGGCAGCTTCAGGCTCATCGACCCGACCGAGGCGCACGTCATCCTGCTCGACGCCGCGCCAGCCGTGCTCCCGCCGATGGGCGAGAAGCTCGGCATGAAGGCCAAGGCCCGGCTGGAGAAGATGGGCGTCGAGATCCAGCTGAACGCCATGGTCACCGACGTGGACCGCAACGGCATCACGGTCAAGGATTCCGACGGCACCATCCGCCGCATCGAATCGGCATGCAAGGTGTGGTCGGCCGGTGTGCAGGCCAGCCCGCTGGGCCGGGACCTGGCCAACCAGTCC
>Ga0105237_10002456_pt1 | contig 23016 bp, 29 predicted proteins | sample KBSC24metaG_FD_81520 | JGI IMG/M metagenome (GOLD analysis project Ga0105237, IMG submission 81520) | Corn rhizosphere microbial communities from Kellogg Biological Station, Michigan, USA - KBS C2-4 metaG | ecosystem: Host-associated > Plants > Roots > Rhizosphere > Soil | place: Michigan, USA...
CCACGGATCGGCCCGGTTCGAGCCGATAGACCGCGCCTATGACGGTGACGGGCCCCGCATCATCAACCGGGCCGGATACTGGGAGATGATCAACGGGTTGCGCCAACACCTCATCTTGAGCGGGGCGTGGACCAACGAGGTATGCGCGGGGCTCGATGCGAAGCGCGTGGCGCGCGTCCTACTCGATCGCGGGATGCTGGTGCCCGACAGCAAAGGGAAGGCCTCGGTTAGTCGCGGCCTGCCAGATCTCGGCAAGTGCCGTGTCTACGTTGTGACCCCTGCAATTTTCGGAGGCGACGATGCCTGAGCAGGCGACCGATTGGTTTGCGGATATATCGTTTGATGGTGTTCCGGGTGTTCCCGGTGTTCCGCCGCAGTTTTCCGCCATTTCTAGTGGAACACCATCCCCTGTGGCGGGTGTTCCCGGTGTTCCTAACCTGGGACGGGAACACCTCAGAACACCGCCGGAACACCATGCGCTTGATAGTAAGTCATTGAAAAAACATAAGGAACACCAAGGAACACCGAGAACACCTAAAAACAATGATGCCGTGTGGCGTTCGGCGCTCCCGGTTGAAATCGTTGTTGGCCTCGATCGTCTCCGCGCAGAGCCGCAGCCCCGGCTGTCGAGCCCTTCGGCATGGGCGGGTGTCGTGACAGATGCGCATATGATCGCGTCGGAGGGATGGGCTGCGGTTGCTGTATCGCTCGGCTGGAGTCCTTTAAACCTGTTTGGCTCATCGCCCGAGATTGGGGGCAACGCTGATCTCGATGGGCTGGCGGTGTGGCTGTCGGGCCGAAAGATCGTAGCGATCGATGAGCGGGTGGTCGTCGCGGACGCGGCTGGGGCGCGTGCGCTATATTATGGACGGCCGATGAAGGGCGCCGCCCTTCTTTGGGACCTCCGCGACATCCAGAGCAAACGAATGAGGGGGAAGGCGCATGACTGAACTGCGTAAATCCGCGGGCAATACGCGCGGTCGGCCATTCCAGCCCGGCAACAGCGGGAAGCCGCGGGGCGCGCGCCACAAGATCACCCGCGCCATCGAAGAGTTGCTTGAGGGCGAACACGAGGCGCTGACCCGGAAGGCAATCGATATGGCGCTGCAGGGCGACGGGCCGGCTCTGCGTCTATGCCTGGAACGGCTGGTACCGGCGCGGAAGGACACGCCTATTTCATTCGTCATGCCGGGGGTGCGGACTGCGGAAGAGGCCGTACATGCCTCAGCATCTCTGCTGTCGGCCGTGGCGGCGGGCGAGGTCACTCCAGATGAAGGAGGCCGTGTAATGGCGCTGCTGACTGCTCATCGCGCGATATTGGAAGCTGGTGACCTAGAGCGGCGCATTGCCGCATTGGAGGAGAAAGCGAAATGAGTCTGACGACACGCATTGAGAAACTGGAGGCCCGAGAGCCGTCCACCTCGGGCATATATCATCGCATCGTGCAGCATCTGGACCAGACGGAAGAAAGTGCGATCGAGGGCTACGGACGCGACAGGATCGGCGCGGCCGATCGCATTATCATTCGCCGCCTCGTTGAGGGCGGCGCAACCGCAGGAGGCGTGCAATGAAGCGCGAAATAGAACGACGGATAGCAAATCTGGAGATGGCGCAGCCCGCCGGGCTTTCCCTCTCGGCTCGCGCCTGGCTGGGGCATGCCCTCACCGATGACGAAAGGGCTACCCTTGAAGCGATCCCGGTGCTGCCGATTGATCCAGAGTATCGCTCCCGCCTATCTGCCGAGGCGGTTGCGTGGCTGGACGCTGGGTAGACGCCCTCGGTATATCGAGGACGGGCTCTCCTCAGATCTGAGGGGAGCTACCGGGCGTCGTGAATATCTTTGCGAGAGATACCAAGTTCAGCGCTAGTCGGCTTATTGTTCTCGGCGGGAACATTTACAGGCTTGCCAACTGTGGCCAGCTCACCCCGCTCCTGCGCCGCATCATACCCATCCGCCAGCCTGCGCTTAGCCACCCATTGCCGCTGGCATTTGCCCGATCTAGAGAGGCTCTAGGCTTTGTTCACCACTAAGTAGATGGTTTGTGCGCCCACACTTTCGGCCCATGTGATCGCCATGCTTTTCGCGACGGCGGCCGTTGGGAAAGGGCCAGTGATGTATGTCGCGCCCGGCTCGAAAACGGCTCCGCTAGGACCCGCGATCGTTCCCGAGAATTGAAATCCGCTACCTGCCCGATCGATCTGAATATAATTTACATCGTCGGGCAATCGCTGACTGGGATCAAGCTCAACTACCTTCATATCGCCTCCATAATTCGCGATGAGCTCATACGTGAACGCCCGAGGCGCTGCTAGCGAAACAGAAGCGCCCCGGCCGTTGCTGACCGGGGCGCCGAGGTGCCTTTATGATACAGGTGCCTAGAAGGCGCTGAGGAGAAGCCCGAGCGCCAAGCCAGCGCCGATCGCGATCATGATTATGCGGTGCGTCCAGCTAGGCATGTGCGGCGGCCTCCCTCTCCGCTTGCTCGAGCTTGCGGATGGCGTCCCACAACTCCCCCGCGATCACCGCGCATCTGATGTCGCACTTTGCGCATCCTCGATCGCAACCTGGGGTGGCGCGGTAAACGGGCCTGCCCTTCGGCGGGTTGCTATAGGCATCCTCCCATTCACGCCGACGCTCTTCGACCTCGCGTCGAAGGGTGCCAATGGCCTCGGGCAGGATCGTTCCGTCATCGGTATTGAAGACGATCACGGGCCCCTCTTCTGCGGCGATCTCCTTTTTGAGTAATTCCACTTCCTCTTCCCACGCCTGCACAAAAATTCGGGCGAAGCCGAGCTTGAGCGGGTGGGTGTTGGCCGGCAGGGCGGCCAGATCCCGCGTATACCTCCGCACCATCTGGTGCGCGCGCGTCAGGGCGGCTTTGCGATCTTGCAGGTTCATAGCCCGGCCTCCATCGCAGCCCGCACGGCGCTGAGCCGATCAGGGCGCCCCACGATGTCGGACATGACGGCGGTGAGGAAATGACCGTCCATGTCCGCCACAAGGAAGATCGGCGCGCCATGGAGGGTCAGGACATAGGCGCCGCCGGCCGAGACGTACTCGGTCAGCCACGCGCGCGGGTCGAAGGTGGGGGCGGCTCCAGCCGCCCCCTTGGCGCTGGTGCTGATCATGCGCGCCTCCACGTGCCGCGCTCGGTGCGGATCAGGCCGAGTTCCTTCGCCTGATGCTCCTGCACGGCCTCGGTTTTGTTGGTCGGTCCCTTGGTCTGATCGATGCCGTAGATTGGCTTGGTGGCGAAGATTCCCACGTCCTCGCCCACATCGTCAGCAGATCCGCCGGCTGGATCATCATCTTCTTCATCGTCATGAGCAGAAAGCGGGAGGCCATCCTTCGTCACGGGCCACAGTTGGCCTGTGTTCTGTTCCGCTGATGGGACGGTGTGCCACTCCGGATAGGTGGGCTCGTCGTCTTCGTGAAGTGCACCGCGCGGCGGATCAAAACCGATCCAGCGCCCTCGATCGTCCACCAGCCATTGACTGGTCTCGCTGTCCTCAAGGTCGATGTCTCCGCCCCGGAGGTCGAGAGCGGCAATGAGCGCTTCAATGAGCTGACCCACTTCCTTTTCAGGAAGCGCGCTGGCCACGGCGAAGCTCTTGGGCCATCTCAGTTCAGCCATGGGCCACCGCCTTTCCGGCGAGGCGCCGGACGTCAGAAAGGAGCGCGGTCAAGTGCTCTTCGATGTTGACATACTCCCACCGCTCTTCGCGGATGATGGTCTCCAGCTTGTAGGCGAGCGCATCCGCGTTGGGGGCGGCTTCCATGATCATCGCATCGAAGGTGTCACCACACTCGCTCGCCAGTCCGTTGAAGCGATCCTGCGTGGCCCAAACAGGATGGTCAGCCAGGGCCCTTTTCTGATCCGCGGTCCAGGGCCGGCCGAATCTCTCCTTAAGCCGATCGTGATCCTCGCTAGCCTCGCGCATCGGACCATTCATGAACGCGTTCATTGAGGCGTAAGCCTGCTCATAGGCTGCTTTTACTTTATCCCAGTTGCTGGACGCGGCTAGCGCCGGGGTCGCTGAGCATGCGCCCACGATCGCGGTCGTGCCGATCGCGCCCTGCAGCGCGCGGCGGGATGTTAAGCACGTATCGGGATTGGCCGGCGCGCAGGCCGGCGGTAAGGGCTTGGCAGCCATTCCGATCTCCTATTGATCGTTGTGGTCAGGCCGGGTGTGGGGAGCTTCCACCTTCCCCATCCGGCCGCTAACCGTCTTCTCGGTTAACGCTTATCGTTAAACACCCTTACCTTTTTGGGTGTCAACACAAAAACGTAACTTGAGCGATTTTCGTTAAGTCGATATAGGGGCGATATGATCACCCCAGCGACATGCCGGGCCGCGCGCGGGCTCGCGAACATCACGCAGAACGATCTGTCGAAGGCGGCAGGCGTTGGCACGTCCACCGTCCGCAACTTTGAGGCAGGGCGATACGTGCCGATCTCGAATAACCTGGCTGCCATCCAGCGCGCGCTGGAGGATGCCGGTGTGGTCTTCATCCCGGACGGCGATGGTGCACCGAGCGGCGGTGCTGGCGTGAGGCTGCGTAACAAGGAGGGTGAGCGGTGAAGGAACTTGCGACCATCTATTCAGCGCTAGACGCTAAGACGCAGACCGTCGCTAAGAAGGCTGCTGCACATATTTCTTCTATCCAGCAAAGGCTGGTCGCGGACATCGTCGAGATAGGCCGCACGCTCCAGCAGGTGAAAGAAGCGGTCGGCCATGGCAATTTCCTGCCTTGGCTGCGCGCTGAGTTCAATTGGACCGATCGCACCGCCCAGAACTTCATGTCGGTGGCAGAGCGCTTCGGATCAAATCCGAACCTCGTTTCGAATTTGCCGCTTAAGACGGTGTACAGCCTCGCGGCCCCGAGTGTGCCCGATGATGTGCGCAGCCAGATCGTGGAGCGCCTGAAGGGCGGCGAAGTACTTGCCCCGGATGCGATCGCCTCCGAAATAGCGGAGGCTCGCAAGGTGCTTCGGCGGCAGGCAGAGGAAGAAAAGAAACTGGCCCGCAAGAAGCCAGAGGAGCGAGAGAAGGCGCGAAAGGCATTGGAGCGTAGCCGCGCGAGACAGGAGGCCGAGGCGACCCGCTGGCGGGCTGAGAAGGAGCGGCGGCAGGAAGCGAAGCAGCAGGCGCTGGAGATGATCTGTTCTCGCTTCAATGCGGGTGAACTCGCGACTTTGGCCGAGCTGCTTGAGGGCGAATATCTGAGCGGCGGAAGCTTCCGAGATGCTGCGCCGGGCCGGGCTGAGCTTTCGATTGTCAGCTCGGAGGCCTGATCCACGATCGCGCAGATTTGCGTGGCAGCCATAACCCCCTCCGATGGAGGAGGTTATCGCCACCGTGGCGCGATCCGATTTTGGCCGAAGGGATTGCCTTGATGGCAACACCTTTCGGCCGCTGGACTCGCCCCGCTGCGTGATTAGGCTGCCACGATCAGGAATCGGCGGAGGGCAGCCATGGGCTGGAGTGAGGACTATAAGCGCGGTGCTCTGCACGAATTCATTCTGCGGGCTTTCTGGCGGGACCTCACGCGCGAGAATCCCTTGGTGTCGGATCGCTGGCTTCTCCGCTTGGATGAACTAATTAAAGATGGCTGGATCACCATGCCGTCGCTTGAAGATTTGCTTGTGTCCTCCGCGCTGACGGCAACCGCCATGCAGCCTGTGCGGCAGGTTCTTGCCGTGTTCGACATTCAGACGGCCTCGATGGGCTTCACGCCGAAGCCGCGACAAAACGAGGTCGGCATGTTCGATTGCATCTCTGCTGCACAGGCCGCCTATCTGTTCATTGAATTGGAGGCGCTGGGCCTCCCGATCGACCCGTTGCCGCTAGTTGGCAAGGTGCGCGACGCGCTGGGCAAACAGGCGATGCTTACGCGCCAAGAGCTGCGGGTTTGGTGGTATCCGCAAGAGCGCGGCCGGGGCGTGCAGAAGGTCTGGTGCGAGCCACACGCCGGGGATGTGACATTGAGGAAATTCGTGACCGCTGCCGGCTTCAAGATCGAGGCGCTGGAGGCCGGTGGGGTGGTCTTCGAATGGTCCAGCACCGGCCCGCGCCCGAGGCGTCGAGCTGCTTAAAAGCGAAAGTGTTTCGCTTTCGGCGCCCGGCTCTCTTTGCAAAGCCGGGCGCAGATTAAGGGGTAACCTAAATGACTGATCACGAGGTGGGGGCGGACGTGACAGAGGGGCAGGCGTTCGCGAACCAAGCTTTCACAAGCATGTGGGATATGTACTTCAAGCCAGAGATAGAACGCCGGGAGGCGGCTGGTGAGATAAAGGATGGTTTCCACCTCTACATGGCTCAAGCGCTTTTCCCGCCGGAAGGCGAGGCCCGCATATTGCTGAATGAGGAAGTCGAGGGGGTTGCTCTGATGCGCGCGCCGCGCGTCGTGGAAAAGGGTGATCCTGTCTTCGTAGCTGACATGCAACACGTAGAGCGGTTCGACCTGCCGGATGAGCTTCTCGACAATGGGTATTTCACTGTCATCCGCGCTGGCGCCGGTTGGAATATGTATTTCAATTTTCTCAGCGGGCGCGCCAAAGCAAAGGATGTGTTGGAGCTGGCGGCAGAGTTCTTGGAGGCCGCTCGCCATAGCTGCCGGCTTGGCAACGCCGGCCCATCTGTTGACAACCTATACAGCGCTGCCGAACTCGTGTCGAAGGCGGAGCTTATTTTGCATAGAAGCAGGGCGGTCAAATCGAAGAAGCATTCGCTGATTGCCAGTGAGATAAATGCGTGGGCCAAGCTCGGCAACATAGACGCTGCTTTCGTCGCATTATTCAATAAGCTGGCCCAGCAGCGGCCCAACGCCCGCTATGGCGACAAGCCGCACCGGCCGGCGGCCCCGGATGAAGATAGCCTGGATCTGGTCGCGGCAATGATAGATCGCGGGATGGCGAATATCGCGAAAGCCACAGCTTTACCGAAGGAAGGGTAAGACCGCTGTTGCACGCGGCCAAAAAGAAGCCCGCGACGCGGGAGGCTAAAGCCAATGGGGACCTCGCGTCAGCCTTCGGAGATTAAATCACATCACAGCGGTGTTTCTGCGTGGGGGAAGTGCAAGCTAAATCGCAATGCCAAAGAGGGCAAGCAATAGCCCTGCGACGGACAGAGCTACCGATCCTATGATCCCGGCCATGCTTTGCGTGGCAATCCATTTTAGAGCGGGCACTAAAAGCGCAGTTAGTGCGGATAGACGCACCTGCGAAGCCCGTAGCAGGCGCCGGCCCGCGCCGATCTCGGCGGCGATTTGGGTTTGATCCGCAGGACTACCAGGAAAGTCATTCGCTTGCGCAAGGCTGGTCTCAAGGTCAATTAGTTGGGCTTCTAGTTCTCGGTGTGGAACTGAATTGTGATCCAGAGAAACGATGCGGTCGGCGGCTGGAGCCGAAAGTGCATCATGGCCACGGCGCTCAATCTCCCTTTCGAACGCCCGCAGGAAGTCTCTCTGCGTTGGTTCGAAGTAATCTACTACAATTTTCTGATTTGTGTCGTTGAGACTCTTCCCCGCCCAGGCAAACGAGAGCGAGAACTGATCGATGTCCGTTTTCCTCTCGGCGAGGTGCCGAAGAAGGGATAGCTGCCTTCCAAGTTTCTCGCTTCGATCGGTCGGCCACCTGATAATGCCACCCCCGATACCACGCCCCCTGGGCATTGCCTCAAGCCAATCCGCAAAGGTTTCTCGGTCCTCCACTTTTCCAGCGAATGCGAGAGCTTCGGGGAACTCGTCGATCACGCGGAGCCACGCCCGAAGGCGATCCTTGAAGGTCCTGTGGTTGCTCAATGCAACATCTTCTGCGGCGGCCTGCAGATCCTCTATGAAATATTGCAGTTCGGGCATGCGGTCCCCTTAGTTACGCGATTCGTTGACTTCTGACCGACAGTAGGGCAGTCTCCCTTCACGTGCCCAGCGCCTTTGTGCGCAGCCGTTTTCGACAATCCGAAAGCGAGCAGCGGCATGAGATCACACATCGTTCAACCTGACATCGCCCGCCGAACGGCATCGGCTGCGAACGCGTGCGCTCTGTCCAACTCGGAAGGACGCGCCATGCGCCGGCTGACCCACGACACCCCCGTATATTTCCGCTGCGCAGCCCACGTGGTTGCTCAGGCAGAGGAGCGCGCGCGGCAGCAGGGCATGAACCTGTCGGAGCTGATGCGTCATGCGCTGCGCCGCGAGCTTCAGGGAGGCGCCCGATGAGCGACTTCATTAAGGCCGCCAGCGGTGATCTAGACGTGCAGCGCCGCATGAGGGCCGCCGCCGCCCTTAGCCTCGGCGCTGGCTCAGGCAAGCGCCAGATGCGGGAATATGAGGGCTGGTCTCGCCTATGCGCCGCGCATGGCAGCGTTGCCGATGTGATCGAACTTGCCGAAGTGCTCGGCCGGCGCGCCTCCGATCACGTCCTGAGTTGCCAGTTCGACCAGGCCGGCGAGTTTCAGGCTGAAGCGCTGGTGTTGCTCGAACAGCTCGCGCACGATGGATCGGAGGAAGCGGAGATCCGCATTCCGGCACTTGCACAGGCTTGCCTTGCTCAGTCGGTGATGCGCGCTCGAGACATGATCCGCTTTCATCGTGAACAGGGATCGCGCTTTACCGATTGGCCCCATGTCCTCGCTGCGGCTGCGGGCAATCACGCCGCGCAAATCGAGATAGCGCAAGCAGCGCTGACCCAAGGCCTTCATGGGTCGATTGCCGAGGACGAGTGCATCATCTGGGCCGACTTCTGGAGCCGCCTGGGCGCGCTGAGCGGCCAGCTTATGCATATCAGCGTCCGAGCCGGCATCGCTCTCATGCTCTCCAGTGTCGCGCGCAACGAGGGGCGCACTGGCGAGGCCGACGCATTCGAGGAGGAGGCCATCGCGCTGCTCCAGCCGATCGCCGCGGCGGGTGACGCGCTGGCGCAGCGAGGCTTGGCCCTGATCCGAGAGGAAGCGGACCAGCGCCACGCAATCGGCAAGGAGATTTAGCCGTGAGCAAAAAAAGTTCGAAGTCGACTGTAGGTCCGAGCCGTTTTTCACAACCTTACATCACGTCAGCAGCCAACACCTTGCAGAACGCATATCAGGGCAATGCTGCGAACGTGGCGTCGCTATCGTCGGCGCTTAACTCGCAGCTACCGACGATCACTACCAACGCGCTGAACAACCCCAACGTGAATGCCGCGTCCAGCTATTATGGGGATGTTCTCTCCTCCAAGTATCTCGACAGCGGCAACCCGTATCTGTCGAGCATGATCAGCCAGACCAACGACGACGTTTCGAACCGCGTGATGGGCAGCCTGGGTAGCTTCGGCCGCTTTGGTGGTGATGCGCAGTCTCAGATCCTTGGCCGCGAGTTGGCGAAGAATGAAAGCTCGCTCCGGTATGGCGATTACAGCGCCGAGCGGGATCGAATGGGGCAGGCTGCATCCGGTGCCGGGGCATTGGCTGGCGTGCAGAACCAAGGCCTCGGGACTTATCTGGCGGCGCTTCAGGAAGCTGCCGATCTACCGACATCCAATGCGAGTTCCTACGCGCAGTCGATGGCCGGCCTCATGGGTAACTACACCACGACAACGCAGAAGAATTCGGTCTTCAACAACCTGCTCGCTTTGGCGAATGCCGGGTCGTCCGCATACAAAGCCTTTTCGGGAGGTGGCGGATGAGCGACCTTCCGTTGAAGGAGGCCGCTGAGGGCGACCTGGAATCTCAGCGCATTGTCACGCTGTATTTCACCCGCCAAGCCGATGCATCCCTTCGGGGACTGCCAACCGAAGGCGACCCCTATGTCCTGCACCTGACGGCGGAGGTGTACGGTCGTATGACCGCCTCGCGGGGCCATGCTCAGGACGAGATCACGCTGGCGCTGATCCTGTTCAACGTCGCGGATTTTTACCGCCGACACGGCAAAGGGGAAGTCAGCCTCGGATATGAAACCGAGAGCCTGACCATCCTGGGGCGCCTTGCCGCGGAAGGCGTGCCGGACGCCGCCGGAATGCTCGCCGCCTACACTGAGGCTCTGTCGCCGGCCGCCGCGGAGAAAGCCGCCGAGAGCAGCCGTCCATCCACCGCCGCCGTCCACTAAACCGGGAATATATCCATGCTGGGTCTTCAGAATTTCGGGAGTAAGAAGCCGGGGCTCCAGCCTGACGGTTTCACGCTCGTGCTCGATGACGGATCGACCGTCGACACGCGGCAGGCGCTGCCGCGCAACCTCTTTGACGCTGCCTCCCGCGTCGGCGGGGACTTCCTGCCCAGCGGATCGCCGCTCGGCCCGCGGCCGCCCTACGCCACGCCACCCTATGCGCCGACACCTGACGAAGGCGCCTTGCCTCCGGAATGGACGGGTGGTGGCGGCATTGCTCCCTCGCCTGCCGGTCCTGGGCCGGTCACTCTTCCCCGAGGCATGTTCGGCGGCGGCCCTTCTGCGTCCGCCCAGCCTGCTCCCCCGGCTCAGCCCTCAAACTTCGGGATGGACCCGATCGCGCTTCCATCTGGCCGCGTGTCGGGGCCGATGACCGTGGACCCCGCCGCGCTTCAGACCAGCCTGTCGAGCCTCCCCATGACGCATGCCAAGCCGTCATTCTTTGGTCCCGGCGGCCTCGGGTCTCGCATCGTCAATGGCCTGGACGCCTTTTCGACGACCTATCTTGCCAATCAGGGCATGCCGGGAGCGCAGGCGCAACTGGCGCAGCGTCTCCGGCAGCCCGAGCTTGATCGGCAGTACGGGCTGGATCGCCAGAAGCAGGCCTTCGACCTTATGAAGGCAACGCAGCCCGAGATCCGCAGCGCTGGCCGGTCCATCGTGTCCGTTCCATTCGGCGGCGGCGATCCGACCGTACTCTATTCTGATCCGATCGAGGCGCAGCGCTATGCCGAGCAGCTTGGCCTCCGGCCGGGCGATCCTGGGTATGCTGCTGCGGTCACGGACTACACTCTCAAGGCCTATGGCCCCACCGCGCAGACGTCTCGAGCCGCGCAGGAGAACCTTCGCCAGGACAACCGGGTAGCGCTGGAGGGTGCGAGGCAGGGCAACCGCCTCCAGCTTCGCAGCACACCCACCTATTCGAACCTCCATCCCACGACTCGGTCTCCCGCGGCCCGACAGCAGACGACGGGAACGGTGGTGGCGCCGATCTTGGCGAAGGTGGCGCAGGGCCAGCCGCTTACGCCGGGCGAGCAGACTGTGTTGAACACGTACTATCGGCGCGGCAATGGCGGTCGTGGCGGCTCCGGGGGTGGCGCTGGCGGCATAGCGCTGCCGCCGTCGTCAATCCCCATGCCGCCGCCGAGTCGGCCGGCTCCGGCCAACGCACCTGTCCGTGTACAGTCGCCGGCACAGGCCGCGAAGCTTGCTCCGGGGACGCACTTCATCGGCCCTGATGGCGTCGAGCGGGTGCGTCACTGATGGCCGGCGACCCGTGGGGGGCGATCTCCTCGCCAGTCGGCAATGGAGCTGCTGACTGGGATAGCGTCGGCGCGCCCGTCGCCCCTGCCACTCCGCCAGCGCCTCGACAGGCGCCGCCTGTGGCGATCGGCACGCCCACCGGGCAAGTGCATGATGGTGACACGTTCCGTCTCACATCCGGCATGAACGGCCGGCTCCTGGGCGTCGATGCCTACGAGCTGAACCAGCCGGGCTATGATCGGAACGGCAACCCCGTCCACATCGGCATCACGGCGCGCGATCTGCTGCGCTCCAATATCTCGCCCGCCAGCACCGTCACGCCGAATGGCACCGCCACCTATGGTCGGCCTGTCGCCTCCGTGACGACGAACGGGAAGGATGTCGGCGGCCTGTTGCTTGATCAGGGCTATGCGCTCGCAACTCCTCAATATCTCCAGAGCGATCCCGCCCGCCGGGCCGATTATATGGAGCGCGAACGGCTGGCGCGGATGAATAGGTTCGGCGCGTTCAAGCTTCAGGCGCAAACACCATGGGACTGGCGACACGGCGTCGCGCCCTCCTGGCAACAGCCGGAGGTATCCAAGGATGGCCGGGGGACGGTCGTCTTCAACGATGAGGCAATGCCCTCCTCTGGGCTGCGACCGGAGATCGAGAAGCAATATCTCGACCTGTTCAAAGCGAAGGACACGACGGTCAACGATCTGGTGGCCTTTGGCCAGGCGCACGACTTCATCGTGGACCCCAAGGATGCGGCGGCAAGGCTCAAGAAGAAGAACACCGGCGTTCAGGTCAGCGAGGATCTGCTCTACAGCAGGGCTCCGCGCATCCTTCACGACTCGGGCGACGCCGCGCTTGGCGCCGGCCTGCGCGGTGTTGCCGATCCGCTCAACGTCCTCGATGAGTTGGGCGCGGTCGTCGACACGGCCGGCCTCACGGGCGGTCGCGAGGACATATGGAATTCGGATCGCAGGTGGGCCGACGTTTACGACAATAACCTTGAACAAAATCGCGGCATCCTGGGTTACGACGAGCTGCATCACCCGGCCGCGCGCATCGGCGGTCAGATCGCGGGCAGTCTCGTCCTCCCTGTCGTGGGGACGGAAGGCGTCTACGCCAACGCGGCACGGGCGGCTCTACGTGCTGGCGCGGGCCGATTCGCTGCCGAGCAAGCCGGGCGTGCTGCTGTTCGCAACCGCCTGATCGCGATCGGCGCGGGCGAGGGTTTCGTTGCCGGCGGCGGCGCGGGCGAAGGCGGGCCGATGCAGCGTCTGCCGTCCGCGCTCGGTGGTGCGGTCGTTGGTGGCGGGATTGGTGCCGCTGGCGGTCTCCTCGCTCCTGTGCTGGGCCGTGGAGTCGCCAGCACCCGCGGCTTGGTGCGTGGTCGCCTCGCTACACGTGACGCTGCGGACTTCGCTCCCATCGCTCCATTGCCGCCAGACGCCGTTCCTGCACCGCGCCCTCTCGATCGCCTTACGCCTTCGCCGCCGGCCAGAGCGAGAGACGAGACTGTTCCTGAGGACCTAGAGGGCGGCTCACCCGAGGCTTCCGTGGCACCGGTCGCGAGGGAAGACCCTCTGGTGACGGGCTCCATCCCATTGCAGCCCCGCCAAGTGCCCGAGAACAGCTTCCGCGCTCCGCTTAGCGACTTCAGCCCTGTCGTCTGGCGGGAGATGTCCTTCGATGGTGATCGCTTCGGCCGCCTGACCATGCCTTCAGAGCACGCTGGGCGCTGGGGCGGTGATACCGATCACCTGATGTTCGCTGACGATCCAGCGTTGGCCACGGGCCAGGGTGCGAACAAGGGCATTCTGTTCGAGTATGATGCGCATCCCTTCCTGGGTTCGCCTCAATTCAGCAAGCCTATGTCCCGCTTCGCATTCGAGCGTGGGTCCGGCGAGTATCTGACGAGCGGGGTCACTCAGGACAAGCTGCAGGCGGCGCTGCGCGGCTTCAAGATCAAGCCCGACTATGTGGACACGCTGAAGAGCAGTGAGCAGGCCGTGCTTTCGCGCATCCTGGGCGACCTACGGGCGAAGGGATGGCGCGAGACCCAGGTCGAGGACGGTTCGACGGTCTTCCGCCGGCCGGATGCGTCACGCGCGGCGATGGCCGCTGAGGATGTCACGCCGACCGTCACGGCACCGGTCAGTGAGTGGGACAGCATCTCCACGCCTGCCGGTCAGGGCGCTGAGGTGCCTGCGTCGGCTTGGGATGCTGTCGGCGCACCTGTGGCCGGCGCCACCCGGCCGCGCGACTATCTCGATGTGGGGAGCGGTGCTGTGCCTGGCGGCATCGGTGCCGAGCGGAATATCCAGCCTCGCGCTCGTCCGTTCGATGCACCCGCATCCGCCGCGGAGATCGCCGGCCTCGCACGGAATGCCGAGCCGGATGCTTTCGTGCCGCGGCCGAACAACGAGGTGTCCTCGCTCGAGGAGGCTTTGCAGGCCAATCCCGGCACGCTGCGTGACGTAACGGCGCCGAACGAGAGGGACATGCTGCCCTCCTATCGCCTGACCCCTGGCGGGCCTGTGCGGCGCGATCCGATTGATCTGGTTGGCTGGCTACGCACGCAGGGCGGCCTGCGCGACGACGGCGGCGAGCTGGCGCACATGGGGCTGGACAACGCGCCCCGGAATATCCCCTTCGCCAAGTCTGAGGGCTTCCTGGGCAGGCTGGTGCATCCGCGCGGCCTCGATGACTTCGCGCCCGGCATGTCGCTCGACGAGGCGGCGCACCGGGCATGGGAGGAGGGCTTCTTCCCCGGCCGTGCGGAGCGGCCCACCGTCGCCGAGTTCCTGGATGCGATCAGGGCCACTCACCGTGGCGAGACTGGCCGCGTCTTCCATCCGGAGGATTATCCGCACCTTGAGGCCTACGATCAGGCTCTCGCCCAGCGCGGGCGCGTTGAGACGGCGCAGCAGGAAGGTTCGCCGCTGGCGGAGGACGTGGGCCAGCCTGTCACCCTGGACGATCTGGATGCGAACCAGCCTCCGGCTACAGCCTATGAGGATCTGACGCGTGTCGGCGGCAAGGCGGGCAACATCCGCATCGACTCGCTGAACAGCACCGAGGACATCGGTCGGGCGCTCCAGGCGACGGATGCCCGCTTCGGTGGCTTCGGCGCCGCGCGGCGGGGCAAGATCACCCATGCCGAGACGCAAGCCCTCGCCGATGAAATGGGCATGACGGTTGATGACCTGTTGAAGCGGCGGAAGGGGCAGGCACTCAACGCCGAACAGGCGCTAGCCGCCCGCCAGATTTTGGCGCGGTCTGGGCAGGATCTGGTGCAGCTCGCGCGGAAAGCGTCGGGCGGCAGCGAAGAGGAATTGGCGAATTTCCAGCAGGCGCTCATCCGGCACGCGGCCATCCAAGAGCAGGTGAGCGGCGCGACTGCGGAGGCCGGACGGGCACTGTCGCAGTTCCGGGCGACGGCAGACGCGGCGAACAATCCTCGCGTGCATCGGCTGATCCAGCAGCAGGCTGTGGAGGGCGCTGGCGGCCGGGACAAGCTTGAGGGCACCGCACAGGCCATCCTTGACCTGATTGAGAACGGCGCGCCGCCTGCCAAGGTGAACGACTTCACCCGGAACGCCATCAAACCGAGGTTCCGCGATAAGCTGGTGGAGCTGTACTACAACAGCTTGCTCAGCAATCCGCCGACCCATGTCGTTAACATGCTGTCGAACACGCTCACCGCAGCCGGTCAGCTTCCGGAGCATGCGGTTGCAGCGGCGATCGGCGCGGCCCGCAATGCCATGTCCAAACAGGACGTCGATCGCGTCCTAGGCTCGGAAGTGGGGCAGCGGCTCATTGGCATGGTCCAGGGGGCCAAGGAAGGTCTCGCGCAATTCGCCCGCACAGCGAGAACCGGCGACGTGCCGGACTTCGTGACGAAGGTGGAGGCGCGGACCGATAGCGCCATCTCCGGGCTCAAGGGCAAGATCATTCGCACCCCTACCCGCCTGCTCGCGGCGGAAGACGAACTCTTCAAGGGTGTCGCCCGGCGGATGGAAATCAACGGCCTTGCCGCTCGCAAAGCCTCTTTGGAGGGGCTGAAGGGCGACGCATTCAAAGAGCGCGTGGCACAGCTATCCCAGTTCCCCACGGACGACATGATCGATCGGTCGTTGGACTATGCGCGTTATGTGACGTTCCAGCAGCCCCTGACTGGTCTGCCTCTCGCCATGTCGATGGCCACGCGGGACAACCTGTTCCTCAAGATGGTCGTGCCGTTCGTCCGGACGCCCGTGAATATCTTCAGTTTCGCGGTCGAGCGCTCTCCCTTCGCGCCGTTCGTGAAGCGTTGGCGCGCAGACATAGCAGCCGGCGGCGCTCGCCGTGATCTCGCCGCGTCGAAAATGGCGCTCGGAACCGGGCTCGGTCTGATGGCGATTCAGTGGGCAGCGGATGGACGAATCACGGGCGGCATGCCGCGCGACAAGAAACAGGCGGATCTCCTGAAGGCCGATGGTTGGCAGCCGTACAGCATCCGCGTCGGCGACCGCTATATCAGCTATGCGCGCCTTGATCCCTTTGCGACCACGCTTGGCGCTGCCGCGGATATGGCGGACACGGCGCATGCTGGCGGCGACCTGCACGAGGTCGGGAACCGCCTCCTCCTTTCGGTCATGACGCAGCTCGACAGTAAGACCTTTCTTAGCGGCCTGTCGGACCTGGCTAAAGTCATTGATACGACCGAGAAGGGCGACACGGTTGACCGCGCGACAAACTACGCGGGCCGGCTGGCGTCAGGCTTCGTCCCCGCTATCGCGGGTGGCATTGCCCGCTCTCTGGACCCCTATCAGCGAAACGCCCGTGGGTTCCTTCCGCAGATCCAAGCCAAGGTGCCCTACTGGTCCCAATCTCTGCCCGCGCGGACGGATGTGTGGGGACAGCCTGTGCCGAACATCGGATCGCTTGGCCCCGACCTAGTATCCCCCTTCCGGATGGGACAGCGGCGCAATGACCCGGTTAACAACGCATTCTTGAGTGCGGGAGCGGGCGTGTCCGTGCCGCGGCAGGAGATTGCCGGCGTGCCTCTGACCGATGAGCAGTACCGCGCCTATGTGCAGTCGTCCGGAGGTCTGATCCGTGGCGGCCTATCGGCGGCGCTGGCCGATCGAACATGGCTCGCAAAGCCGGAGGCCGAACGGAAGAAGGATATGGAGCGGTTGGTGCGCGATGCTCGCCGCCGGGTGCGGCAGGGGATGTTCGGCTCGCAGCGCTAAAGCGGAGTGATGTCTTGGGACTCGTGGTTCGGGAATAAGGGCCCGTCGATGCCCATGGCCCGCACTACCCCGAACAGGAAGAGGACGAGGCCGACCGCAATCGCCACGCCCTTGAGTTCCTTTCGTGCCTCTCTCCAGATCGATCGCAGCATCTGCATGGGTCAGCTCCTGTTGCGGTCGGCGAAACTATGCTCATCCGGAGACGCGAGCAATCCCGAGTTAAGCAGCGCCCGAAGCGCCGTCACTTGGTTGCTAAACTTGGCCCCGTGATTACCGGGTGATTGCTGAAACCGCGGAGGCGGAGCCCGTAGGCCCCGCCAACATCGCTAAGTACTTGAAAAGAATGGCGCGCCCGGAACGATTCGAACGTCCGACCCTCAGATTCGTAGTTTTAGGGTTATCCACGGCGCTCTGCGGTTCCAGCCCGCCAATTCTCGCGATCTCCCGACAGTAGGTCCACGATGTTCCATTGCTGTTCACGGCGGCCCATGCCATGGTGATTGCTAGGTGCTTGCGAGGGTGATTGCTGTGGCAACGGGAAAGGTCACGAAGGACGCGGTGGAGAAGGTCCGGCCTGGGACGGCGGATGTCTTTCTCTGGGATGCCGGCGACAAGTCCACGAAGGGCTTCGGCCTGAAGGTGACGCCGAGCGGATCGCGGGTCTATCTCTTCCAATATCGCATGGGCGGGCGCGGCGCGAAGACAAGGCGCGTGACGATCGGCAAGCACGGACCCTGGACAGCAGATCAGGCGCGGAAGGAGGCTGAGCGGCTAAGCCGACTTGTCTCGCAGGGCGTCAATCCGCTGGCCGAGAAGCAGGAACGCGAGCGCCAAGCGGTGGACCTAGCGTTCAAGGCCTACGGCAATCGGTTTCTGGAAAACTATGTGCGGAGTGAGTGGAAGGCGTCATATGTCTTCGCCGAGAGCATCCTGCGCCTGCATGTTTTCCCGGTGCTGGGCGATAAGCCCCTGCCCTCCATCACCCGCTCTGATCTAACCGCACTGTTCGACCGGATACCCGCCAAGAAGCCCGCGCTGCGCAGGAACGTGTTCGCTGTCGTCCGCCGCCTATTTCGGTGGGCGGTCGGTCGCGGTGATATTGAGCGCTCGCCGATGGAGGGCTTCGAGGCGCCGAGCGGCGCGGCCTCGCGGGATAGGGTGCTCGGTGACGACGAACTGAACCTGATCTGGCGGGCGTCGTCGGGTCTTGGTTATCCGTTCGGGCCCCTCTTCCAGTTGCTTCTGGTGACGGGCCAGCGCCGTGAAGAAGTCGCCGCGCTCGACTGGCACGAACTCGATCAGGCCTCCGCGACATGGACGCTCCCCGCTGCCCGCGCGAAGAACGACCAGAAGCACTTCGTGCCGCTGAACACGCTTGCGATCTCGCTGCTCGATGCGCTCGCGTGGCGAGGCAAGGAGAAGCCCGAGAAGGTCACGTGGCCTAGGAGGGGGCTGGTGTTCTCGACGACCGGCGAAACTGCGGTGTCGGGTTATTCGCGGGCTAAGGACCGCCTAGACAAGGCGATATTGAAGCTTCGCCAGAAGGAGGCGGTGGAGCGCGGCGAAGGCCTGCTAGAGGCGGTGGATCTGGAGCCCTGGCGTGTCCATGATCTCCGTCGCACGCTCGCTACCGGGATGCAGCGCCTGGGCGTCCGCTTCGAGGTGACGGAAGCGATCCTGAACCATGTGTCCGGATCACGGGCCGGCGTTGCGGGCATATATCAGCGACACGACTGGCAGTCGGAGAAGCGCGCGGCGCTGGCGGCGTGGTCGGACCATATTCAGACAGTGACAAGCGGCGCGGGCACGGCGTCGAACGTGGTTCAGCTCGCTGTTGCGCGGGCCTGACGCATGGACGCATTTATCCACATCCCGGACCAGCATGTAGGCTACCCGCTGATGTTGCCTGACGCGGTAGAGAGAGCCGCCCAACTCGCGGACGAATATAGTCCCTTCATAACTCCGGACATGATGGTCCAGATGCAGGTAGCCACTTGGCGAGCGCTGCGCCCCGGCTTGGCCCTAGGCTCGGTGCCGAGCTATTTGCAGGTTCCCACTACCGGCCAATATGTCCGCATCCCCCGGAAGTACTGGCTGCGTCACCTAGATGACATTCTGCCGCCCGTCGCATTCCTTGGCATGCCTGAGGCGATCGGAGCCGATCCAGTCATGGAGGGCTGCCCGATCCTCATATGGGAAGCCGATCTTGATCGCTGGAAGAAGAGCCTTCCGAAGATCGAGAACGACTCGGAACAGATTGATCAGCAGGGACGTCGTAAAGCGACAAACATGGAAGTTGCTGCGTGGGCCGACGCCGCCGTTGCGGCGGGATTCCGAATAGGTACCGCATCTGAAGCGGTGACAGCGGATTGGCCGAGCAATCGCATTCCACTTACAAAGGATTCTGCGGCCGAAGCCCTGAAGGCCGCCCAAGTGCGCGCCGGCGTTCCCGTCTCCCGAGGTCGGCCAAAAAAGTCCTGACTTAAGTCCCACGGACATTTAGGTCGGACATTTTTCCAGGTCTAGCTGGGCTTCCGTCCACAGCGCTCCACAGCGCTCATGACGGGAGCAACGCATGAACACCCAACGATTTGAAGAGGTCGTTAACACTGCGACCGCAGCGCGAATGGTCGGTCTTGCCGCCGGCACGCTTGAAAATCTCCGCATCTCTGGCGGCGGCCCGCGCTTCATCAAGCATGGCAACAAAGTTGTCTACGATCCGGCCGATATTCGCGCCTGGCTGGATGCCCGCAAGTATAGCTCGACTTCCGAGCTGGCGGCCGCGTGATCGATGGCCCGTGCAACGGCTCGGCGCACCGATAGCGCCGTAACGCGAAAGGGCCGCCCCTCCACAGGACGGCCCCACACGATCTCTTACAACGGCACCCAGACAGATAACCTTCCGACCAGGCAAGCGCAATATCTGGCGGCCCGCTACGGGCTGTCGAGCGCCATGGCCGGGTTGATCGCATCTTTGCATTATGGGGAGGCCGCGCATGTTTGATGCGGTCTATCCCGACGCTCCCGGTTGGAAGGAGAGCGATACCAGCCGCGAGGCAGCGATAGCGATTAAGGAGGCGTCGGGCCCGATTGCACGGGCTGTGCATTCAGTAATCCGCTCTGCGCCGCAAGGACTCACATCCTATGAAATCGCCGATCTGCTTCAGATGCAGCACGGTACGGTGCAGCCTCGCACGTCTGAACTGAAGCTCAAGGGCCTGATCCGGGACAGCGGCATGCGCCGGCTGAACCTCAACCGGCGGCGCGCGATCGTCTGGGTCGCGATCGAAGGTGCGGCATGACGCGGCCAGTGATCACCATGTGCAAGGTCGAGGGTGAGGAATTGCCGTTCCGCGTGACCATCGCGCCCGAGCCAGAGGGAGCAAACCTCTCCGGTCGGTTCGCCGATCACAGGGCGGCATTCGGCTATTGCGTCGGGATGCGCATGTCGATTGGCGGGACGGTCGTCGATTTGTCTGAGGACAAGGACGGCTCCGTCGCTGCGATGCTCGGGGAGATCCGCAATGGCTAGTCCTTTCGCCGATCACCGTGACGCCGCGATGGCGCTGATCACCAGCGGCGCCCCTCTGCGGGCGAAGGAAGGGTCCTTCCTCGGGCAGATCGCCTTCGATGCGAACCCCATGACCGAAAAGCAGGCGCATTGGCTGCGCATCTTGCTGGAGCGCCACGGCTTGCCGGGCCTGGAAGAGGGAGGGCAGGTCAATGGCTGATGTTATCGCCCTCCCCCTCGCGCCTCGCGACGACCGGGGGACCATTCATGTCTGGGCGCAGAACGGCCTGTTCGAGATCGGTCACGAATCGTGCAGCGGCAATAGCTGGGGCCATTTCGAAACCTTCTATACGGCGGAGCAGGCTATAGTTGCCGCCCATGCCCTGAACCGCGATGTCCTGGATAGCGGGTGCGATGTGGACATCGCACCGCCCGTGCTGGACGCGTGTTCTTCTCCGTCTGTGCCGCGGGGGGCATTCTGATGGCTGAGCACCACGAAGCCGCCGTCGCCATGATCGAGGCGATGGATGCGGCCGGGATCGGCCCGGCTGAATCGATCATCAATGAGTTGCTAAGCGGCGCGCTGGTCCGATTTCCCATCACAGGAGACCGGCCGGGGAAGAAAAACGGCTGGGCAATTCTTCATGCCGACGATTTCCCAGCCGGGGCGTTCGGTTCGCATAAGCACGGGGTATCGGCGACCTGGCGTGCTGATTGCGGGCGCCGCCGCAGGTCTCAGGCGGAGAGGGAAATAGACAGGCTCCGGTTCAAGGAGCTACGCGACCAGCGCAGACAGGGTCGAGAGGCGGCGCAGGCGTCCGCGCGAGATGAGGCTGTTAAGCTCTGGAATGCCGGGCGCGATGCCGACCCGGACCATGCCTATCTCCGGGAAAAGCGGATCATTAACGAGGGCGTGCGGCAACACCGCAATTACCTGCTGGTGCCGATGCGCGACATCGACGGCGATCTTTGGAACGTCCAGAGGATATGGCCGGACAAGACGAAGCTATATCTGAAGGGTGGTCGCGTCGATGGCCTGATGTGGTCCTGCGGCGACCCGGACGCGGCCATCGTCATCGGGGAAGGGTTCGGCACCTGCGCCGCCGTTAGGCGGGCCACCGGGCTCGCCGTTGCCGCGGCTTTCACATGGAAAAATCTCGAGCCGGTCGCTCGGCTCATCCATGGCCGCTGGCCCGATCTCGATAAGATCTTCGCGGCTGACGACGACGCGCATCTCGTCGACCATCCGACCATCAAAAGAAACATCGGTCTAGAAGCCGCCCACGCCGCCGCCGCTGTAGTTGGCGGACGTGTGGCCCTGCCTCCGAAGGGGGATGCATAATGGACACGAACACAGCAACCGCGCAGGCGCGTGACTTCGCCGATGTAGCGAACGACGAGGCGATTGTCGCTTCGATCGGCGCCGCCAAGCCCAAGGCGAAGCTGCCGCACGGGTTTTCCTATATCGATAATCGCCTCTGTTTTGACGATGGCGGAGACGCCGGGCCGGTACGGATTGCCGGTCGGATTGAGGTTGAAGCCCAGACGCGAGACGATCTCGGCAACTCCTGGGGCGTCCTACTCTCGTGGAAAGACGATGAGGGGCGCCGGCATCAATGGGCGATGCCTCGGTCTTTGCTGGCAGGGGATGGGACGGAAATCCGTGCCACCCTACTGGATCAAGGCTGTTGGGTTGGGCCTGGGTCCAAGGCGCGCAACAGCCTGATGGTCTTCCTCGGTACATGTACATCGCCGAACACGGCACGAGCGGTAAACCGCATGGGCTGGACCGATGGTGCGTTCGCTCTGCCTGATCGCAGCATCGGCGATACTGAAGACCGCAGGGTTATATACCAGGGCCCGGCCGCCCTTGATCACCGCTATCGCACGCGCGGCGATCTGGCCGAGTGGCAGCAGCGGGTGGCGCGCTATGGAGTCGGAAATAGCCGGCTGGCCGTGGCGATCTCGGCCGCGTTCGTTGGCCCGCTGCTCGGCCTGATCGGGGAAGAAGGGGGTGGTCTTAACTTCCGAGGGCCCTCTTCCATCGGCAAAACAACTGCCCTCGTCGCCGCGGCCAGCGTCTGGGGTGCGCCGGACTATGTCGGGCAATGGCGAGCAACGGCTAACGGCCTTGAAGGCGTGGCCTGCCAGCATAGCGAAACTCTGCTCGTCCTGGATGAGATGGGCCAGCTCGACGGGAAGGAAGCCGGGAGCGTGGCGTATTTGCTGGCGAACGGCGCCGGCAAGGCTCGCGCCCGGCGAGACGGTGGTTTGCGCGCTCCGGCGACATGGCGCGTCTTTTTCCTCTCGTCGGGCGAGATCAGCTTGTCCGATCTGGCCGGCCGTGACGGCAAGGGCGCTCGCCGCTCTGCAGCGGGACAGGAAGTCCGCATCCTCGATGTTGAAGCGGACGCCGGTCGCAACTTGGGATTGTTCGATACGATCCATGACGCCCCGAATGCCGAGGCACTGTCGCGCATTATCAAGGAGGGCTGCGCTGACGCTCACGGACAGGCGGGAGCGATATTTGTCACGGCTGTAGCCGCGCGACAGGAGCAGATCGGGGCTTCGCTTCGCAAGGGCATTCAGGCATTTGCAGAGGCCAACCTACCGCCTGGTGCGAGCGGACAGGTAGCGCGTGCTGCGCGGCGGTTCGGAGTGATCGCCATGGCCGGGGAACTGGCGATCCGCGCCCGTGTCCTGCCTTGGCCCCCAGGGGAAGCGGACAAAGCTGCTGCCGCGGTCTTCAAAGCATGGATTGCGGGCCGAGGTGGATCGCTGAACGCGGAAGACGAGGAAGCGGTCGCGCGTGTCAGGAGCTTTCTGGAGACCCACGGATCGGCCCGGTTCGAGCCGATGGACCGCGCCTA
>Ga0105237_10002458_pt1 | contig 23005 bp, 20 predicted proteins | sample KBSC24metaG_FD_81520 | JGI IMG/M metagenome (GOLD analysis project Ga0105237, IMG submission 81520) | Corn rhizosphere microbial communities from Kellogg Biological Station, Michigan, USA - KBS C2-4 metaG | ecosystem: Host-associated > Plants > Roots > Rhizosphere > Soil | place: Michigan, USA...
CCGCCGGCAGCACGATCTTAGACATACTCGAGCGATCACCAGGCGTTATAATTGACCGGCAGAATAATTCCATCTCCCTTAGCGGTAAAAATGGGGTGGTTGTCATGATCAATGGAAAGATCAACCGGATGCCCATATCCGCCGTATTGCAGATGCTGGCAGGGATGAGCGCAGGGAACATTGAAAAGATCGAGCTGATCACTACTCCTCCCGCCGGACTGGATGCGGAAGGTAATGCCGGATATATCAATATTGTATTAAAGGTCAATGATCAGTATGGGACTAATGGTTCTTATTCGCTGACGATGGCGTACGGCAACCGCGAGATGCCACAGGCAAGCATCAATTTCAACCATCGACAGGGAAAGGTCAACCTATATGGAGATTACAGCTTTTCCAGGATACATAGAGAAATGGACTGGCCTTTTTATCACCGGATCAGCAATGGAGGAAAGATATGGGAAAGCGCGACCTTTACAGCCCGTAATACCTTTCAGCGCAATCATAATATCCGTCTGGGGGCAGACTACCAACTGAGCAGGCGATCGGTCATTGGCGTACTGGTTTCCGGATATAACAATAAATGGTCAATGGATGCCCTTAACCTCGGGGCAACCTCGACCAACGGTCATAAGGATACGACGCTTGAGATCAAGAACATCGAAACCAATCTTTGGACCAACTATGGAGTAAACCTGAATTTCCAGCACACATTCTCCGAGGGGGAGAAGCTCTCTTATAATTTCGACTATCTTCATTATAGGGACGACAACCCTGTCAGCTACTTCAGCAACTATTCTGATGGGAACAATCAGTTCCTATTCCAGAAGCAGACAAGAAGCTCCAAGATCACACCGATTGGCTTTTGGATAAATGCCGTTGATTATACCCGGCGGCTGGGAAAACTGCTAAACCTGGAGACTGGCCTGAAGAGCACCATCTCTAAGTTCGACAATGACGTACGCATCGACAGGCTGGAAGGGAATGAGTGGATCGTTGATCCTGACCTATCTGCAAAATACCAGCTGAAGGAAGATATCGAGGCTGCGTATGTCTCTTTCAATGCCAACCCTGACAGCAGGACAGAGTTAAAAGCAGGGTTACGATATGAATATACCAACTCGAACCTGGGCTCGGATTCTCTAAAAAATATCGTCGACAGGCACTATGGGAATCTTTTTCCCAGCATTTATGTTTCCCGAAAGCTCGACGACAATAATAACCTGAGCGTGGCATACAGCCGGCGTATCACCCGGCCGACCTTTAATGACATGGCTCCTTTTACGATCTTCATCGACCCTACGACTTTTTTTGCCGGCAATCCCGCGCTGCAACCCTCCCTGACCGATGCGATAAAGCTCAACTATTCCTATAAAAAATATCTCCTTTCGCTTTCATATTCATATGAAAAAGCGCCTATCGCGAATTTCAACCCTACCATCGACTCTATTACCAATATCGAGACCCTGAGCTCTGCCAACCTGGAGAATAATAAGGTCGTCTCCGCAGTGCTGACTTTGCCGTTGAACCTAAAGCCCTGGTGGGATATTGTCCTCAATGTCACAGGCGTATGGTCGCAGACAAATGCAATATACAACCTGGCCCCGATACGCATCGATCAGAAGAATGTCAACATCAATATGACCCAGTCATTCAGACTGCCCAGGGACTATTCGCTGGACCTGACGGGGTTCTACCAGTCCCCGACATTCTTCGGGATATATGCTGCCAAAGCCATCGGATCCCTGGACCTGGGGGTCCGGAAAAAGCTGGGTAAAGGCAATTTGCGGCTGGCCTATACTAATATCCTCAATACGATGACATACAGGCTGTATGTCGACAGGCCCGATCTGAACCTGGTGCTAAAACAAGCCATCAGCTTTATCTTTCCTGCCGTCCGTCTAACTTATTCCAGGAGCTTTGGGAAAGACAATCTAAAAGCCAGCCGAGACCGCTCAACGGGAGCGGAGGATGAAAAGGGAAGAGTTAATTGAATTGAAGGCTCTTCGCAGTCGGGTAATTCCAAAGACCGGCCTATCCCGGATGGATACAGGATCAAAAGACCACAGGAGAGTTTGTCGAATGTAACAGATCACTTTCCGTATTGCAAATATGCCATGATCCAAATAAATACAACGAGCGTTGCTGCCTGATAATAAGCCCAGAAAGTGCTCATGCCATTCTCCTTCTCGAAATGTATAAGAGTGACAAACACCCCAACGATGGGTATCCAGTATATTAGTTTATTATTCATAAACCAACTATTATTCCAGGCAAAGTTACATAATAAATTAACTTTGAAGGCTATGGGCAAAAACAGGCTCTAGAAAGCGGGCATTTCCGCCTCTACATAGTACATCCCTTTTGTCACTTTATAATATTTAATGTATTGTCTTGGAACAGGTATGCTATCTCTCACCGGCTGCAGCATGTCCACCACGATATAGTTATTGTTGTGTGTAATTGGAACTGAATTTCCCGTTATTTAGAACGATACTATCTCCGGCAGTGGATTTGGCAACTCCTGTGAAATTGCCCGCTACAAAATGGCTGCTCTTATCCAGAGATGTCAGCGTGATTGAACCCGAAACGCCGGACCTGTATGCAGTGAGATACCATAGGCCGCCATCATAATAGGTTCCGAAAGCTCCCCCTGAGTTACTTCCCCCGATGTCATACGTTTTATTCACTGTCAGCGTGTCCGGGAAAGAGAGCTCGATCACGGTACTGTCGCTCCCTGAATGCTGTGTCGCCAGGATATCAAATGTATAGATACTCGTTATATCCACTCCAATAACACCAGAGGCTTGAAAACTATTATTGTTGATTGTTGCGCTGAAGGAATTGGGGGCATTGGAGCTGTTTTTCTTACAAGCCGTCATATTGGTAAAGACAATAGCCAGCAGTACATAAGAGGTCTTTAGGAAGAGCTTCATAAAGGGAGTTGTTGGTCACCCGCAATGTAGAGCGGTTGGCGAATTTAGCTCGAAAATGAGATATTTCCATGTGCGCGAATAATTCAAACTAAAAAGACCCGCTACGAGGAGCGGGTCTTTTATCTGACATATTACTATTTTTTGAGGTATCCGTAATACTCATCATCCGTCGCGCAATCCCACCAAACAGGCATGCACCAGATATTTGGATCAGTGGCATGGGGGTTTAACGCGAGGGTATTTACAGAGTTGTAATTTATTTCATAGGTTGGTGGCAACGCCCAGCGACGCATCCAATATCTAACATCTGTTGGGGTAGCACCTGTCAGCTGAGCCGTACCTGTAAACAAAGGCCCACGCTGATAACCGGGGTAAACCACGCCAAAACCGCCAATATTGCCGGCGCTGAAATTTAAGCGGCGCATATCGTTCCAGTTCTCGATGCTGCAACCCATGGCGAGATATTTTTGCAGCATGATGTCTGACATGGTAAGATCTCCAGCCGTTGCAACGGCTGGACTGGCAAGGTACGTGCTCACATCTCCGGAATTCATAGGTGTCATATCTGGATTGGTGAGACCATATGTACCCGCCCAGGAGCTTAGCTTTGCCTGCATCATATCCAGATGTGCCTGGATGGCGGCTAAATAGGCCGTGTAGGCATTTGCGACATCCCCTTTTCTCATATACACTTCAGCCTTGATGAAGTTCATCTCATGGTAAGTCAGGATCTCCTGGTCGGACACAGGACGAACCTGGTACGAGCCTGTGGAACCGATGACGCCCGCATTAAATGCATCGGAACTCGGATACCAGTTGACATCATTCTGACCCTGCGCGGTTATCCCGGACGTTGCAATCGCGCTACTCCGCATGTTTACATACGCCGTATCCCCCGCATACACATAATTGGTGCTGTTTATGAAGATAGAACCCTTAGGATAGGTGATCGTTACATCATTCCCGTTGACCGTGTATGCCCGGCCTACGGAGTCCTGTGCATGGGTGAAATTGGCCCGCTCCGTAGCATCGGCAATGGTGTATTTGATGGTGGTGATCTTGGTAGCGAACGTTGGCGTTACAATAGAAGTAGGCCCCCCTTTCATCAGCCGCGTTGACGGGCCATACTGATCGACCCCTATTGAACGGGTCCATTTGTAAGATGCTACTCTGCCATTGGCATCCAGTTGAATACCGCTCATATAAGAAGGCACAATTTTAGACATACGGGGATCTACCACACCAGCGCCACGCATATTGGTCAGCAGGTTATAATAGTATTGAGAAATGCGGACGCTACTGCCATAAGCTACATAATCAAAGTTTCCGTTTGTTACCACGGGATCTCCGATTAAATAATCGGTGACCGTACTATTGTTGAAACCCGGCCCTACGATATTGTCGGCATTAGACTGTGGCCCTTGTGACAAGCAATATAGAATAGAGTCCGCATTATACAGGTCTGCCTTTTTTGACAGTTTGAGCATGTAGCGGGCCTTTAATCCCCAGCACATTTTTACCCATTTGCCAAGATCGCCATTACTCCACAGATCCCCGCTGGCAAGGGAGGGTGCTCCGACTTCCTGCGTTTTAGCGAACAAACTGATAGCCTCATTCAATTTTGCCATACACCCGTTGAAAATGGTTTTACCATCATCAGGCTTGGGACTTGGATTACCCGTTCCTGCCTGTGTGTAAGGCATTTCACCATACAAATCCAGCATTTCCATATAACCCAGCGCATTGAACACATCAGCCGCCGCCATGTAATGGTATGCGCCTATTTTCTGAGCAGTATTATACATATCCACCAGGTTGGAAGATACTTCTACAAACCATGTCTGGTAGGAGGTGGTTGAATTGGCGTTCGTGCATTGCCAGGTCGTGCTGAATGTATTGGGATTGGCGGAGTTCGTATAATAAACACCTGCCATGCAGGAAGTCCGATAATTCGTAACACCTGCGCTGTATTGGTAAAAATGCTCTATCCAGGGCAGTCGGTTTTGAACCTGTACGCTTTGGTTGTTTGGATTATCAGGGTCTGTATTTACATTGAGCCACTTTTTACAGGAGGCGGAACCCAGCACTAACACGGCTCCCAGAATAATATATTTTAAATTTTTCATGACTTACTTTTTTTCATTGATTATAAAGAAACATTTATCCCGAATGTAAAGGTTCTTACCGCCGGCACACCCAGGTAGTCGATACCTTGAGAGCCCGAACCTCCGGTGCCTCCCGCAGCGCTTACTTCAGGATCCATGCCTTTGTAGTTTGTCCATGTCAGCAGATTGGTGCCTACTGCTGTTGCCGAAATGCCTTTGATGACATTCTTGCTCTTCAATATGCCGGAGAAATCGTAGGTCAATGACAACGACCGTAGCTTCAGCCAGTTCGTTGAAGTAATAAAATTATTGGAGTTGGCCGCATAGTTTTGCCAGTATTGCTGGATCATATAGGCGCCGTCACGTGTTGTGCTGCCAATGGTATAACTCTGTCCCGGAACATAGGTCTGGTTAAAATCAGCGCCGGTCTGGCTGTTGACCCCGCTGACCGTTACGGACTGGCGGTCGTTCAGCAAGGTCTTTTTACTCAAGCCATTCATAACCAGGGCATACTCTGTGCCATTGAATATAGCTCCGCCTTTGCGAATGTCGAGCAGGAATGACAGGGTAAGATCTTTGTAACGGAAAGTATTGCTAATGCCACCGATAAAATCCGGTTCGCGATTGCCCACAACGGCAGTGCCGGTGGTATTGACCTTATAGAACCCCGTCGTAGGATCTACCTGGTAGCGTCCGTTAGGTATTTCTTTTCCTTTCGCATCGAGCTCATGATAAAAAGGTGTGCCGGTCATTCCAAGGAAATAACCTCCGTTGGGAATGGATGCAGCTTTTATCGTTCCGAACTGGGCGTCTGTAGGATAGAAATACGCTACCCCTGGAATGAAAGCTCCCAGTCTGCCTTTGTTATAAGAATAATTCAGCGTAGCCTCCCAGCTAAAATCCTTTGTTACGATGGGCTTACCGCTAAGCGCTATTTCCATACCCTTATTGACTACCGAGCCGGAGTTGAGGGTACTGAAAATAAACCCGCCGGATTGGGCCAAACGCGGTTGCCCGATTTGATTATTGGTTTGGCTGCGATAATAAGTATAATCAAAAGCAATACGGTTGTGCAAAAATCTGAGCTCTGCGCCCACTTCCCAGGAGTCCTGAATCTCAGGTTTTAAATTGGGATTACCGGCATAATACTGGTTACCGACACCCGTGAAAGATCCAATACTGATGGAAGGATTTTCATAGGTAAGTGTTGCATAAGGGTTTCCGTCTTTACCCACTCTTGCCCAGCTTCCCCGCACTTTGCCGAAAGAAAGGATGTTGGTGACGTGCAAGAGTTCCGTAAATACAAATGACCCGCTGACAGAAGGATAGAAATAAGAGTTGTTTTGTACCGCCAGTGTGGACGATGCATCATTACGTCCTGTCACCGTAAGGAATACCATGCTTTTATAAGAAACGCCGGCCTCTCCATAGACTCCAATCAAACGCTTTCTCGTGGTTCCGTCAGTAAAAAATTTATTGGTAGATGCAATATTATTGAAGCTGATGGTGCCGGGTACGACAAAGTTATATCCCCAATGGTTCTGGCCTACGATGTTCGTATTCTCTGTCGTTGACCCCATCATCAGGTGTGTATCGAAATCGCCGAATGTCTTATGAAAATTCGTCATCACGGTGGTAGTCACGTAACTATAGTTGTACAGGTCCTTGCTCAAACGTCCGCTCTGGTATAAAGGGGCCACTGCGGAACCCGGAGCGACATACGTATAGTCATTGGTGGCATACTGGTCATAACCCAAACGTCCGGTGACGTCCCACCAGTTGGTGATCTTGTAGCTCGCGTTGATGCCCCCGGTGATACGTTTGGTGTTTGAAGTCAGCTTATCTTTATTGATGATCCAGTAAGGGTTGTCTATATCGTTTTCCAAATTCGGGATCGTTCCGGCGTATATCCGGTGTTGCGATCCGTCCGGATTTACATAATTTTTTATATCATAGGTTGTCGGGAAGGTGTATAGTGCCTGCATACTTCCAACGCCGCTGCCATACAGTCCGGCTGTAGTTAAAGTCCTGTCGATATCAGCGATCGAGTAGGCGACATTGGCATTCACCGTGAGGCCGCCATAATGTTGTTCTCCGTTGAATCGGAAAGTGGTTTTGTCGTAGTCTGTGTTGGGAACGATACCCGTTTGTTTGAAATTGGACCCGGATAAGAAGAAGGTGCCATTCTTGCTTCCACCGGATACGTTTACGTTGTTGTCGTATACCAAACCATGCCGGAAGAAACCGCCGATATTGTCATATTTCGTGCTGTCGGCCGGGATCTTCGGTCCCCAGTTGCTATAAGAAGAAGCAGTCAAAACGCCATTGGCGGCAAGGGAGCCGGGACCGAATTCAGTTTGCACCTGAGGTAGTTTATTAGCAGAGGAAGTGGCGATCTTGCTGGCGACATTCACCCTCAAGGCGCCCTCTGCTCCTTTCTTGGTAGTGATGATAACTACCCCGTCAGCCGCCCTCGAACCATACAAAGCTGCAGCGGCGGCGCCTTTTAAGACCGACATGGTTTCAACGTCCTCCGGGTTGATATCCATAACACGATTCGAAATAGTGGTATTGCTGCGGGTAAGACCGTCAGTACCGGAATTGCCGGTCACTGTAGTCGAGTTGTCATAGATAATGCCATCGATCACAAACAACGGCTGGTTTTGCCTGCTTTCCGATGTAGAGTTGCCACCACGAATGGTGATAGACGCACCGGCTCCGGCCGAACCACTGAACTGGGTGATGTTCACACCCGGCACTTTACCCACCATGGAGTTTATGATATTGGTATTTTTGTTTTTCATCAATTCCGTCGAACTAAGGTCGGATACTGAATATCCCAATGCCTTTCGTTCTTTTTTAATACCCATGGCAGTAACGACGACATCGCTCATCTGGCTGGACTCCATTTTTGACAGGTGTAACTCCATGCCGGCTGATGCTTTTACCCTTCTGGAGCTAAAGCCCACATAGCTAAACTCCAATACAGCGCCCGGCTTTACATTGATCGTGAATTTTCCCTTTTCATCCGTTGCAGTCGCCTGGTTCGAGCCAACGATAGCAACTGTAACCCCCGCCAGCGGGAGGCCTTCGTCTGATACCACCGTTCCGCTAATAGGAACTGATTGTGCCATCAGGTTGTTTGTAATCATGTTAAGCATAGCAAACATGATCAAACTAAAAAGCTTCAACTTTCTCATACTTCGTAGTTTTTGGTTTTTTTATAAAATCTTTGATACAAATTTTTACTAATCACAATACCATAACCCCAGCCTTCACATAGGGCTGCAGCAACTTATCTGTTGGGTCTAATTCCGTAATTAAATAGTCAATCCGCGCTAGTTCGCACACTTGCAAAGCCTCAAAGGAGTTTAGTTTCTCGGCAATGGTCAAGCAGACTGTTTTGGCAGACGCAGCGATCATGGCCTTCTTCAATTCGACCACTTCCCAATCGCTGTCTGTTATTCCTCTTTGCAGATCGATGGCATTGACACCTAGCAAGCATAGGTCAGCATTTACTTCTTTTATTTTTTCGAGGGTACTGGCGCCCACCGTAATTTTTGATTCCTTGTTGACACGGTCTCCAACAGCGATGACATTTATGTTGGGATGCGCCATATAAGCATATAAAGCCGGGATACTGCACGTAATAAATGTGGCCCTGAGTTGTGGTGGTAAATGCCGGGCCATCTCAAGAACAGTAGTGCCGCCACTAGTCAATACATACATATTCTTCCGGACCAACCGAATTGCCTTATCTGCGATGATCGCTTTCTGCCCCTGGGAATAAATGGTCCTGGACATGAAGTGAACTTCACTAAAAGCAAGTGACAAGGCGCCACCATGCACCTTTATTAATTTGCCGGCATTAGCAAGTTCCTGCAGATCCCTGCGGGCAGTATCTTCCGAAACTTCCATATCTTCACACAGATTGGCAATCAATACCTTATTATGGAGATTTAGCCGATAGAGAATATAGGCCTGTCGTTCTTTTTTTACTAAGCTGTTAATTTTGGTCAAAAAATTTGCTGATTATCTAGGGAAGGTAAATACAAACCTGCAAAAAACAGCAAAACCAATAAAAGAATTGCAAAAAAAATCCCGACGGTGTGAAGCCGTCGGGCGCTTTTAAATAATTTTACCAACCGGTTGGTTGGTTCTGACCCGGTGAATTGCTGCTAGGAACCTATGTCATTTGCCTCCCACAATTCAATTTTGTTGTCTTCGAGGTCCAGTATATGAACAAACTTTCCATAGTCAAAGCTTTGGATCTCGTCAAGAATGGTCACGCCTTCCTTTTTGAGCTGTTCGACGACCCATTCAATATTTTCCACCCTATAATTGATCATAAACTGTTTGGGGGAGGGTTCAAAGTAAGTGGTCGACTCTTTAAATGGGCTCCAGACCGTACTCCCTTTTTTTGCAGGATCTTCGGCGTCGCGCCATTCAAAGTTTGCTCCATACCCGTCTATTGGCAATCCAAGGTGCTTCCCGTACCATGCTTTCAGTTTTTCTGCGTCTTTGCATTTAAAGAAGATACCGCCGAGACCGATGACCCTTTTCATATATTGATGTTTTTTTATAAGTTTTTTGTGCAGGAGAATATACCGATAAAATTAATACCCTGGTGGCATTTAGAGTTCATACTTTCGGGTGATTTTTACCATCCATCCCAATTCTCCCGTCATTTTTTTACCTTCGAACGGCGCCGAAGTCACACATAAAATCAACCCACTACGCCATGAACCTCCTATGCAGTCTATTCCTATTCCTTCTCCTGTCATCCGTTGCTCTGGCTCAATCCCCAGTTTATCACATAAGGTATGACCACAACGCCCTCCGCATTCCTGGGAACAAATTTGCCATTACCCTGGTTTCTTCTGATAAAAAGGAGTACGGTTGGGGCAAATATTATGTTGAAGTGGACAGCGGCCGTTTTGCCAGCGGCTCTATCCAGCTCGACAAAAGCAGTATCTATAAAAAGCATGACTCCATAACTGTATCGGTCTACACCCGTAAATGGTTCCTGGGCGGCAAGGGGAAATTCGTGACCAGCCGCCGGATATCCTATAATTACGAGGACAGTATTGCTATCCTCACCAATGGCAACGCCAGTCTATCTCCGGGCGACCATCTCCAATTCGGCATACGCACGGTTTATGACAATGGACAATTTTCCGAAACCTGGTATCCGGTAAAGAAGAAAACCCAGAGTGCTTTTCAGCTGCAATTTGAAGGCGGGCATTTGAGCAAATCGAAGGGTGACTGGAAGATAGACAATGACCCGACTCATATTAAAGACGACCGGGTGGCTGTCACGGTCCGGTTATCCAAATACCCGGCAATTGCCGATAGCCTGCAGCTCCTGCTCGACTATAAGGCCAAATTACAGTGTACGATCCGGTCGTTAGGTAAAGCTCACAAAATCGATGTTTTCGCTGACGCATTCAGTGATTCGACGATCCACGCCCAGCTGCTAAAGATCGAGGTCCGGGACAGCATGACTGATCGTGTTTATCACTATCTTGTCAACACCGAAGGGGGAGATTTAACACTGACGAGCATAGGAGCTGACGGAGCTTCCGGTATGGACGGCCTGGACGGGCAAATGGGCGCCAATGGGTCGGATGGAAGCGTTACAACTACCCCGGTAACGACGACTAATCCCGATGGGACAACCACAACGACCTATACCACCAGCGTGGGGCAGGGGGGTGATGGATCTGACGGAAGACCTGGAGAGGATGGGAGAAATGGCGAAAATGGTTTTGACGGGGGCGCTATCCTGGTCCACTATACGCCGGCGGCTGCGTCTTTTCTTCATCTGATCCATGCTACGAGCGTAGCAGGGAAAGGTGGGTCGGGAGGCCGTGGAGGAACGGGAGGAAATGGAGGTATCGGCGGCTCGGGTAATCCTCCGGGCAGGGCAGGGCTGAAAGGTCGTGACGGTAATAATGGGTGGGATGGAAGGCCTGGAAAGTCGGGGGTAGTGAGGTGGGTGGAACAGACAATTTAGCATATTCATTAATGCAACAATCCCGACCAGCATAAAAGAATTTATGAATCCAGTTAAGCTTAGCCAGTTGGAATTTGATAAATATGACTCATGGCGCGTTCTTGAAGACAGCTATGAGGAAGAGGAGCATCTATTACTTCCTGCTATCAAAAACGAAGATGGAAAGATAAGCCGGGAAAATGGAGAGGTATGGTGTTTGAGTAAAGCTATATTTTCTAACGGAGAGGAGTTTTCGGCCTGCACAATGGCGAGAGGGGATTCAGGAGATACGCCGAGACTTTGGACTGTTTTTTACAACAACAAATTGATCCAATTGTTTGTAGCGCCAGCGCCAGACTTTGTTCTGGAGTTGGATGGGCCGGAGCCCTTTTGCAAAGAATTTAATTTACACCCTACAGAAATTTTTCCCCTTTCATTTGAGATCTTATGTCAGTTTGAACATGAACCAACTGCAAGGAAAGTGCTAGTTTACGAAGATGGAGCTATATCATCGCTTTGAGCATTTATCCTGTATAGAAGATTGATAACAAAGAATTTAATCTATTTGATAATTTAATAATTATGCGGGAGCCGGTGTTTTTCATCTTACCAGGCCAAAAGTCGGGTTCTTCAAGGACAGTACGATCATCCTGAACAGAAAGGCGGCTTTCAATTTTGGCATGCCGGACCGGACGAGCGAGACTGATCAATTCATCGTGTATGGCGATTATTTCAGACAGTTAGACTATAATTTCAGGCCGGTGGGCATCAGCACGCTGCAAATCGGGATGATGTTCAACAGGGATTTTTGGGGTGAGGATGAGGACACCCGAAAGGGTGTTACTTTTGGAGTCCTGTATCGTTGGAATGATAGTTTGGCGGACATATGCCGAATACGCGGTTTATTGGGTATTGAATTCATCACTCCTTATGTTTTTCGTTGTGTATCCTTCGCTTGACAATCGTCGAACCGATTGATCTTACAATTAAAGGCTGTTGCTGACTAGGTTTTGTCAAATTCCTCAGTCACCTCCATTTCTCCATCCACGACCTTGATTGTCTTCCAGCATGTATTGTCCTCGATTTTGACGAAGTAGGCGGTTTTGTCACGAACGGTGACTTCAATTACAACATAAATAGAAAAATCGTAATACTTCGATCTTACCAGATTCCTGACCGCGAATGGTAATCCCTTTTCGTTGTAATAACGGATTCTGCTTATCTGTTGCCCCCATTTGTCATAGAATGCAATTACCCGGGCGAAGTCGTTTGAAAAGTGAACCATGGATTGTCCCCTATCTAATATATACCATTTTGCATGGCTGGCTGTCTTATACATTTTATTGAAACCTCTTAGCGCGCGTAAATTAAGGCCGACAGGGAGGGTGACGGCTGTATCTTTATTTTCGTTTAAAGTTACAGGGGATCCATTGCTTTCAAAAAATGCTTTGGCATAAAGATTTGCATCGCTAGAGGGGCTCTGGGTATATGCAGCGCCAGTTACACTGGCAAGTAAAATAAAGGCAATGCTGGTGCTTAAATATTTTTTCATAATTGTAGATTGATGATGAGCCGTTCAGAAATTAAATGCTGTGTCAAATGTATGTCTGGGAGAGAGGTATTGTCAGCGACACTGAGTAGTCGGCTATTTTTAAGGGGTGGTTGGTAATAATTGGAATGCTAAGGAGAATGCAGAACCCGGGAGTTGATGTGGCAAGCCAAGATGAATCAGAAAAATTTCATTAGTGCTTCTTTACGGCTGCGTGATACGCCAATAGTACTTCCATCGCTCATAACGAGGTAGCCGCCTTCGCCTCGTACATATCTTATTATTTCATTCAGGTTTACGAGATAGGAATGATGCACTCTGGAAAAGCAGGAGAATTGCTCCATCTGCTCTTCCATTTCTTTTAAACTTCTGCAGGCCGTGATCTTATTCCCGTTCTTGGTAAAGATTTGGGTATAGTTATCACTTGCTTCACAACGAACTACCTGATCTGCCGGGATCAGTTCGAAACCTTCTGCTGTTGGAACTGCAATTTTGTGGAAGCCGCAACCATTTTGATTTGCCTGCTTCAGTAAAATTTCAAATTGTTCCGCGGAAGGAAGATTTTTTCGTCCTTGCATCTTCTTAACTGCATCAACTAATTCTTCCGAATCAATTGGTTTCAACAGGTAATCAAGGGCACTGAAGCGGATCGCTTTAATTGCATATTGGTCGTAACTTGTGGTGAAAATTATCGAGAAATTTATTTCGGTAAAATATCCCAGCATTTCAAATCCATTCATGACCGGCATTTCAATATCCAGAAATACGAGATTGGGTTTATGCTTTTCAATGGCTTCAAGCCCTTTCCTGGATGAACAACATTGATCGGCGATCTGCACCTGCGGGCAAAACGTCTTTAGCAGGAGGTTGAGTGTATCCAGACAATGCTGCTCATCATCTATAAGAATCGCTTTAATCATAAAAGACAGGTATTTTGATTATTACTTCTGTTCCCAAGGCGCTGCCATCGGGGCTGACAAGATCATTGATGGTTACAGACGATTCTTTCCCATTCGGATTTTGCAGCATGGTAATCCTTTCAGCGGTAATTTGTAATCCCATTGGCTGATGCCGAGTAGGTGATTTGCTGGCCAGCTTCGCTGCCATTTTCCTCCCTATGCCGTCATCCTGTATTTTAATAATGAGGCTGTTGTTATGCCGATTCACTTCAATATTCAGAGTCCCTTTTTCTTCTTTGTGCATAAGCCCATGCCAAATGGCATTTTCTATATAAGGTTGAAAAATAAGTGGGGGTACTTTCAAAAAGTAGACCTCTGTATTGTTCCCGAGGCTGATGGTAAATTTAAAGTGATTATCGAACCGGATCGCTTCCAATTCAAGATATAATCGCAGCGCATCCAATTCTCTTTTTAATGGAATTAACGCGGACTGTGAATTTTGCATGATCATCCTCATCAGCCTGGAGAATTTTATCAGGTACTTAGAAGCCTCCATTTGTTTATTTTGAAGGATAAACCGGTTGATGGAATTGAGCGAATTGAAAATAAAATGAGGATTCATTTGTGCACGGAGTACCTGCATTTCCAGTTTGAGTGCCTGAGACTGCATTTCTGTTTTTGTCCTTTCCGCTTCCATTCTTTGTGCGGTCAATTCATTTTCCAATTTGGTACGCATGCTGATTTCATTTCGCCGTCTTAGAAGCAGGTCTCTTAGAATAAGGAAAGTACCTGTTATTAAACCGAGCATGGCAAGAATGAACAATTGCTTCTTGCGAACATCTGCCAGAGCTAGGACAAGATTATGAAACAAGGACATCGGTAGGAAAGTGGAAGACCTTGAATATCGCAAAGCGTCATCAAAGTAACCGAATGATTTGAGATATTCCTTCTGTACCAGGAAAGTTTCTCCAATATTAATATTTGGCTCCGCGAGGGAATAACTTCTGATTGCAGTATCCCCCGGAGGGCTAACCCTTATTATTTGTATCAATTTCTGCCTGTGAAACAGCGGGTACTGTTTCTGAAACGTATCTTTCGGTGCCAGGCAAAAAAAAGGTAACAAAAAATATGGAAGCAAAAGCAATATGCGTTTCTGCAGAGCCATAATTATTTAGTGTACTTATTTACCGGCTTTCTAATAAAAACGGTTCAGTATTCTGCAGCTTTGGAGGTATGACTTGAGGAAATGGATTGTAAGTTACAGCTATTTATCAGAACAGAAATTTATTTAAATGGACCGACAGGCGAAATGTTTCTTGCGGAAGGTAAGGACTATCTTTTTAAACTTGGGGGGGAACACGATTATCAATGAAGAAGTAGTCTTGACCTCAAAAAGTGCCTTAATTTTAATCTTCTTGTATATAAAGGGATGATCTCAGTGAGATTTGGTGAGCGAGGTGAATACAAAATTAACTCACCTCGGAGCGGTTTCGCTACTCAACCATTCTACTCACCTGCCAATTGATATTTATTAGGCTGAATTGACCCATAAAGAAATGCAAAAGCCCGTAAACTCAGCATTTTACGGGCTTCTTGGTCTCTGTTGGACCTTAATTGGTCGCCCTGGCAGGACAATTTTCGAACCGATTCATAGGCGACCTTACACTCCTATCCAATCTAACAACCAGATAATCATAGTTTTAGGACAACATTTTAGTTTCCCGGTGGAGGGGCTAAAAAGATAAGGAAATGTTAGAGGCTTATCATCTTCTTACTTATTTTGGGGCTTTGAAACATCAGGACGATAAACATGAAATTCTCATTCAACTTGGTAAAGCAAATTTTATTTGGGTCAACATACGCTCTCCTTTTGATTAGTTGCAATAGCCATCCTGCTACTAAATCCGGTAAAGATTCACTTACCAATCCACCAGCAGATAGCGGTCAACAAAAAATTGCTTACAGTTTTGAGACTCTCACTATAGCCCCCGCGTTATTAAAAAAATATAAGGAGGCTTGCGAGCATGATACCGTTGCTTATGATAGAAAATTTGTTTCTGGTTTTTTTGACCTGATAAAAAAGTTCAACGGCAAAAAGCTTGACACAACTATTCTTACTTTCGGAAATATAGACGGCGATTCGGATCGGGATACGATATTCAGCAGGATCTACTATGATGGGGACAGCATCTATGTAGACTCGAAGTGGATAAAGAATAATCATATCTTATGGAGGGATAAATACTCCAATCCATATACGGAATTAAATGCAGACGTGTTTAGTGACAGCAGCAGGAATACCTGGGTATGTTTCGCAATAGGTGTTCTATACGGGCCTCCTGATTTCTATCCCCGGACTGAGATGAGGGCCGACTCTATGGTATACAGTCAGGGAATGGAGGATTTGAACAGCGCTGGAATCCATACGGATGTAGAAAAGTATAGCGCCTACCTGCGGGACTTTAAAGGAGAGTTTATAACCTGTGGGCAGCCAGAATCTCGGGAGCGTCTATGGATCTGGTATAAACCGGCCAATCGGATGATTACTTATTATCAACCGTAAATTACGAAATATGTTATGTTTATTCCAATGACCCAAACCAGGAAATCATGAAACTACTTCTCACCTCTGCTGGCATCAGCAACCAGAGTATTCACAAAGCGTTGGTTGAACTTTTGGGAAAATCAGTTGCCGAGGCGAAAGCGGTGTTCGTACCTACTGCGATATATGCCATACGCAGTGGTGGAGAAATTGCACGAAAGGTAATTACCGGAACAATTGGCGATCCTTTTTGCGAATTGGGTTGGAAGTCATTGGCCATGCTGGAGCTAACGGCACTGACCAGCATTAAAAAAGAGCTTTGGTTCCGACGCTTTACTGGTCGGTGGCGGCGACTGCCAATACCTAACTTACTGGATGCAGCAGTCTGGGTTGGCGGAACTTTTACCTTCATTGCTTCAAAAGACGGTTTACGTTGGCCTGAGCGCAGGGAGTATGGTGATGACCTGCTTCGGAACGACTTATGGCTGCCATACACTCCCTGAGGAAAGCGATAAATCACTTGGGCTGTTAGATTTTGCGCTAAATCCACATCTCGATCATGAATGGTTTCCTGAGAATGCGCTATCAAGCCTGGAAAAACTGGCCGGGACGATCTCCGTGCCATCCTACATGATTGATGATGCCACCGCAATTAAAGTTGTCGACGGCATCATCGAAGTTGTCTCCGAAGGACATTGGAAATTGCACAAAAAATAAAACCCGCCATGGTGGATGGTTTCAGAAGTTGGTCAGCGATTTGATATTCAACTTTAATTCATATATTCAATTTCCCAGGTAAATGGACAAACACATAGATACTATTTTGAATACAAATACTGAGAAACAGATCCACTTTGTCACGAATTTTCAAGACTTTGTTTCTACGCCATTTAAAGGAGAAATAAATGCGATTTGTTGGAGTCGTAAACTAATAGGTGATTTTTCTGAGATTGTCAAAAAGGTTGAGCTAAGCGGAAATATAACAACAATTGAACAAGAGGAACTTCGTGAACTTCAGCTGAGTGAACAAGGGCAGCTTGCCCGTGAAATTCTTTTAAATGACTTGAAGGTATTGAAAGCTCATGGTGCATCGCCAATCCTTAATGTGATCAACTACTATGATCGGGATGATACCTATCCATTTTTTCCAGCCGATGTTTATTCTTTTCATGTAGATCGCTCTCCCATACCAATCGATACCTTTTTATGCACCTATTATGGCGAGTCGAGTGAAATATTGCCAAATTCACAAGGCAAACAGAAAGTACTTATTCCAGAGATACGCAATGAACTCAAAAAACTATATCATGGAACAGATGAAGGTTTTGAATCATACTTAAGTGAACATTTCTTTGATCTACACTATCAAGCTAACCCTAATGCACGTCCAATAAACTTAGGCCTTGGCCACCTATGGAGGTTGGCGGTTGATCATCCTGGAAGTCAGGTTCCTCCTTGCATTCACCGCGCACCAAAGGAAAAATCCGGACAGAACAGGTTGTTAATGATCTGTTGACCACTTTAATCAAGAATACTTTGAATTATCAATTAGAGCTAAAAATTAAAAACCACACACTAACGGTTCAATAATAGCACTGATACGGCAACTACCGCTATATCGGCAGTTGTAAGGCTTTCGGCTCTTTTCATTAAACTAATCCGTTGTGATCAGGGTCAAATTCCACAATCCATTCAATGCCATACTTGTCTCTGAACATGCCAGCATATGTACCCCAAGGACTGTCGCCGATGGGACCTTCAACATCTCCGTCTACCGATAACCTGTTGAAGATTTTATCTGCTTCTTCACGACTTTCAGCGTTAACTAATATTTTAGACCTGTTTTCGTTTTCGTTTACGCGTCCCATAAAGCTGGGAATGTCATTGGCTATTAACACATTGTGTTTGCCAATAGGCAAAGCGATGTACATTATTTTATTTGCATCATTTTCGGCCATCGCCATCGGGAATTCTGCGCCTGACAGATCCTTGAAACGAACGATTTTGGCGAACTCGCCGCCAAAAACTGATTTGTAAAAAGTGAAGGCTTCTTCGGCATTGCCGTTGAAGTTGATCCAAGGATGGATTGTTCTCATTTTTTTATGGTTAAATTGTTAAGTTTATGTCTATTATTATGTATTTGAGACAGCGAAATCATCTTCTGACCAAGCGGAAATATAAGATGACCCCAATGGTCCAAACGATCCACCCTAAGCATACAAAGAACAAAAAATCTTTCCATTTTTTCTTCTGTCCACTAGCGAGATACCTACCCGCGATAAGCACCTGAATGGTGAAAAACACAGGGACAGCAACCAAAAAGATTTTATTAACCAAATCCAACCCTTCCTGATCGGCTGGTTTATACTCTGAATCAAAATGGTTGACAATTTCCTGAATTTGCTCGATTGTAAGATTTCTGCGGGTAAATTCTTCGTTCGCAATCTTCCTAATGGATGCATCAATTTTTTTATTTTGGATGATGGCGTACAGCTGTGAATTGGAAAGGTTGTCTATGCTCATTATAAAATTACAGGATATGATAAAAATAGTAATTATGAAATCTCACCATGTACTGCCAGGAGAAAAAAGCAACTCTATCGGACAATCAATTTCATAAAGCCATTGGTAGCCCGTTTCTTCCTTTACGCAAATCGGAAAATTCGTCAGAAATAGACCACAACCCAATTTGTACAATTCTCCATATGATTTTAGATACTCAATACATCTTAATCATCTCATCATCGTTTCCCTCCACAGGCAATGTAAAACCAAAGACCGATCCCTCGCCGGGCGTGGACTTTACCCAAATAGACCCATTATGTCTTTTTATGATCTGAGAGGCAATATATAGCCCCAGCCCTAGTCCCGGGATGGAGTTAGTCTTCTCGTCCTTTACGCGAATGAATCTTTCAAAGATGAATTCTTGCTGCTCCTGTGTTACTCCAATACCAAAGTCCTGTACGCTTACCATAACCCTTGCCTTTTCATTTCCGAGCGGTGCAGTGTATGACGAGCGGATCACGACCTTATCGGCCGACGGGGAATATTTGACCGCATTTGACAAAAGATTGGTGATCACCTGGCCAATCCGCTCCCTATCGCCGCGTATTTTGTCACAAGGCTGCAACTCGACCATAAAAACCATTTTTGTTGTTTTTTTGGCTTCCTCGACCAGATCCGTAATAAGATCATTGATATTAAATTCGGTCAGTTGTAATTGCAATTGTCCGCCTGTAATCTTTGTGACGTCCAACAGGTTCTCAATAAGGGTAGACAATCTCCCCACTTGATTGTTCAGCCTTTGAATAATGTCTTTTACCTCCGGATTGATTTCCATCAAAAATTGCTCCTTGATGATCTGTGCATATCCCTTTATGCTGGTGACAGGCGTTTTCAATTCATGGCTCGCAATGGCAATAAATTCTTCCTTTTGCCTTTCCAGCGCCTTTTGCCGGGTGATGTCACGATAGTTTCCTACCAGGCCATTGATATATGGATTATCCAGCAGGTTCATGCAGACAGCCTCAACAGTCCGGTAGGACCCATCCTTATGCTTTAGTCTGAACTCCTGGTTGATGATCCCATTCGGAGTACTCAGACAGCTCCGAAACATATCATCATATTTTTCAATATCTTCCGGGTGGACCAAATTATCGTTTTTCTCGTTTCTCCCGGTCCTCTCGGCTGGCTGATAGCCTAGCACCCTCTCCAGTGATTCGCTTTGGTATTTCACCGTGCCATCTACTGCATAGATCGTGATAATATCGAAGGCATTTTGCACCAGCAGCCTAAAATATTCTTTATTGGAGTTCAGTTCGCGTAGGTAGCTAACCCTGTCGGTAATATCCTGGATCGCGAGCAGGAATCGCCTGTTTTTGGCGTTGTCATGGTCCAACTGCATGACGTTAAACAATAGAGTTTTGCTTCCCAACTGACCAAAATCCGATGTCAATTCGAAGCTCTCGTACTTTTTGTATCCCGCGAATATTTCGTCTAATTTTGAGCGCAATTCGTCGAAATTCCAGACGCCTTTCCCGATCTGATAAAAATAAAAGCCTTCCGTTTCGTCCAGGCTGCACTTGAAGGTCTTGTAGAAGGCGCTGTTTGCCGTCCTCACCCGCATATCCGAATTCAGAACGATCAATGGTTCCGTCATGGTCTGGATGATCGCATTCGAGTATTCAACGGACTCCTTCAGTTCTGCATTGCGATGATACAGTTCTTCATTGATCGTTGTGAGCTCTTCATTGGTCGATTGCAATTCTTCCTTTGAGGTCTCCAGCTCTTCATTGATGCTTTGTAACTCCTCATTGGAGGATAGTATCTCCTCGTTGGCGGATTGAAGTTCTTCCCGTGTGGCCTCCGATTCCTCGGTAATCGATTTTAATTGTTCCCGACCGGTTTTCAACTCTTCTTCCAGCACCCTCATCTTGTCATCGTCCGAAAGCCTTCCTTCTTTCCCGATACCTTGATCGGCCTCCGCCTCTTTGGAGAAAGAGACAACCCGATCTTCTTCCCTGAACAAAATAAGATACGACGCGTCTTTCGATTTGGGTCTCAACGGGATCACCTCGATACTAATTGTTCGCTGGTCAGCACCCTGGTCAAGCAATATCTTGTTTTTCTTTACCGGAATGCCGTCTTTTTTAGCAGTATTGATCAGGCTTTTCACGTCAATCAGGAGATCTTCCCTGATCATTTTCATGAGGTAAAGACTGGCCCTTCCCGTGGCAGGATAAAAATAATATTGTGTCGGTCCGTAATACTGCAGGATATGCAGGTCTTTGTTGACCGTAACGCTCGCCGGGACAAACCTGGATAACAATACTTTTTCGGCCTCTCTATCGACATCGGCGTTCGGTAGCTGTGGATCGCTTTTCCTTTCGGCAGGTGCGTAGACGGTCAAGCCGCTTCGGACGGAAAAATCGAAATGGGTATTGGCGGCAGCTTTTTTGGAGTACAACTTGAAATCTTTGTCGATGGCAGCGAAAAGTTCGCTAGCCCTTCCAATGGTCTCCGATTTCCCCAGTAAAAGCAATCCATCCGGCTTGAGGGCGTAATGAAACGACTGGAGAATCCTTTTTTGCGCCTCTGGCTGAAGATAGATCATTACGTTCTGGCAGCTGATGAGGTTGAGCCGCGAAAATGGCGGGTCTTTCAAGAGATCGTGGGTGGCAAAAACGCAAATATCCCTAATAGGCTTAATGATCTGGAACTGGCCGTTTTGCCCGACAAAATATTTTTCCAATCTATCGGCGGATATTTTATCCAACGCCGCCTTATTAAATGTGCCGCTTCGGGCTTTTTCGATTGCCACATCGCTGAGGTCGGTCGCGAACACCTGTACCGGGCTGACGATCCCGTGCGCACTCATATATTCGAAGAGGCAAATGGCAATAGAATAGACTTCTTCCCCCGTCGAACAAGCCGGAACCCAGATGCGGGCGGTTTCGGACGGCTTGCGGTTTCTGAACATCACCGGAAATATCTTTTTCGGAAATGCTTCGTACAGAGTAGGTTCCCGGAAGAAACTGGTGACGTTGATCAAAAGGTCATTAAACAAAAGTTCCACCTCCGCCGCGTTCTCCTGAAGCATCTTTGTGTAGTCTTTGAGCTCTCTTATTTTGTTCAGCGCCATTCGGCGAACTATCCTTCGGGTGATAGTGGTTTGTTTATAGCTCGAGAAGTCGACATTCCGGTCATTGAATAGCAGCGAGTGGATTTTTCGCAGTTCCTGATCCTGGTCCGATAAACTTTCCAAAGACATGGCTCCCGTATAAGGTAACGCACTGATGGATTCCAGTTCGGCGGCTATTTTCTCAGGTGGCAGGACAAAATCGACGTGACCGCTATTGATCGCACTTTCAGGCATCCCGGCGAATTTTGCACTTTCGTCCTGGGCAAAGTAATACCGCCCTCAGCTTTTATCGCTCGTATCCCCTCCGTCCCATCTGAAGCTGTACCCGAGAGAATGACCGCGATCGCATTATTTTGATAAATAGGAGCCAGTGAGCACAGGAAGTAGTCAATCGAATGGATGCCTGTGCGATGCTTTTCAACCGCCGATAAGGTGAGCCGATGGTCCACTATGCGCATATAGGCATTGGGTGGTATCACATATACGCTATCGGGCTGGACGCCGATTCCGTTCGTTACCTGGTATACCTTCATACTGGTCTTTCTTTCCAGTATTTCAGGCAGGATGCTCTCATGCGTTGGGGAAAGATGCTGAATGATTACATATGCCATTCCAAGATCAGGCGGGACATTTTCGAGGAAAGTCGAAATGGCCTCAAGTCCACCGGCCGACGCGCCAATGGCGACGATAGGAAATAATTGATCATTGTCCGCCATAAGTCATCCCTGTTTAGCACCTCTTGATCTTTTGTGAGCGCGGCCGAAAAGACATGAATGTTAAGTAGCTAAAGTATCAAATATTTTCCAAATATTTGTTAAGGCAGCCATAGCGACATAAGCGGGGTTGGCACGATTTTTCCATATCGGGTTCCCATTTCATTATTTTAAATTGCCTGGCAAATTCACCTACGTCCATTTTCTTCAGCCTTTCCAGATGCTTCAAACGAATATCACCGGTGGAGGATTTCTTGGCTAAGAACTTTCTTCTTCCAGGTAGCTGTTCAGCTCTTTCAACTCCGGGTTCTTCGGTTCGGCGGTACCCTTTGCAATGTTCCAATCTTCTTTGAGTAAATAAGATTTCAACGCCAGTTCACAACGGCTTTTGTTGACGGTGATCCTAACGTGGGAGGCCACATAAGATTGGCAGAGCCCTTCGGGCATTTTGCTTATTGCTGCTGCGCTCGCCCGAGCAAGTTCGGCTCGCTCCGCTCCAAAAAGCAAAACCTCCGCTATCGCGGAGGCTCTGCCAATCTATGAGTCGGGAAGACAGGATTCGAACCTGCGACCCCTACGTCCCGAACGTAATGCGCTACCGGGCTGCGCTACTTCCCGAAACCGG
>Ga0105237_10002459_pt1 | contig 22992 bp, 22 predicted proteins | sample KBSC24metaG_FD_81520 | JGI IMG/M metagenome (GOLD analysis project Ga0105237, IMG submission 81520) | Corn rhizosphere microbial communities from Kellogg Biological Station, Michigan, USA - KBS C2-4 metaG | ecosystem: Host-associated > Plants > Roots > Rhizosphere > Soil | place: Michigan, USA...
CGAAGCCGAAAGCGCCGGTCTGGAACCCGGAAAGCTGAACCCCAATGTCGTAGCGGTGATGAAGGAGATTGGTATCGACCTCACCGGCAAGGCGACACAGGCCGTCAACGATCTTTTCCAACAAGGAAGACAATACGATGCAGTGATCACCGTCTGCGACAAGGAAGCCGCCGAACGCTGCCCCATATTCCCAGGCAAGGTCAAGCGCATAGCCTGGTCGTTCAAAGATCCATCCGGCTTCAAGGGCACGCAGGAAGAAGTGCTGGAACATACCCGTAAGGTAAGAGACGAGATAGAGACTACGATCAGGGATTTTGTCCAACAGGCCGGAAACCCATCATTCTGGACAGTATCATAAAAACTAATTAGTATGACACCGAACGAAAACATCAAGGACCTCGTCCGTCAAAAATACAGCGAGATCGCGCTGCAGGACAAAGCCGCCAATCAATCATCCTGCTGCGGCTCCGGCTGCTGCTCCACGGAGGTCTACAATATCATGACTGACGACTACAGCAACATGGAAGGCTATGAACCCAATGCGGACCTGGGTCTTGGCTGCGGGCTGCCTACTCAGTTCGCAAAGATCAAAAAAGGCGATGTGGTCATCGACCTGGGCTCGGGTGCGGGCAACGACTGCTTTATCGCACGGGCGGAGACGGGTGAGACAGGCAAGGTCATTGGCATCGACTTCACTCCGGCCATGATCACAAAAGCCCGGACCAACGCCGAGCAGCTGGGGTATCACAATGTAGAATTCCGACAAGGCGACATCGAGGACATGCCGCTCACCAGCAACAAGGCAGATGTTGTGGTAAGCAATTGTGTCCTGAACCTGGTACCCAACAAACACAAAGTGTTCAGTGAAATATCCCGGATACTCAAACCCGGCGGGCACTTCTCCATCTCCGACATCGTATTGAAAGGACAGCTCCCGGACAAATGGAAGGAAGTGGCAGAGCTATATGCCGGCTGCGTTTCGGGAGCCATACAAAAACAAGAATATCTATCCATCATCGAAGAAGCCGGCTTTGTCAATGTCCAGATACAAAAAGAAAAGGAGATCGTGCTGCCGGATGACATCCTCAGTCAGTATCTCAGCCCGGAAGAGGTAGCCGCGTACAAGGCAGACGACAACCGTATTGAAAGTATTACGGTGTATGGAGAGAAGCCCGCAAAGGATGAAAGGAATTGTTGCGAACCAGGGAGTAAATGCTGTTAACTACGACGGCCCTTCGGGCCGTCGGCCGACAGGCCAGACAAATTAATCTTATGCCAATCAATACAGCCGTTGTACCAGCAACCCATGATGACAGGCCATCTATCGAGGTTCTGCTTACTTCCGAAAAACTGCCCGTAACAGACCTGCCAGCCAGCCTGGAGAGGTTCTGGGTAGTGCTCGATAATGGCAAGATCATTGGCGTCATAGGACTCGAATTGTATCCGCCATACGGTCTACTCCGGAGTCTGGCAGTATCGCCTGACCACCGCGGCCTTGGCATCGGCAATATTCTCGTCCGGACAGTAGAAGAGCAGGCCATAAAGCTTGGCTTGGAAAGTCTTTATCTCCTGACAGAGACGGCAAAGTCTTATTTTGAAAAGAAAAGGTACATCACAGAGGAAAGAGACAATACACCCGATGCCATCCGGCGTTCTTCGGAATTTAGTCATGTGTGCCCAGCCAGCGCTGCTGTTATGAAAAAGGAGTTAGCCAGATGATGAAAAAATGCGTAGCGGAATTCATAGGCACATTTGCACTGGTATTTTGCGGCACAGGCGCCATCGTCATCGATCAGGAAACACACGGAGCCGTCACACATGCCGGAATTGCCATTACCTTTGGATTGATCGTAATGTGTATGATCTATGGCCTGGGAAATATATCCGGAGCGCATCTGAACCCGGCCGTCAGCATGGCCTTTACCGTCGCGGGGAAGTTCCCCCCGCAGCAATTGCTGCCCTATATCATCAGCCAGCTGGCAGGTGCAGTAGCCGCGAGCCTGCTATTAAAATTTTTATTCCCTGCCAATACACTGCTGGGAACCACCCTACCTGCAGGCAGTGCAATGCAGTCTTTTATCCTGGAGTTCCTGTTGACGTTTTTTCTAATGTTGGTGATCATCAATGTCGCTACCGGCAGTAAAGAGCAGGGCATGTTCGCAGGACTTGCCATCGGGTCGGTGGTTTTATTAGAAGCCATGTTTGCTGGCCCCATTTGCGGCGCTTCCATGAATCCCGCCCGCTCCTTTGCACCGGCCATCGTTTCAGGTCATCTTGAAAACCTTTGGGTTTACCTGATCGCCACACCAGCCGGAGCCATAGCCGCCATACCTGTTTGGAAGTATTTCATCAAATGACCTATCTTTGCCCCGATGAAGCGGCTGCTCTATATATTGCCTTTGTATATCCTGCTCCTGTCGGCCATCCCCTGCCAGGCGGATGACGGCTGCTGCATAGACGAGGCTTTCACCACCGCCGCCCGCCATAAGAACAGCCTTCCCGACAACAAAACCAGCCTCCCCTGCTCTCCTTTTTTTGCTTGCGGAACCTGTCATGGCTTCATTATTCCGGAAGCAGGCATCTCCTTACAACATAAGGAAATATCCTTAGTACCCAAACCAACATTACCCACTGACAACACACTTCCCGGCTTTTCCTCTTTCATCTGGCAGCCTCCCCGAATAAGCTGATTTCCCCTCATCATCGATCTCCTCTTTTTCTTCACGTAACAATCATGCTTACTATGAAGCAGCTATTCGTACTATTCCTCCTGGTAGCTATATGCTCACTATGCCAGGGACAAAATTCTCTTACCATTATTATTAAAGATATTCGTACACATGAACCCTTACCCGGCGCTTCCGTCATTATTCCCGGCACATCCAGGGGTACAGACGCAGATTCCGCAGGCCATGCCATACTATCCGGTCTGACCACAGGCCGTTATACTTTTCGGGTTGGCTTTACAAGCTATGAGCAGCAAGAGCTAACCCTCGACCTTCCCGTTCCGGGCGACTCCCTCCTTGTCTTATTATCTCCCGCGGAAAAAGAAATGGGGGAAGTCATCGTATCCTCCACACGCAGCTCCCGCAGCATCCGCGACCTGCCCACACGGGTTGAGGTCCTTAACAGCGAGGAACTGGAAGAAAAAGGGAATATGAAGCCGGGAGACATCCGTATGATGCTCAACGAGAGCACGGGTATCCAGACACAGCAGGTTTCTGCTACTTCCGCCAATTCCAGCATACGTATCCAGGGACTGGACGGCAGGTATACCCAGCTCCTCAAAGATGGCTTTCCGCTGTATGGAGGCTTTGCCGGAGGTCTTAGTCTCCTACAAACCCCACCGCTGGACCTCAGACAGGTAGAAGTGATAAAAGGCGCCAGCTCTACGCTCTATGGTGGAGGCGCTATCGCCGGACTCGTCAACCTGATTTCCCGAACACCCCCACCGGAAAAAGACCTGCGCTTCCTTGCAAACGGCACTTCTGCCGGCGGCTGGGACCTGAGCGGTTTTTATGGACAACAATTTAAAAAGGCGGGGCTGACCCTGTTTGCGGCGCATGACGGCAGTCAACCATATGCCCCCGGAAACACTCCATTTACAGCCATTCCCAGGACCCGGCGTAATTTCATCGAGCCTAAGCTATTCCTGGACCTGGATGCGCGTACAAAGCTTATAGCCGGATTCAGCGCTACCTGGGAGACCCGCCAGGGCGGCGATATTCAATATCTCCGCGGCCGTAAAGACAGCGTCCATCAGTATTTTGAAGACAACAGTTCTCACCGGCTTTCGGGCCAGTTCACCATAGATCATCGATGGAATGACAAGGACCAGGTTACCCTGAAGGGCTCCCTCAGCAAATTCACCCGGACCATCGATATCCCCGGGTATAGGTTCGACGGCAGGCAATGGTCCTCTTATTCGGAGCTTTCATATCATCATAAAGGCACGACAGATTGGATCGCCGGTGTGAACTTTTACAGCGACGATTTTAAAGAATTTCCAAGGGACAGCTCCCAGCCCAGGAACTATCAGCAACACACCTTCGGAGCCTTCGTGCAAAACACTGCATCCATTACTCCCTGGCTTCAGACAGAAGCAGGATTGCGGGGAGATTATGTCACTGACTATGGCTTTGTTTTGCTGCCCCGGGTATCCGCTTTATTTAAAATCGCCCCACGGCTTACTTCACGCTTTGGCGGAGGCATGGGTTATAAGACCCCTACCATCTTCACGGAAGAGACAGAGCGTATCCAGTTCCGATCCGTATTGCCGGTAAGCTCTAACACCAATAACCTGGAAAGATCTTATGGTGTCAATTTGGACTTCAACTACCGGACCACTCTTGGCGGGATCAGCCTTACCATCAATCAGCTCTTTTTCTTTACCCATATCGGTCACCCGCTGCTGCTCGATACGTTGCCCGGCCCGGTCTATAAGCTAGCCAATAACAACGGGCATATGGACAGCAGGGGCTGGGAAACAAATGTTAAGCTCGGCTATAAGGATTTTAAGCTTTACCTGGGGTACACCTTCACGGACACGCATCTCAAAAACAACGGTACCACTCGCGAAAACCCATTGACGGCAAGACATCGTTTGAATAATGTACTGATATATGAAAAAGATCAATGGAAATTGGGGTTTGAAGCCTACTACTATAGTCGCCAGCTTCTCACGGATGGCGGCTTTGGCAAGTCCTATTGGACCCTTGGCTTCATGGCCGAGAAGATCTGGGAACATTTTTCCATCTTTTTGAACTTCGAGAACTTTACCGACACCCGTCAGACACGTTTTGACACGATCTATACCGGTACTGTCAGTAAGCCTATATTTCGGGATATCTATGCCCCTTTGGATGGAAGCGTCGTCAATGGGGGTATAAAGCTGAAATGGTGATCATGATGTTGATGCTCCATATATTTATTTACTTTTTTTTCATGTCCATACCCGCCATCGGGTCGGCCCCATGTCTGAAGACATATTCACTGTTCAGCAGGTACGCTCCGCTGGTCACAACCACATCGCCGGCATTCAATCCTGACTTGATCTCCACCCGGTCGCCATCCTCCAGACCTGTCTCCACCATAACAGACCGGTATGTATTATGCTCCACCTGTACCCAAACCACATCGCCGCTGCCGCCCCGGATCACCGCCTCCTGGGGAAGGGTCAGCGAATGGGATGCATGACTTACCAACGTCACATAGGCAGCCATGCCCGGCTTTAACAACCCGCCGGCATTGGGCAGCTGTATCCGTATCAGGTTGATCCGCGTGTCCGGGTTGATCTCGGGGTTGACGAATTCGACTTTGCCCGTCCATTCCTTACCCGGCAGGTCCGGCAGACGGATCATCGCCACCGCACCACGATCCAGGGCCGGCAATTGTGAAGTATAGACCTGGGCCTCCACCCAAAGCGCCGACAGATCGCTCAGTCGCAGAACGGTCGCTCCCTGGGCGAGAAAGTCTCCTTCATGCCCCTCCAGGCTCATGATAACGCCAGCGGCAGGGCTATAGAAAGTGGTGACAGCAGAAGTCTTTTTGGTCCTGGCCAATTCATCTATTTGCGTTTCACGCATACCCCATAACTGCAATTTATTCCGGGCAGCTTCTATCAGCTGCTTAAAATCGATGACGCTATTGTCCAGGGTCCTTTGCCTTTCCAGCGCCAAAAGGAATTCCTGTTTGGCATTGTTCAATTCCTCGCTGTAGAGATCATATAATTTGTCTCCCTTATGTACATGGTCACCGACGCTCTTAAAATATAGCTTTTCGATACGCCCTGCGATCCGGGCATTGACGGAAGCGCTCCTGGTCTCATCCACATTCAGCGTTGCAGTCAATGTGACCTTGTTCCCCATACTACCGCCCGCTACCGTATCCACCTGTATATTTCCAAGCTGTACCTGCTGGTCGCTCAATACAATGTTCTCCTCTGCTGCCCCTTTGGTATTACTCACCGGGATAAGCTCCATGCCGCAAATAGGGCATTTACCCGGCGCATCCTGCATCACCTGCGGATGCATGGAGCAGGTGTAATGCACATCGTTCTTAGTCACTGGCGCGTCCTTCGGCGTTGGCTTGCTCTTGCAGGCCCAGAGCAATAAGGTCGCTGTTATGATAAGGAAATACCGCATATTTATTTTTTTATCCTGATAAAACTTTCACTATCCATTAAATACTGTGCATTGGATGCTACGGAGTCGGCTGCTGTTAGCCCAGACAGGATCTGCACCCGGTCACGGTAGACCATACCCGTCCCCACCTTATGTACCTTGAATCCGCCCTCTTCCCGTACAAAAACCACCTGGTCCGTACCCAGGGACAACACCGCCTCCCTGGGAAGCCAATCGCCGGCGATAGGGCTGGGAAAGATAGTAGCGGTCACCTGGCTGCCAATGGGGATCTGTAAACTGCTATTGTCAAAATATACCCTGGCCGTAAGTGTTTTACTTTCTTTTCGGAACACGGGTTCGATAAAGTCGATCCTTCCCTGGAAATTATGATCCGGGGCCGTCTCCGGCACTATGTGAACCGCATCGCCGGTCTTTACCGGAGCCTGCTCGGGAAGCACCTGCAACAACACCCAGCTACGGTCCGTATTGAACAATTGAAATATCGTCTGCCCCTTTTCAACATACATTCCTTCTTTTACAGGCAGTTCTCCCATGGTGGCCGATACATCCATACGCTGTAGGGGTTCTCCCGCGTCCGGCATGGTATTGCCTGCTTCATGGATATGCCCGCTGTAATTGCTGTACACTGCAACGGTGAGGGATGGCCGTCCTGTCCTGATCACTTCCTGCAATTGTCCTTCACTCATTCCCAGCAGGAGCAGCTTCTGTTTTGCCGCATCGATCAGGGCGGTATTGCCAGGGTCATTCTTTAGCATGAACAGCAGCTCCTGCTGCCCTGTCGCCAGCTCAGGGCTATAGATATCCATGATCCGGACGCCTTTGTGTATGTGCTGGTACCGGTAATGCACATACAATTTTTCAATACGCCCTGACACCCTGGCTGAAATGGTATTGATCCGGCGCGTATCATAGCTCACGACGCCAAGCGCCTTCACTTCAGCCGCTACCTTTTCCTTTTGCGGAGCGGTCACGGGAATGGAAGAGACGACAAACTGGTCGGTGGGCTGCAACAGCTCATCCAGCCGGATATCCGTCAACCTGGTCAGGTCCTCTTTTTTACGTACCAGGTCCATCCCACAGATGGGACAAACGCCCGGCTTGTCCCGGATGATCTCCGGGTGCATGGAACAGGTCCACACTTCCTTTGCCGGCGCCGATGCACCGGCCTGGCGATCCTGCTGCTTTCCTTTATCGTTACAGGCCGTCAGTAGATACAACGACAGTAGGACGGCCATCCATCGAACACCCATCTGGTATATCTTTCTCATCTGTTTTTATTTTATTTCCAATATCCGTTGCAGTTCTACCTGCATAAGGAGCAATTGCTGCACCCTATCCCAATACTCTAATTGAGTGCTGTTCAGCGTTTCCCAGGCATCGTAAAGGTTGAATAGCTCTTCGGTATTCTGCTCGTAGGCCAGCAGCATCGTCTGATAGTTCTTTTGCAGAGCGGGGATCACTTTCTCACCCAGCACGCGGAGCTGTCGTTGTTTGGAAATGATCTCCTGTTGCAGGCCATAATAAGATCCCTCTGCCTCGTTGATCAGCTTTTCCTTTTCCTGGTTCAATGCTTCAGTCTTCCACTTAAGGCTTTCGATATTCGCCCGGGCGCCCCTGGACGACCAGGCCACTGGTAAACGTATCATACCCATTAAGGAATACTGCATCGGCACTCGCCCAAAGCCAAACATATGATCGAACCGTACGCCAAACTCCGGTTTCAACTTCATTCGCTCCGCCTGCTGCTGCAAGCCTGTCAGCCGGATGTCCTGCTGCACCGCCTTGATATCGCTGCGCGCCTCGGACAGATAATTACTATCAACGGCAGGCACAGAGAAGTCCTTTATGGAATAAACCGTGTCGATCTCAAAGACCATGGATTTGTCCCGATGCATTAACGTATTCAGCATCACTCTTTTTTGGATGATCTCATTCTCCAGGTCTATCCGCATGCTTTCCACATTCCCCAGGGCAGCCTTCGCTTTATAATAAGCATTGATCCTGCCCAGGTTGTTCTTATACTTCAGTTCCGCATCGCGGATCATAAAATCCAGCAGCTTTGCATTTAAATCCAGCACCTTTAGCTTCTTTTCGATCATCATCCACTGGTAATAGTTCTGTCTTGCCGCCGCATATAGTTCATTCAACATGGTGCCTTTCTTTTGCTTCTCTACCGCGGACAGCCCCTGCATATAGGCCTCTTCCGCATCCAGTCTGCGGCGGTTAGGAAGCATTTGTTCTGCCGAGATCATATATTGTCCCATTCCCGGGCTGCCATCAGCCTGTCTCTTCCAGAGGTTTGGATTGTAAGGTGTCATCCACAATCCAGTGCTCAGCTGCGGTGCGTCCCAGTTCCGGGCCCCTTTCGCCGACTCATCCAGGGAGCGAACCAACGCATCCGAGGACTTTAGTGAAGGATTGCCCTCACGGATGGCCGAAAAAATGCTGTCCAGTCCCGTCACCGCCTGGGCCTTCACAGTCAGGCTGCCAAGGATCGCTATAGCTAATACTGTTATCTTGTACATGGCATTAATGTTTTGCATCCAACACATCTATCTTGCCGAATTTTCGAAGTTCATATTCCTTGGTCATCAAAAAGATCAGGGGCGTTACCAGCAGGATATGTGTCGCTGATGTGATCACGCCTCCAACCATGGGCAATACAATCGGCTTCATAACATCACTACCCACCCCGCTGCTCCATAATATGGGTATCAACGCAAACAAGGACACGGATACTGTCATCAGCTTTGGCCGCAACCGTTTGGCGGCTCCTGCGATCACGTATTTTTTCAAATCGTCCCGGGTAATGGTCTCCTTCGAATTCCCCTTTTTGGCAACCAGCTGCTGCATGGCATCATTGAGATAAATAACCATTACGATACCCGTCTCCACCGCCAGCCCGAAAAGCGCGATGAACCCTACTGCTACCGCCACCGACAGGTTCACTCCCCAGAAATACACCATAAAGGCGCCTCCGATGAGCGCAAAAGGAATGGAGATCAGGCTGAAGAATGCCTCCCTGGCTGAATGGAACGCAAAGTACATGGCCAGAAAGATAATGAGCAGCACTACGGGCAGGATCAGCTTCAGGGTCCGCTCGCTCCGGATCAGGTTCTCATACTGACCGCTCCATTCGATATAATAGCCCTTTGGCAGCCTGGTCAATAGCTTATCCAGTTTGTCCTGCGCCTCTCTTACTGTACCCGCGAGATCGCGATCCCGGACATTGAATAATACGGCGCCCCGAAGGGCAGCATTTTCCGAATTGATCATCGGCGGCCCTTCGGTGATATTTATATCCGCCACGGCTTCCAGGGGAATAGGACCGAAATTCATGGTAGGCACCTGCAGGCGTCTCAATGCTTGTAAATTATTCCGGAAATCCTGGCCAAATCGCACATTCACGGGGAACCGCTGCCTGCCCTCCACAGTGGTGGTCAGCTTCATACCACCCAGGGCGCTCTCGATGATGCTATTGACATCGTCTACGCTCAGCCCGTACCGGGCTATCTCTTCCCTTTTAATCGCTATGTCGATATACTTTCCGCCTGTGATGGGTTCTACATACAGGTCTTTTACACCCGGAACACCGTTGAGCGCATTCCGTATCTGCTGAGCAAACACGTTGATCGAGTCCAGGTTCTGCCCATATACCTTGACGCCTACATCTGTACGGATACCGGTAGAGAGCATATTGATACGGTTGATGATCGGCTGGGTCCATCCGTTAGTGACACCGGGTATCTGCAATTTCTCGTTCAGCTCCCGGATAAGGCTGTCCTTCGTCACCCCGGCACGCCATTGCGCCTTGGGTTTGAGCAGGACAATAGTCTCGATCATGGAAATGGGAGAATTATCTGTGGCCGTACCGGCTCTACCCGCCTTGCCCAGCACATTATCTACTTCCGGCACCGACTTGATGATCTTGTCCTGCACCTGTAACAGGCGTTTTACCTCCGAATTGGAGACGTCCGGCAGGGTCACGGGCATGAATAGCAGCGAACCCTCGTCCAGCGGCGGCATGAACTCCCGTCCCAGGCTGAGGAGCAGGGGAATACTGACGAGCAGCGTCAGGATATTGAGGCCGATGGTCGTCTTCCGCCATTTGATACAGGCCAGGATCACCGGTTCATAGATCTTCTCCAGCACACGGTTTATAGGGTTGGCCGATTCCGGCCGGAAACGGCCTTTCATAAAGAATGAGATCAGCACTGGCGCCAGCGTGATCACCAGCAAAGCATCCACCAGCAGGATAAAGGTCTTTGTATAGGCCAATGGATGGAACAGCTTACCCTCTTGTCCTGTCAGCAGGAACACCGGCAGGAAGGAAGCAATTATAATGACCGTGGAAAAGAATACACCTCTGGACACCTGGATACAGGCCCTGCGGATCACTTCCATGCGCGTCGCTGATGTTAATCTTGCCCCGGCAGGCAGCCGCTGCTGTTCCTCTGCCAGATGACGATAGGAGTTCTCCGACATAATGATCCCATTGTCTACGATGACGCCGATGGCAAGGGCGATGCCCGTAAGGGACATGATGTTGGAGGATAAGCCGAAAGCATTCAGCAGGATAAAGCTCGTTGCAACTGTCAGGGGTATCTGGATGATAATGCTAAGTGCGCTCCGCCAGTGCAGGAGGAACAGGATGACGATGATGGATACTACGATCATTTCCTCGGTGAGCTTGTCCTTTACATTCCCAACGGCTGCCTTGATCAGCTCACTCCGGTCGTACGCAACCTTAAATGTCACTCCTTCCGGCAACCCACGCTGGAGGTCCGCCATTTTCTTCTTTACATTCTCTATCACCTGATCCGCATTCTCCCCATACCGCATAACCACGATGCCACCCACCACTTCGCCCCCGCCATTCTCGTCGAAAATGCCCAGGCGGAGATCACCGCCCATCTGCACCGTACCAATGTCCTTCACCCGGACCGGAACACCTTTGTAATTTCCAACGGCAATATTTTCCAGGTCCCCTTTATTTTTTACGTATCCCAGGCCTCGGATGATATAAGCCACATCGCCTATTTCGAATTTTCGTCCGCCAACGTCATTATTGCCTGCCCGGACCTTGCTCATCACATCCATCATGGATATATTGTAGTATTGGAGCTTGACAGGATCCACAGCCAGCTGATATTGTTTCTCAAACCCGCCGAAGGAAGCCACTTCCGCCACCCCGGGGACGGTCTGCAACCCTAGCTTGACATACCAATCCTGGAGGGCCCGCTGCTCGCCCAGGTCCATTTGTTTGGCAGAGAGCGTGTACCAGAACACATGCCCGACACCCGTTCCATCCGGTCCGAGCGACGGTGTTACATCCGCCGGCAATAGTCGCTGGGCATAGCTAAGCCGTTCCAGCACCCGGGTTCGTGCCCAATAAATATCTACGTCATCATTGAAGATGATATACACAAAGCTCATCCCGAACATAGAGGTCCCGCGTACGTTTTTTACTTTGGGAATACCCTGGAGATTGCTCACCAGCGGGTAGGTCACCTGGTCTTCGATGATCTGAGGGCTCCTCCCCATCCATTCAGTAAATACGATCACCTGGTTCTCTGACAGGTCAGGGATGGCATCGATGGGGTTTCGCTGCACCGAGAGCAAGCCCCAGGCAAACAAGCCCGCCGCCATCAGCAGCACGACGAGCCTGTGGCGCAGGGACCATTCAATCAATCTTTGGACCATATTAGTTCATTTTCATACCGGTGGAATCCTTCTTGTGCCGTCCATGAACAGGAGAGTTCTTTTTTACCAGGTCCATGCCGCATTTAGGGCACTTGCCGGGTTTGTCTGAGACAACATCCGGGTGCATAGAGCAGGTGTATACAAAAGAAGCCTGTTTGGATCCCCTTCTATCTACAACTAATTGTCTATTGCATTTCGAACATTTGCCGGGCATATCGCTGGTGACATCCGGATGCATAGGGCAGACATACATTTTGTGCTGGGTGCTATCTTTTTTCCCCGCTTTATCTTGAGCATTTGCAAAAGAAACAATGCCAATAGCAAATACCAAAGCCACTAACGCTTTAATCGTTTTCATAACATTAAAATTTGATTGTGAGAAAATATCTTTCCTTAGGACAACGAGCCTCCGGCCCGTTCTGAGATCTTATACTTTAATAGGCTAAATCACGAAAGCCCGACAGGACGCCAGGCTACATCAGACAGGGATAAATCAAATGCGGAAATTGCAGTTACGCAGGAAAACAGGGATGTCTCTATATAACGGTGGCCCATTAATTACTGGGAGGACCAGGATAGAAGAGGTAACAAAAGGATTTGTCCATGTATTGTAAGGGAGAACTGTCTCAGACGAGATGATCTTAACAAATTCAATGGAGTTTTGACTCAGCTTCTGGTCCTTATCTGTTTTTAGCTGCCGGTATTCATCGTGGCAGCAATCATTTGAACCAACAGCGCATCCCTCCGCCGGCCGCATGGTTGGCATCCCACAGAAGGCGCAATCCTTGCCGGAATGATCAGTTAGGCCCCACTCGACCAGCTTGCCCATGCAATAGTGCAGATGCATGGTAGCTCCCATCGAAGTGGAGAGGTAGATGATTGCTAATATGGTCGCCAATGTCTTTTTCATGGAAATTCCACTACAAAAGTAATTCTAATTTTCAATTGTCAAAATCAGGTTTTGTTAAAAGGTAGCCCTGATAGGTTGGGTTACAACGCATCCAGCACCTCCGCGATAGCCTGGACCAGCCCCCTGTCCGGCAGTTTCCCCGTATATCCCTCCGGCGTCAGGGCCCGGTATTGGCCGGCATCATCTCTTTCGAATGTCAGTTCTACCCCTTCCACCATCACAAACCATCGGTGTCCGTGCTGCCATACCTGTACGCGTGCCTCGAACTCACGTTCGACGCCCTGGTAGTCAACAGGGATATGTACATTTTGTTCCATGTCAGCGAAATTAGGAGATAATGGCCCATTTGGCAAAGACCCCCTCACCAGCATGGCCGACCGGGTCTATCTGCTGGATAAAGGTGTCACTCCTCCCATCGACCTGGATATTCCCGTCCGGCATAGAATATGATAAAATTCCGCAAAGTATAAGTGGGTATTCCTATTTTTATCCCATGACGAAAAAAATCTGGAGTCCCTTCCTGCCCCATGCCCTGGCCGTGTGTGTTTTTCTGCTGGCAGCCATCGCATATTGCCTACCGGCATTCAACCACCAGGTGCTTGTGCAAGAAGATATCACCCAGTGGAAAGCCATGGCCCAAAGCTCCTTCGTCTATAAAGCCAAACATGGCGACTTTCCCCTCTGGACCGAAAGCATGTTCAGCGGCATGCCCGCCTACCTCATCGCCATGGAAGCCCACGCCTTCGCACCCCAGGGCTATGTCTACAATATCCTCACCCTCCACCTCCCCTCTCCCGCCAACTTCTTTTTCCTCGCCTGTATCTGTCTCTACTTCCTCACCCAGGTGCTTCGGGTGAACCCATACATCGGCATCATCACCAGCCTGGCATACGCCTACGCCACCTACAACCCGGTGATCATCTCCGTCGGCCACGAAACAAAAATGCAGGCCATCGCCATGCTCCCCGCCTTTATTGGCGGCCTCATCCTCATCTATGACAAAAGCTATGGCTGGGGCGCCGCCATGACGGCTCTGGGTACGGCCCTTATCGTCTCAGCCAACCATATGCAGATCTTCTATTACGGGCTGATCATCGCAGCTGGCATGACCATCGGCTACACCATCCGCTGGATCATACACAGGGAATGGAGACACCTCTTTCTCGCCCTCCCCCTCGCGGCAGGCTGCTGGCTGACAGGTATTCTATGCAATGCGGTTGTTATCTTTACCACCTACGAATTTAGCAAAGCCACCATCCGGGGCGGCAGCGAGCTCGCCGATGACCCTTCCGCCAAAAAAGGGCTCAGCACGGACTACGCCTTTAGCTATAGCCTCTACCCCAACGAATCCTTTGTCCTGATGGTGCCCAAAATATATGGCGGCAGCTCAAGTCGGGAAGTACCCGACAACAGGTCGAAAGCCGTTGCCGCCCTCTATAACATGCCTCAGCCAGTAGTCGCACAGATACACGAGAACGATCTTCTCACCTGGTACTGGGGTGGCATCGGCAGTACTGCAGGACCCGCCTATGCAGGAGCCGTCATCTGCTTCTTCGCATTGATAGGCATGTTCATCCTCGACAACAAACACAAATGGTGGATAGCCGCCACCTGTACCCTGGCCCTCCTGATGAGCTGGGGCGGCTATCTCCCGGGATTCAACGGGCTGCTGCTAAAGTACCTTCCTATGTACAACAAGTTCCGGGCGCCCAGCGTCATCCTGGTCATACCAGTGTTCCTCTTAACGGTCCTGGCTACCCTTAGCCTGCAACGCATACTGATAGGATCCAGGCCGGCCGATGACACAGCCCCCGATACCCTCCTCCGGAAAAAATATCTCCATGGCCTCCTCCTCACAACAGTGGTCTTCCTCGCATTGGTAACCCTCTACTTCCGCCTGGACTATACCACCTGGTTCGATCAGCACTTCCTGCAACGTGCAGGCAGTGAGGCAAAGCCCTTTTTCACTGGTCTGCAGGACGACAGACGCACCCTCTTCCTTCACTCCCTGTTGCGCAGCCTGCTCTTTATCACGGCGGCCGCTCTCATAACAACGCTCTATATAAGAGGAAAGATAAAAAGCGGACTGCTGCTTGTCACCATCGGGATCCTGACCTATATCGACGTCATATGCATCGACCTCCGCTATCTCAACAGCACCAACTACAAGCCGGCTGCCAGCTCCCCAGGCAGCCAGACAGCTGCCGCAATAGACAGTCTCATCCTGAAGGATACGGGATACTACCGTGTGTTCGATCTTCGCTATGGTCCCGAATATACCCTCACCTATGGAGCCGCCATGGCCTGGTTCCACCGCACCATCGGAGGATACAACGCCGCCAAGCTCAGCATCTACCAGGATCTCATCGAACATCAGCTGGAAAAATATCCCCATTGCCAGCCCGCGATCGACATGCTCAATACCCGCTACCTCATACAAAGAGGATCCAACGGCGATACCGTTGTGCGCAATGAAGGAGCCCTTGGGCCCGCCTGGTTTGTCCGGGGTATTAAATTCGCCAATAGCCCACAGGCCATCATGGAAGGACTGACTACCCTCGATGCAAAAGACACGGCCATCCTGAACATAGCCTACAAGCGGCAGATCGCATCCGACAGCACACAGACCGGACAGCTCTCCTATGCCGCGCCAGGGGATCAGTCCTCCGACTCCATCCATCTCACCCTCAACAACAACGACGAGATGGTCTACCAGTCCAGCTCCGCCTTCCGGCGCTTCGCCGTATTCAGCGAGATCTATTACCGCCACGGATGGAAGGCCTATATCGACGACACGGAAACCCCCATTTTCCGGACCAACTATGTGCTTAGAGGGATCTCCATTCCCAAAGGCCGGCACACCATCCGCTTCGTCTTCCGCCCCCGCTCCTTTTACCTGGGCGGGATCGTCCAAAGCATAGCCGGTTTTTTGACCTTAATTCTTATTTTGTCAATGATTTATATAAAAGGAGAAAAATTATTTAAACCAAAAACTGCCTAATTTCGTACGTTCTCCTGTCATCCCCTAAATCGAAGAAAAAACCGATGTTTTTAAATTCCTTTCTATGTGGTATGACAAGTGGATTGGCCAAAATAAGATCCCAGATCCGTTGCTCCGACAGGGCATCCGGCGGCTCCTTCGACAACGCCTGATGGAAGAGGATAAAGGCGACCCCGAAGCACAGCAAGCCCATTTGTCACAGCTCATCGATCAGCTAAGATCTTCCCCCATTGCCGTATATGGAGAACAGCCCAACGGATACGAGCCGCCTACCGCCTTTTATAAATATTGCCTGGGCAAATATCTCAAATACTCCTGCGGATACTGGAAGCCGGATACCGTCGACCTGGACATCGCCGAAAAGGATATGCTGGAGCTGACCTGTCAGCGGGCAGCCCTCAGGGACGGTCAAAAAGTGCTGGAGCTGGGCTGCGGATGGGGATCGCTGTCCTTTTATATGGCGGATAAATATCCAGCCAGCCAGTTCACCGCCGTATCCGGTTCACGGACACAAAAAGAATACATCGACGGACAGATCAAAAGCAGAGACCTGAACAATCTGCGGGTGATCACGGCCGATATAAACCATTTCGGCGCCAGGGAGAACACCGGCAATCCCGCGGAAGCATCGTCCAAAACAGGCGGCGTAGACGCCGGCACCTTCGACAGGGTCATCTCGGTAGAAATGTTCGAGCACATGCGGAATTATCAACTGCTCCTGAAAAAGATAGCCGCCTTCCTCCGGCCGGACGGCAAGCTCTTCGTACACCTGTTCACCCATCATAAATACGCCTATCTCTTCGAGGTAAAGGACGAATCCGACTGGATGAACAAATACTTTTTTACAGGAGGTATCATGCCCAGCGACAATCTGCTGTTCTATTTCAACGACGATATGGTGATAGAAAAACACTGGCATGTCAGTGGACGGCACTATGGCCGGACGGCCGAAGCCTGGCTGCAGAACATGGATCACCACCGCACAGACATCATGCCCCTCTTCCGGCAGACCTATGGAGAGCAGGGGGCCCTGCAATGGTGGGCATGGTGGCGGCTGTTTTTTATGGCCTGCGCGGAGCTGTGGAATTACAGAGATGGTAAGGAGTGGATCGTCAGTCATTATTTATTCCATCCCGTACACAAATAAGCTCAGTCCTTTTCCTGAAATCTGCTGAAGAATATAAACGCAGCGATACAAAGCGCGCACCCGCAAAGCCCGTTCAGACGCAATCCATGGTCATGACCAGGGTCCTTTCCAAAAATGGTCAGCCAGGCAAAAAGAGAGATACCCAATGTCTGCCCCAGCTTCACAAAGAAATATTTCACGGCAAAGAACATGCCCTCCCTGTTCTCGCCCGTCCGGGCGGCATCTCGTTGCGCAATCCCCGCGAGAATAGCATTGGGCAAGATCCCCAGCGACGCCAACGGGAAGGCTGCAAGGATCACCAGCGCATAGATCTGGAAGGTAGGCGACGCCGGGAACCTCCCCAGGAAATAGATGGCGATAAACAGCCCGCCCAGCAAGGCAAAAGAGAATAAGACGATCGGCTTTCTGCCCCAGCGGCCGGCCAGCCAGTTGATCAACGGATAAAATACCAGTGATACCAGCACCATCACCCCCGTCAACAATCCGGCCATCGACTCGGGCAGCCCCAGCAGTACCTTGACAAAATACAGCAAACCGCTGGAGATGATGCTCAACGCCATATACCAGGAGAAGTCCGATATGAGATAATATCTGAAATTGTGGTTGGCAAATGTTTTCCGGATGGCAGGCCATAGCCGGAGCCGCGAAGGCTTGCTGTTCGAATATCTTTTTTCATCGATGGCCAGAACAGGTATCAGCATGATCAGCGCCGCCATTCCGCAAAGTCCTCCTACAGTCACCTGTATGGCCATATCCCGGTCGGCAACATGAAAGATGTGCTGTACGTCATCCGCCAGGTTATTCACCATACCCGATACGATGATCCCCATGACAAAACCCGTTTGTTGAAAGGAAGAAAGCCGCACCTTCTCTCCTGCAGTATCCGTCATCTCCGGCAGCAGGGCGTTATAAGGAATGATATAGGTAGTGGCGGAAACAAAAAATAGAATCAGCGTCACCGTGAGCCACCAGGCATTGCTGATGCTCGCTCCTTTTACCAGCGGATGAAAAGTGAGAAAGCAAAAAAAGGCGGCCGGCAATATCGCTACTCTCATAAAAGGGATCCGGCGTCCTTTGGGATGGCGGCTCTTGTCGCTCATCGATGCAATAAAAGGATCATAGAAGGCATCCACCAGCCGGCCGGAGGCCGATATCAGCGACAGGATATTCAATACGCCTAAAAGGAGCAGTTGGGGCACAAGAGGCGTCAGCTTGGTATTGGAAGGCGGTAAATAATAATAAGGCAGCATTACAATGATGATATTCGTAAGAATGCTCCACCCCATCATGCCCGCTGCATAAGCCAACTGCCTGCTCAACGGTAATTTTTCCCTTGGCATACTGCAAGATGCAACTATTCCCTCATAAAAAAATACCTTTGTAACGATGAAAGCCATTTTGATCACACGTACAGGAGGACCCGAAGTTCTGGAGATACAACAATTGCCTGCCCCGGTGCCAGCCCCAAATGAGGTATTGATAAGGGTTACAGCGGCAGGGCTCAATCGTAGTGATATTTATTCCCGCAGCTCATCCTCTTACGCAGGGAAGGACAAGCTGGCCATACCCGGTCTGGAAGTCGCCGGATATATAGAAGCCTGCGGCCCCCATGTCACACGTTGGAAAAAAGGGGACGCCATCTGTGCCCTGGTGACAGGCGGAGGATACGCGGAATATGTCACCGCCCCGGAAGGACAGTGTCTTCCCATTCCCAATGGGATCAGCATGGAAGAAGCCGCCGCCCTGCCTGAGACGGTCTTTACAGTCTGGCTGAATGTATTTCAGACGGGCCGGCTGCAGCCGGGTGAGAACCTGCTCGTACATGGAGGCAGCAGCGGTATTGGCGTCACTGCCATTCAGATGGCCACGGCGCTGGGTTCCCCCGTGTATGCGACGGCCGGCACCAACGAAAAATGCCGCTGGTGCGAGACCTTGGGCGCTGCCCGCTGTATCAATTATAAGCTGGCCGACTTCGAGGCGGAATTGAAAAATACAGGCATGGACGTAATACTGGATATGACGGGCGGGGACTTTACAGCCAGGAACATACGACTGCTGAAAGACAACGGTAGAATGATATTCATCAATGCCATCCGCGGCAAGAGTGGGATGATCGACATCGGCGAGATCATGCGCAAACGTCTTATGTTGACGGGTAGCATGCTCAAACCCAGGGACACCGCTTTCAAGTCGGCCCTGGCGGCGGAAGTGGAAAAGCATGTCTGGCCGCTGGTGTCGAAAGGTCTTATAAGACCCTTTATCTATAAGGTGTTCCCGCTGAAAGAAGCCGCCGCCGCGCAAGCCCTGATGGAGAGCAACGAGCACGTAGGCAAGATCCTCCTCCGGGTCAACTAAGGGTCTATGGCCGACCCGGCCCTTATTGGACGGGCGAAGCCGCCACCTTAAACTCCGGCTCGTGCTTCACGGGGAAACTGACGGAATTGGCAATAAAGCATAGCCTGTTCGCCTCATGATGCAGCTCCCGCGCACGCTCGATCCGGTCGGGGTTTGTAATGGTGATCACGGGACGCAGGGTCACCTCTTTAAAATACCCGCTGCCATCTTCCTTTTCCATCATGATCCCTTCAGCCTTGTCCCGGTAGTCCATGACAATAATATCATTGACCGAGCACAGGTGCAGATACCACAGCATGTGACAGGATGATAACGAAGCCACCAGCAGCTCTTCCGGATTGTACCGCGTGGGATTACCCCGGAAGGAAGGATCGGAAGAGCCGGGCAGGTCGGGCTTGCCGGCAACGGAAAGAATATGATCCCTGTCATAGGACCTGTATCCGGCAGTCCCTTCCCCCTTATTACCCGTCCAGTTGAGGATAGTAGTGTAATGATGTGTTTTTTCCATATAGCAAAGGTATCTTTATGGCATGAATAAATTGTCATGCCTGCTGCTGGCGCTGCTCCCCTCCTGCCTGTTCTCCCAACCTGCCGCGTCAGTGGCCGGGGCCCAGAGTTCCCCTGCCTTCACCGTCGTGCCCCTGGGTGTAAAAGGCGGCCTCGATGAAAGTAACTTATCCTCCTATATGATCGCCCCAACGGGGAACGAAAATTATGTATGCCTGGACGCAGGCACAGTATACACCGGTATCCAGCGGGCCGTAGACGCAGGCATATTCCATCTACCCGTCAGTAAGGTCCTGAGACAGCATATAAAGGGTTATCTCATCTCCCACGCTCACCTGGACCACCTGGCAGGACTGATCATCAATTCCCCGGACGACACCGCCAAAACCATCTATGGAATGCCCTATACGTTGAAAGTGCTGGAAGAAAAATATTTCACCTGGGCGGCCTGGGCTAATTTCGGCGACACGGGAGAAGCGCCGGTACTAAAGAAATATCACTACGCCGTCATGGAGACAGGTAAGGAAATTCCTCTGACAGGTACTACGATGACAGCCACAGCATACCCGCTGAGCCATGGCGGATATTATCAAAGCACCGCCTTTCTGGTACACAGCGGAGATGCCTGTTTATTTTATTTAGGAGACACCGGCGCCGATACGATAGAACATTCGAACAGGCTGGCCGCATTGTGGCAGGTAGCTGGCCCCCTGATCAGGGCGGGTAAATTAAGGGCCATCTTTATAGAGGTCTCTTTCCCCAATTCACAACCCGAAAAGACGCTCTTCGGACATCTTACTCCGCGGCTGTTGATGGGAGAGCTGAACAGGCTGGCCGGTGTGGCGGGGGCGAAAACATTGAATGACTTTCCCATCGTCATCACCCACCGCAAACCTTCAGGCGATCAGGAATCTGTTATAAAACAGGAGCTGGAAGCCAATAATCCGCTGCATGTAAAGCTTATTTTCCCCGGTCAGGGGAGCCGCCTCGACTTTTGAGAACTCTATCGTCCTCATCATCTCTTATTTCTTCTGTCCCCTCGAAGGCATTGGCTGACCCATTGGATATGATTTCCTTCTTCGACGGAGGATGCGGGAATCCCGGGAAGTCCTGGTCAATGCGCTCGTCATTGCTTTGCTGTACCTGCTCCTTCTTCCGGATGGGCTTGGTCTTCTTCATAAAGATGCATTTACTGCTGGGGACGCAAATCCTGCACCAAGAGCAGTCCAGGCAAATCGTTGGTTTGCTTGGACATCATTTGAAATCCACATACATATCCTGGAAGTTCAGGATCATCTCTTCATATTGGGTCATGATGTCCTGCCCCAGATTGCCATAGAACTTCTCATTCAGATTGGGTATGGGGTCCTTGTGAACGGACACCTGTTTCAACGTAGTCGTCTTGCTGCCTACCCTGATGGTAAATTTCTCCAGCGTATATACTTCTTTCTCGACAATTCCCCCCGCTCCTCCCAGCTTGATGGTAGAGGCTTTTCCCCTCCGCATGATATCCTCTTTATGCCGGCGGAAATAGTTGTCGAAGATGTCCGACGTGGTAGCCCCTGTGTCGAATTTAAAACCCAGCGTATCCCCCTCCACAATGGCGTTTACCACGGGGTCAAGCCCATCCAGCGCCATATTGTGCAGACGCGAAGGATGAGGCGTGGCGGGTATGGTCATGGTCCCATTCCGATGGATATGTACTTCCCGCCACTGGGCGATCACGGGATAGCCGATGATAATGGGAAGATAAAGATCGACGGGCGCCGCAATATAAAGCACTTCGTCAGGCATCACCTGGAACACAACATTCTTCATCAGGATATTGTTGATACGAAGACTGTCGGCCACTCCCAGACTGCACTTAAAACGCTGCCCCGTAATACCCGAGTACTCATCATAGGAGACATTCAGCATCCGTACAGCCAGCTTCTTTGCATAAGTGGCCGAAATGCTGGATATATTCGCACGCGTGTCGAATATGGCAAGCGCGGCGCTGTCCCCGCTCCGCACAGGTATCTCCATCAATCCCACCTTATTTTTTGTCCAGGGTATGGTCTGATCACCAGGGATCTGCGCCTCCTGCGGAGCCACCCTGGACAGGGCATTCGTGATAATAGCCGTATTCTTTACATCCGCATAGGTGGCGCTGTCCATGGCCTGCCGGTAATGCTGGATGATCTCATTGTCAGCCTCGGCAGCCAGCCTGTATTGATAGGTCTTGAAATAGTTATCCTCCAGCAGCAGCTGAAGACGGGCCTTCATCGAGTCGGACAGGTCATTTTTATAGTCCTCGAACAGCTTCTCTACCTGATGTATAGACCCCTGATTCATATTAAAGACATTATCGAGGCACGCAGAAAAATAAAGATCCTTTAGGCCATCGATATTTATTTTCTTATTTTGCTGCATCTTTTCCCTCAGCTTGAAATACTCCTTTTGATCCAACAGCGACTGATACTCCTTTTCCAGCATCAGAGCCGAAGGGTTATTGCAGGAAAGACAAAAAAGCAGCAAAAAAAGCGAATATCTTTTTTTCATAATATGAAGCCGGGTTAAAATTTGATAACAACCGGTGAAATTACGGGCAACTCCGGTGTTAAATTAGTCGTTTTTTAGCGTAGACTAAACCACCTGGGGCCCGAAACTGTTAAAGTTCAAACATTGTGACCATGTCAGAGAGAAAAATAACCTCCACCAACTATCGCAATCAGGCCTATCTCGAGGAAAAATGCTCCCTCAACGAGCTGCTCGACCTTGTAAGTAAAAGATGGTTCACTGACGTATTATTTTGCATCGAGGAAGGCAACAATCGCTTCAAGCTGATAAAGGACGACTTGAAATATATCAGCGATACTATTTTGTCCGATAGATTAAAGCTCCTCGAAAAATACGGATTGATCACAAGGACCGACTACGACGAAATACCTCCGAAAGTCGAGTATGCCCTCACGGATAAAGGGTCGGAATTGTCGGAATTGCTGGACCTGATGTGCCAGTTCAGCGAGACCATCATCCCTATACCCTCAAAAACACTTTCTTCTTATACAGAAAATACAACAGCGCCCATTTGACGGCCAGGAAGCATAACACCCATGTAAAGGCATTCCACGGCTCGCCCACCAGCTGATTCAGCCACATAAAAAATCCATCTGTGGCATATTTCCAGTTGATAAATCTGCTGGACATATATATAAGGATGGAATTCATGCCTATCACCGAAAAG
>Ga0105237_10002460_pt1 | contig 22991 bp, 20 predicted proteins | sample KBSC24metaG_FD_81520 | JGI IMG/M metagenome (GOLD analysis project Ga0105237, IMG submission 81520) | Corn rhizosphere microbial communities from Kellogg Biological Station, Michigan, USA - KBS C2-4 metaG | ecosystem: Host-associated > Plants > Roots > Rhizosphere > Soil | place: Michigan, USA...
ATTTATTTATACCTGTCGCACCGGTTGATACAGCATTTTTATAACCGCTTGCAGCCGGTGCTAATGGATAGGCCGCGTTTTGCTTTCCGCCGGTTGGATAAGGCTTTGCACCTGCTCGCCTTGCTTTGCATGTTATGGCTGTTTAATGATGCCCTGAGTTTTACCGTTGCTTTTGTGCTGATTGGCATGGCCGCCGAAGTGATGCTAAAATTGGATAGCAGCACGCAACTGACCACGCCGATAACCGACAGATATGATGCAAGGGAAAAAAGCCGAAGACTAAAGGAAGCCGTAGTGGCAAACCGTTTTTACGAGGATGCCGAGCTGACATTGACCTCGTTGGCTGTAAAGCTAAATATTCACCCGCACGATTTATCGCGGATTATTAATGTGGGGATGGAAAAGAACTTCAGCGACTTTATTAATGAGTTCAGGGTACGCGAAACTGCCCGGAAGATGCAGGACCCGGCCTACGACCGGCTCACACTGCTGGGGATGGCCTGCGAGTCGGGGTTTAATTCCCAAAGAACTTTCAACCGCGTTTTCAAAGAGATGACCGGCAAAACCCCGGTGGAATACAAGAACAGCCTGAAAAAAGAGTTGCCAAATGATAAGTTGGCCATCCCATTACACTTGCCGTCGGTAATATTGCGTTCAGGAAGCCCGCCAGGTTGGGCTCCTCTAAAATTGAATCGCAATTATATGTTTAAAAATTATTTAACAATTGCATGGCGCAACCTTATTAAGAACAAGGTATTGTCGCTGATTAATATCGGTGGTCTTGCAGTGGGTATGGCAGTAGTAATGCTGATCAGTTTGTGGATTTTGGATGAAGTATCATTTGATAAGTATCACGATAATTATCATCGTATAGCGGAGGTGGCACAAAATGTGACCAATAATGGCGAAGTGAAAACCTCGTTCCAGGTACCCTATCCCCTGGCAGCTGCGCTGCGCAAAAACTATGGCAGTGACTTTAAATCTGTAGCAATGTCGACGCTCCCGAGAGATTATATACTAGGGTTAAGCGACAAAAAACTGACTGAACAAGGGGTATTTATGGAAAGCGGCGGACCGGACCTGTTCACACTGAATATGCTCAGGGGCAGGCGCGATGCCATAAAGGACCCAACGTCAGTGCTCATATCGGCGTCGACAGCTAAGGCGCTTTTCGGGAATGAGGACCCGATGGGAAAAGTATTGAAGCTAAATAACCTGCAGAACCTGAAGGTAACCGGTGTTTATGCAGATCTGCCTGAAAACACCACGCTTGCCGGCCTGGCTTTTATTGGTAGCTGGGACCGCTATGAGGCAGATTACAGGCTGAGCGGAATGCGCGAGCCATGGGGGAATGGCATTGTTAATTTATATGTTCAATTAGCTGATAATGCCAACCTTGAGAAAGTGTCGTTAAAAATCAGGGATGAACAACTGCGGCATTTAAAACCGCTTTCAGCTAAAACAAAACCGGCGCTGTTCCTGCAGCCGATGAGTAAATGGCATTTGTACAGCGCATTTAAGGACGGAAAAAACATCGGTGGCAAAATACAATATGTGTGGCTATTTGGTATTGTAGGCGTATTTGTACTGCTGCTGGCCTGTATTAACTTCATGAACTTAAGTACAGCCAGGTCTGAGAAACGTGCGCGCGAAGTAGGTATTCGCAAGGCAATTGGTTCATCCCGCAGCCAGTTGATATACCAGTTTTACGGTGAATCGTTACTTTGCGTATTGCTGGCTTTTTTGGTCTCAATACTATTAGTAGCATTAAGTCTTTCAGCCTTTGATCAGCTGGCGGGTAAACAAATTGCTATTCCATGGAACAGCCCGGCGTTTTGGCTCGCCGGAATTGGTCTAAGCTTTATCACCGCTATTATCACCGGCAGTTACCCGGCACTCTACCTGTCGTCATTCAAGCCTGTGAAGGTATTGAAGGGGGTGTTCCGGGTCGGGCGGCTGGCTTCGGCCCCGCGTAAAGTACTGGTGGTACTTCAGTTTACCGTTTCCATTGTGCTGATCATCGGTACCATTGTAGTTATCCGGCAGATACTTTTTGCCAAAGACCGCCCTGTAGGCTACAGCCAGGACAGATTGGTTGCAATACCCGTCCGAACTATTGAACTCCACCAACATTTTGCAGCGATAAAACAGGCCCTTGCAAGTAACGGCACGATAACTGAAATGGCCGAAGCAGATGCTCCGCCTAACAAACGTGCCGGTACTACCGGCGGCGTGGGATGGCCTGGAGAAGACCCCAACCTGGATGACAATTTCGGCCAGGAGGATATTTCATACGATTATGGCAAAACAATTGGTTGGGAATTTAGCGCAGGCCGCGATTTCTCACCGTCATTCCCTTCCGATTCATCAGCGGTGATCATCAACCAGGCGGCAGCTGATTTTATGACCATGAAAAAACCGACAGAAAACTACATAACCTTTTATGGCCAGAAGTTTAAGATCATAGGCGTAGCTAACAACATCATTAACCGGTCGCCTTATGAACAGGTGCAACCTATGGTTTATTTTTTAGCGAAATGGGCGGGAGGTTGTTTACTGATAAAGATAAGTCCGAAAATGAGCGCCGGTAAAGCTATTCACAACATCGCTTCGGTGTTAAAAACCGAAAACCCTGAACAGCCATTTGAATACCACTTCGTTGACCAGGAATATGCTAAAGAATTCGGTGATGAGGAACGCCTGGGTAAGCTGGCTACTGTTTTCGCCGGGCTGGCTATATTTATCAGCTGTCTCGGCCTGTTTGGTATGGCATCATTCATGGCCGAACAGCGCATTAAAGAAATAGGTGTACGCAAGGTGCTTGGCGCATCAGTGTTTGCGCTGTGGCAATTGCTATCGAAAGACTTTGCCAAACTGGTGTTTTTGTCAATAATCATAGCCTCGCCTGTGGCTTATTACCTGACGCAAAACTGGCTCCTTAACTATCAATATCACACCGATGTAGCATGGTGGATATTTATCGTTACAGCTATCGGCGCGATACTCATTACATTAATAACCGTAAGTTTCCAGTCGATAAAAGCCGCATTGGCAAACCCCATAAAAAGTTTGAAGACGGAATAAGCTTACGTGAAGTGGCTGTGGAGACACAGACGCAGATAATAAAAAAATATCGAACATTGAAATATGTTGATTATCAGATATTTACAAACATTAAAAATGAAACATGCTGATAATTAGTATGTTTCATGGTGTTCCGGGTGATCCGCGCGGAAAAATGGAACGCTATCCTGGTTATAATATCATTATTCGGAAGATTATTTTTGTCATTCTGAGCGCGAGCGAAGAATCTTCAATAAGCGATATTGGCGACGGATAGGCATGTGCGCGATCTATTCGTCGTCTACCTGTCAATTTGTAAAGATTCTTCGCTCGCGCTCAGAATGACAAAATATCAGAATAGCTGATTAGCTATTGAAAACGCTGATTATACAACTTCAACGCCTTGTTGCTATGCGTGTTAGCCCTGCTGAGATGAATAAAGGTTGATACTAAAAAAGATGTTGCCAGTCCGGTAAAAACATAGGCGCCTGTCAGGTTGTGATGCTGATAAATAAAGCCCGGTTGCCCGTTGACGAAGCCTGTTGTTTCGCCGGCATATTTGTTATTGTGCACGAATTCAAGCACGGCAGCGAAGCCCGATGCAGCAAATCCTCCAAGAGAAATATAGGACCAGGTGGCATTGTTTCGTGCCAGGTTAGCTTCAGCGGCTGACGGTGCGTAGGCCATTAGCCTGACGATTACGTCCTCGCGCGTTTGTAATTTACCGCCCATAGTAAAAAGATACGACGAGTGGCGGCCTTCGCCTACAGGTATAACCTTGATAACGCTGTCGGGTTGGGGAGTTGATTTGACATTGTCCTGGGCTTTGACTAACGACGACGAAAGCAATAAAAGCAGTGTAATAGTGATTAAGTTTTTCATTTTACGGATAATTAATATTGTGATTTTTATTATCCGTTTGACTGTGCTAATACTGCTTTGTCAATTGGCTACAACGTAACAATTTTATTGCTTTGCGATGTATAAATTTCGATTATAGCTCTTTTAAAAACACCAGCGCTTTTTCAACGTGGTCGGTTGATGAAATGTGGTCGGCTTCCGATGAAAGGACCGCTATAATTTTACCTTTACGTTTATTCTTTCTCCGCGCCGCCGGGCTATACCAGGATAATACAAGTTTGGGTTTAACGATACGGTAATTTAATTTAGTGCAATGGAGTTGTTAATAGAAAAGATCAGGAGTTATGTGCCGCTCTCTTTTGATGATGAAGGCATAGCGCGCACTTTATTTCATAAGAAAACGCTAAAAAAGGGCGAATATCTACTAAAATCGGGCGATGTTTGCCGCTACGTTTTTTTTATCGAAACCGGGCTTGTAAGATATTATATCAACAATGACGGAGTAGAACAAACCAATTATTTTAACAAAGAAAACGAGTTTGTATGTGACTATATGAGTTTTCTGCCCCAAATTCCCTCATACGTTAATATACAGGCCTTAGAGGATACTACTATCTGGGTGATCAGTTACGTTGGTATGCAGCAGTTTTACAAAGAGGTAACAGCAGGCGAAAGATTTGGCCGCCTGGCAATCGAACAGGTGTTTGTAAGTGTAATCAGCCAGATAGGTTCTTTATATACGGATCTGCCTGAAACCAGGTATACGAAATTTTTAAGTGATTATGCCGATGTTGCACAGCGTATTCCCCAGTACTATATAGCCTCCTATGTGGGTATTAAACCACAATCGTTAAGCCGTATCCGTAAACGGATCTCGGGCAGGCATTAATTAACCTGGGTGAATGAACGGAAGATTTCCATTGCCCAGTTTTGTACTGTTAAAAATAACAGTACATGAAAACAACATACGAAACACAACAATGGGGCATCCGGTCGGCATCCTTTTGGATGACCCTCTTAGTAGCAGCGGGCATCATTTTTATTGGCGTCAGATTTATAGTCAGCCCCGGCGCCGGCGCTGCAGGCTATGGCATTCCCCTCATTAGCAACGATGATTTACCATTTGGAAGAATAAAAGGCATCCGCGACATTTTTTCGGGAGTAGCGCTGCTACCTCTTTTATTGTTGCGTATGCGCAAGGCAACAGCCTGGGTATTTACATCGGCAATCGTCGTTCCGGCAGCCGACTTCCTGATTGTGCTTTCAGCAAACGGATCTTCAGATATTTCTCATTTAATGATCCATGGGTCAACGGTAGCCTACATGGCTATCACCAGTTTTTTATTATTTAAATCTTAATTAATTTCTATGAATTCCTACACACTTTTCCAAATATGCCTCCTGATGCACCTTGCCGGCCTCACGCTAATGGCAGGAACCGATATTGTTGAGTTCGTCGCTTTCAGAAATATTTTAAAAACCTATCAAACTAATAAAGATGTCGCAGTGCACCAAATCGACATACTATCAAAACTTTCCGTTTTACTACTTATAGGAGGTATATTATTAGTGCTTTCAGGAGTAGGTTTTCTGATCATTACGCATAATGCCTTTGGAAGTCAGCTATGGTTTAAAATTAAGATGATATTTGTACTTGGGCTTGTACTTAACGGCATCCTAATGGGGCGAAAGAGCGGGAACCGGCTCAAACAAAGTTTGATGACAGGCGACATTGCGAAAACCCGGCAGGTAGAAGATGCAATCCGTACAATGATCAGGTTTCATTTTATTCAGCTTTGCATCTTCTTTATTGTGGTGTTAATGGCCGTTTTTAAGTTTAATTAACTTGGAAACTGTGCCATCATGCAAAAACAAAAGCCACAAATTGAAAAATTTGTGGCTTTTAACTTGTAGGCCCAACAGGACTAAAATCGAACCAATTTGAAGAAGACTTGACACGATTGTCGATAATAATATCTTGATAATCAATATTTTAAAAATTTCTTCAGCCCATTTTTAATTTATGATTTTTTGCATTTTTGTTTCGACAGTCATTCGTTTTTGAAAGTACAATCCTAAAAAATAAATAATCGGGTTATAGATGCGAATCCGACAAAGAAAGACTCTGTACAATCAGCTTTTTTCAGCCGGGAAAAAATCCGCTGTCGATTTTGATGGATCTATAGTTATTTAAATGAATATCGGGATTCATTCTTCCTGATTAACTCTCGCATACTGTGATTATACTGGCTAAGCTGATAGCACGTTGTGTTTGTGTCTGCTATTACTGTGCAGTTTGCAGCATTTCATTCTTTAGCTCACCCAGTGCAATATTGCTAAACCATCCTGATATTTCGGGATATCCAAATATATCAGGCTTTTAGTTTACAGTATAATGGCATAACTAATTGACAATTAGTTAAATACAAACATGGCACAGGCATTGTTATTGCAGCAGTGACGGAATATCATTACCACGATAAAACTAGCGCCTTTATGACAAGCACTGCCACTTCCCCTAAAAAAGATGATAAGCTTTACCTTGTAGAAGACCTCGCCAGCCAGGTATCAGTGGCTGTGCTTAATATACTCGCTAATGAGGAAGTTAAGAAAGGAGAAAGTGAAAAGTCGAAACTGCTGGCTTTTAGCAATAAGATTGCTTCAGTACGCGACAAAACACTGCTGGCGAAGATATTAAAACAGCAATTGAAAGAACTACTCGGCATCAACGATTATGTTATCCATGCCCTGAGCAGCGACAAAACAAAACACACGCCTATACTTTTTGATCCGGACGCTGATTTCGCCAACCACCCCGATTTTAAAAAGCTGGTAGGAACTGAAACAGACATTCACGACGGCATTTTTGATGTGGTGCTTTCGTCCGACGGCCCCGTATTTTTTGAAATTGATGATTGGAAAAGGCTTCCGGGAGAACCTACCTACGCTAATGCTGCAAATGCCGAGGGGCTTAGGGCAATGGTTGGGGTTGCTATTAAATACGGGGGTGAAAATATTGCCGTGATGAATTTTAAGCACAGCGATTGTAACAGGATAAGGCAGAACAAAAATCTTTTTAAAAGTATCCTCTCACAAATTGCTGTGATGATAAGCAATATCATTGCCAATGACAAGATTATCAATCAATTGGCGGAAATAAATAGCTATAAACAACTGCTTGAAGATGAAAAGACCTACCTGCGTGAAGAGATAGAAACCGCACACAACTACTCAGAGATTATTGGTGAAAGCCCGCAGATGCAAAAAGTTTTCAGGCTGATGGCGCAAGTTGCCTATTCTGACAGCACGGTTTTGTTATTAGGTGAAACGGGGACAGGAAAAGAGCTGGTGGCACGGGCTATACACAATAGTTCGCCGCGCAAAAATAAATTAATGGTGAAGGTAAATTGTGCAGCCTTGCCTGCTAACCTGGTAGAAAGCGAGCTGTTTGGCCACGAGCGGGGAAGCTTTACCGGCGCTACTGAACGACGGCTTGGAAAATTTGAACTGGCAAACGGGGGAACCTTGTTCCTGGATGAAATTGGCGAAATGCCCATTGACTTACAAGTAAAACTTTTACGTGCTCTTCAGGAAAGAGAAATTGAAAGGATTGGCGGCAAAGGCGTAATTAAAGTAGATGTGAGAATTATTGCCGCCACTAACCGCGATCTGGAAAAGGAAATGGAGGAAGGCCGTTTCCGCAGCGATTTATACTATCGGCTAAATATTTTCCCGATAACCTTGCCTTCGCTTCGGAACAGGAAAGAAGATATCCCGCTTTTGGCTGCCCACTTTATCAGCCGTTTTAGCAAAAAGGCCGGGCGTAAAATTAAAACTATCAGCACACGGGCATTGCAGGAAATGAGTATATATAACTGGCCGGGCAATATACGCGAATTGGAGCATCTGCTGGAACGCAGCATCCTGCTTTCGGAAGGAGATATGCTGAAGGTGGTACACTTGCCGGTTCAAAAAAACACAGTTGCTTCACAATGCGAAAAACATCAATTCCAGGTGCGGACCATTGACGACAACGAACGCGAGCACATACTGGAAACACTTAAATACTGCAGCGGTCGCGTAGGTGGCTATTCAGGCGCAGCAGAATTACTCGGGGTACCGCCAAGTACGCTGTTTTCAAAAATGAAGAAACTGGGCATCAGGCGCGATGTTGTATCTGATAACCTTTCACAATAACCTAAACCCACATGAAAAAAGTATTATTGCTTTTAGTCTTTTTATATGCATCGCAAGTCGCCTTTGCCCAGGATTGGGCTGAATTAAGGGCGTTGCAAAAACAATTGATAGAAAGCCGCCCTGATACCGGTCGCGTTAGTATCCTCTTGAAAATGGCCGAATTTGAAATTTTTAAACCCGGTGAATATAAAGCAGACCTGGACAGCGCGGCCAAATACATTAACCAGGCAGAAGTTTTAAACTACTCCCTGCGGTCACCCGAATCGGTAGGATACATTACGATAGAAAAATCTTACCTGGCGAAGGACAGGGGTAATATGCCGTCCGGGAAGGCAATAATGGAAAGCGCTATCCGGCAATTATCGTCAACCGGGAATAAATACCTTTTAGGCAAAGCATATTTTGGCCTGGCAGATTATTATGATATGGTAAGCGCGGCGGGACTTGAAGCGAAAATAGCATTGATCCAAAAGGCTGCAGGCATTTATCATTCCGGCGGGTTTACTGAACGGGAAGCTTTTTGCTATAAAAATCTTGGGGATTTAATTGACGATGCAGATGAGGGCTTTAAAATGACTAATAAGGCGCTAAAATTATATCAATCAATTAATTATAAAAAAATGCAGGGGGTTTATGATCTGATTGCCCAGTACTATATTATTAAGAACAATTATCAGCCTGCACTAAAATTTGGACTGGCGGCCTTAAAAACTGCCGAACAGCAAAACGACGTAAGCGGTACTATGGTAGAAATCCAAAATCACATCGGAATAATCTACGACAGGTTAAAAGATTCGGAAAATGCTATCAGGTATTTTAACATAGCTATTCAGACAGCCAGAACTATTGGAGATAACGATGCCATAATAAATTTGAAACTAAATGAAGCTAATTTATACCTGGTAGATAAACAAGCTGTTAAAGCTAAGGGAGTATTAGAAACACTTTCCCAAAAGGATATAAAAGCGTCGAACTTGTTCAATCAGGTATATTACTACCGGTTCCTTTTAAGTTGTTATACAGAATCGAAAGAGCTTGACAAGGCCCGGGTAATAAGTGTAATTTTTAAATCATTAATATTAAAAGACGAAAATAATCCAAGGGTACAAGTTGACAACAATAACGTGCTGGCCGGATATTACCTGGCTTCTAAAGAATTTAACCAGGCAAAAATAATTCTTATCAAAAATGAACAGGCTTTACGAAAACTATCGTCACCTTTTTACCTGGAGATATCTAACAGGTTATGGATGCAGATGGATACGGCGCTGCATGATTATAAGGCCGCTATTTATCACGCCATTTTACAAAAAAAATACGCTGATTCAGTTTTCAATATCAACAAGTCAAAGGCCATACAAGAGCTGCGGATTCAATTTGAAGTAAAGGAAAAAGAAAGCCAGGTGTCCTTTTTTAAACAAAAAGCATTTCTCGAATCTCAAAACCTGCGGCAAGCAAATATTGTAAAAGATTACACCTTTGCAGGTATTGTTTTAGCACTGATTATTGCGGGGCTTTTATACCGGCAAAATTTCCTGAAGCAAAAAAGCAGTAAGACCATATCCGACAAGAATGCCCTTTTACAACACCTGCTTGCCGAAAAAGAATGGTTGCTTAAAGAAGTTCACCACCGGGTTAAAAATAACCTGCATACCGTTATTTGCCTCCTGGAATCGCAGGCCGCCTACCTGGAAAATGATGCACTGAAAGCTATAGAGAACAGCCAGCATAGGATATATGCCATGTCGCTTATACACCAGAAGCTTTACCAGTCTGACGATGTAAAGACCATCGATATGGACGTTTACCTGAAAGAGTTTATTCAATACCTGGATGATAGCTTTGGTAACCCTTCCGACATCAAAATGCAATTCGAAATTGAACCAATAAAACTCGGGGTTGCGCAGGCTATACCTGTAGGCTTGATTATTAATGAAGCGGTAACCAATTCCTATAAATACGCCTTTCCAAATAATCGGTCAGGCATAATAAAAATTACGCTTCACCAATCTGAAAACTTAATTGAGCTTATAATATGCGATGACGGAATAGGTCTGGTTATAGCCGACGATTTTGAAGATGCCGGTTCCCTCGGGATGGAATTGATAAAAGGCTTATCAAGGGACTTAAGGGGAGATTTTAAACTTGATGCTAAAAATGGAACCTGCATCCGGGTGCTGTTTGAGATAAATTTGCTGGACAAAGTGGTTTCCGGATCAACCCTTTCAATTTTAGCTTAGGAACGTAAGGGTTGACTTTGTTGCTTTAAATAGTTAAACTTGTATGAAAGCTAAAATGATCTTTAACAAGTATGCGAACAAAAACTATCCTGTTTTACCTGGTTATTTTGAGTAGCATGCAATTTGTAAAAGCCCAACCCACACCCATTACCCCCGGGCAGCTAAAGCCTGCCTGGCAAAAGCTTTTGCTTGAACTAAGCACAAACTATTTTACGGTTGTTAAAGAAAACCAGGTGGATTTGGATAGCAGCCTGATTCATGTGAGTAGCATTTACAAATTAAGCCGCTTGCCCATTGCACTGGAAGGAATTGACGATAATGAATCATTAACAAACGCAACATGGTTCAACAATCGCAATGTTGTAGTTGGTGAGCGGCAATTGTTTGGTTTAAAAGGAAGACAACGTGCCCAACAATTAATAATACTCGGCGCATTTTACGCATTTGAGCCCCTGGCCAATCAAAATGCAAACAGGCTTGGGCTAACTTACCTTAAACAGGCAATAAGACTTAGCAGCCAATTAAATCAACAGAACTTGGTTTTGATAGCCCAACGCCTCATGGGCAAAATCCTTTTAAAACAAGCAGACCTGGCCGCTGCAGATGATATTTTTAAGCAGGTACTTAAAGGTTATTCTGAAAAAAATGACAAGGCCGCTGAGGCACGAACCTTGCAATGGTGGGCCTTGTATACACCGGTTACCCCAACCAGTACACCAGGCAGGTTAATAAATATTAATAATGCAGTTAAATTATTCAGCGAAACAGGGAATAGGGAGGAGCAGGTAAACGCATTAATCAATAACAGCTATTTGCTTTTATTATCCTATAACCTGGACGGCGCCCTTAAAACCGCAAAACAGGCCGTTGCTATCAGTAACAACCTTAAGTTCCCCTACTATCATTATGTAATTGCCGCTTTAAATACGATAACTATGTTCCAGGGCAAGTTCGGCGAGCCATTAGGTTATTGCCTGGAAGCAGTGCAAAACTGCGAGAGGCTGAGGGATAGTATCGGCCTTCCCTATTTTTATACCAATACCGGCACCTTATACAGCCTGGAAGGCGACCGGGAGGAAACCGCATTAAAGTGGAATTTAAAAGCCATAAATTGCTTTTTGCATCAAAAAGAACCTTGTTATGTTGTAATGTGCAACTCGGCAACCGATTTGCTGTTGGCAAAACGGCCTAAAGACGCGTATGCGGTAATTCAAAGGGTATACAATGAAGTCCCGCCAAAGCTGGCGACAGATTCTTTATTTTATTATTTATCACTTGGTACTTATTATACTGAGGCTGATATTACAAATTTACCATTAGCGGAAGTTAATTTGATTAAAGCCGATCAAATTGAAAAAGAACTGGAAAAGCATGGTATGGCCGTGCGGAAGGCAGCAGTTTTATTTGCATTCGGCACTTTATACCGTAAACAAAATAAATTGAACGAAGCAAGGCGCTGTTTTCAGCAATTTACCGAACAAACCGCCATGGGAGGCGGCTTTATATATTCGAGGGTAAAAGCCTGGGGGAATCTCATAAAGATAGATTCGTTATTGGGGGATAAGGACAAACAGCTGAACGATCTTTGGCATTATAACGATTTATTAAACGAAGACTATCGCGTATCAAAAACAAAGCTTGCCGAAGAGCTACAGGTAAAATATGCCACCGAAAAGAAAGAAAGCCAGATAAGGGAGCTGACGCAAAGGGGCGAGCTGGAAAAAGCTAACCTGGAGCAGGCCAACCTTGTAAAAAATATCACCGCAGCAGGTGTTATACTCCTGGTTATTATAGCAGGGCTTCTCTATCGCCAAATGACGGTTAAGCAAAAAAGCCATGACATTATTGCACAGAAAAACGACCTGCTGCAACGGCTGCTTGAAGAAAAAGAATGGCTGGTAAAGGAGATTCATCATCGTGTTAAAAATAACCTGCATACGGTGATTTGCTTGTTAGAATCGCAGGCGGCCTATCTTGATAATGACGCGCTGAAGGCCATCGAGACAAGCCAGCATAGAATTTATGCGATGTCGCTTATTCATCAAAAGCTATATCAATCAGATGACATTAAGGTTATCGACATAAACGCATACATTACAGAATTTATCCAATACCTGGCAGACGGTCTTGGTGCGCCAAAAAATATAAAACTAACATTGAATATCGATGCCATAAAACTTGGCCCCGCCCAGGCTATACCTGTCGGCCTTATTATCAACGAAGCGGTCACTAATGCCATTAAACATGCATTCCCGGGAAACAGAAAAGGAGAGGTGCATATTAGCCTGAAAGCGTTGGAGAATTACATTATTCTTTCCGTTTCAGACGATGGGATTGGTTTCAACATCGAGAATAACGGAGAAACAAAATCCCTTGGTCTCGAATTAATTAAAGGCTTAAGCAAGGACCTTCGCGGGAGTATTAGTTTTGAAACAAATAACGGTACCGCTATCATTTTAAAGTTTTTGAAAAACCCGATGGCTACGCCTGTTGATATAAGCAGCGACTTGCATTTTAACACAACCGCCTAATGAAAAGTAAATTATTAATTGTTGAAGACCAGTTTATTGAAGCCAATAATTTAAAAATTATTTTAAAGAAGGCGGGTTATGCGGTTTGTACTATAGCGCGTTCCGTACCCGAAGCCATACAAATAGTTGACAGGGAAAAGCCGGATATGGTTTTATTAGATATATTCCTTGACGGCCCGGAAACAGGTATTGACCTGGCGCATACGCTGAATAAAAGGAATATCGCCTTTGTGTTTCTTTCAGCTAATTCAAACAAGCAAACGCTTAATGCGGCTAAAGCCACCAATCCGTATGGTTTTTTAGTTAAGCCATTTCGTGAACGTGATGTTTTGGTTATGCTCGACGTGGCTTTATACCGGCACGATCATAATCAGAAGGAAGACAACGGAGTTGCAAAAAAAGAGCTTAAGCAAGAACAGGATGATGCTTTCAAAATGATAAAAGGAGCCAGCAAAAAATTAATGGCTGTACTGGATGAAGTGGCCGTAGTAGGCAAGTCTGACGTGTCCGTACTCATATTAGGCGAAAGCGGTACAGGTAAAGAGTTGGTGGCTAAGGCGGTTCATCAAATTTCGAACCGGCGGTCAAAACCACTTGTGGTGGTTAATTGTGCAGCACTGCCGGCTAATTTAATAGAATCGGAATTGTTTGGACACGAGAAAGGTTCATTTACAGGTGCTTCCGAAAAGAGAATTGGCAAGTTTGAGCAGGCTGATGGCGGGACAGTTTTCCTGGACGAGATAGGCGAGCTGCCGCTTGACCTGCAGGTTAAGTTCCTGCGGGTTTTACAGGAAAAAGAAATTGAGCCGATAGGCGGAAAGAAAAAGGCCGTAAATGTAAGGGTAATTGCCGCCACTAACCGTAACCTGATCGACGAAATGGCCTCAGGCAGGTTCAGGATGGACTTATATTACAGGTTGAACGTGTTCCCTATAACTTTACCGCCGCTGCGCGAGCGGAAGGAAGATATAGTTTTGCTTGCGGAACACTTTTTAAAACTGTTCTCGTTAAAAGAACAAAAGCAGATTACCGGCTTTTCTGACCATGCCTTAAACGCACTGGTTAATTACTCGTGGCCGGGCAACATCCGCGAACTGGAAAATATTATAGAACGAAGTGTGTTGCTGGCAAGCGGGAGATTAATCACTTCCGTTTCAGTACCCGTTGAAAGCAAACCGGCTGTGAGCGATACCTTTGCAAAAGTTAAAACCATGACTGAAAACGAGCGCGACCACATACTTGCCGCCCTGGAGATCTGCAACTGGAAAATATACGGAGAAGGGGGGGCAGCAGAAATGCTTGATATGAACGGGAATACCCTGCACTCGCGTATGAAAAAATTGGGTATCGAAAAACATATCTCTTCCAAAAAATAACCTTCAAATCAGGCCTGCAATAAGCGCGGTGTCAGCTTAAGTTCCGTTGTAAATTCCTTGTCATCAATTTTATCAATTGATGTTTTCGCAGGTTTAATAACTGTTCTTTCTGCTTTTACGCTTGCTGTTTTAACCGCTGCGCTGTTATAAAATACCAGCACTGCGCAAAACAGCATAATTAAATGGCTAACGATAAATACTGCATTTTCCATAACGTTTTTAGCATACCACTCCTAAATTCATGCCATATGTATAATTAATTGATTGTCAATTAATTGATGAATGTCGCGACTGCGAATTACTAACGAAATATCGCTTATTGCCGATGATATCGCTATAATCTTTCTTTCAAATTTGCGCGTGCCTGTCTAAACCGGTCATTTCCTAATGAATCAATGCCCGTTATATATCATCGCAAGGGCATACATCAGCGATATTTAGCCGGTTAAATCAGTTTGGCTTTTGATGTATCTATCTGAACTCAAGTTTGTTAGCTGTTTGGCACAATAATTTCAACTAATGGCGAAAACGCACAAAGTAACAGTTAATTATTACCAGTGCGCTTACTTACAACAATAGATACTTTACTGCATGGTTGTGTTGTGCTACCACAAACAACAGGCACCCGGCAAAGCCGTACCGGGGTGAACACAAATAGTGGGATCGATTACCAGATATAGCTGAATATTGCACGGTTGAGCCGCAAATAAGCTATTACCTGTCCCCGGCATAATGCAGGCAAAGGACGGTTACAACCCCGTGAAAATGCAGAGTATGCCGTAAGTAATACATTCTAAAACAATCATAAATTTAAAATCTATTAATTATGCCTTTTGTAAATGTTAAACTGGTTGAAGGTGTGTTCTCTACAGAACAAAAACACGCAATGGCCGCAGCGTTAACCGACGTTATGGTAAAATTTGAAGGTTCGGAAGCTTTTCGCGAAGTGGTTTGGGTGCTTATTGAAGAATTGCACCCAGATGGCTGGCACATGGGCGGCAGGCCTTTTGAAGGACCTAAATCGCTGATGGAAACGCTTGGCAAATCGAAAGCGCTTTTTGAATCGATTGACGGGCACCCAACATCACGCACCGAATTTGCGGCAGCATTGCCTGCAAAGTAGCAAACTGCCAATCGACATTGTGCGGCATGGTTTCAATTTGTAACTTGCCGCACATTTTAATTAGCTGCCTAAAAATTGCCTGTCGAAAACCAAATACAAATGACTGTCAGGGAAATTGACGGACCATTTCTTGAATCTGCCAGGCAGTTTCCTTTGTACACTGTCATTTTCATCACCCGGGGCAACGGGATGTATTATGCCGATATAGGTAAATTTGCCTTTAAAGCACCGGTGTTGCTATTTTCGACCCCTTTACAAAAGATTTTTTTGGCTAAGGATGAATTGTTAACCGGGTATGTCATTCAATTCCACGGCGATTTTTATTGTATTGAGTATCACAAAGCGCGGGTATCGTGCAATGGTTTGCTGTTCAATAATATTTATATCGAGCCGTCGGTGAATCTCACGGATACGGAAGAGGAATCGTTCAGGTCGGTATGCCTTGATATGCTGAAAGAGTTTACTGCCAACGAACCAGATGACGTTGTGATGCGCTCATACCTGCAACTTTTCCTGGCCAAATCAAGCAGTGTAAAACTTAAAGCAATGGCCGGGCCATCCGCAGAAAAGGTAAAAGATGAACAGATGGAAGCCTTTATGCAACTGCTGGAAACCAACTTTTTGACGCTGCATAAGCCGGCTGACTATGCTGAACGTTTAACAATGACACCAAATAGCCTGAGCAAAAAAGCGTTGAAATACTACGGCAAATCGCCATCGCTGATGATACAGGAACGCCTGATATTGGAGGCAAAAAAGAAATTGCACCTTACCCGGCAAAGCATTAAGGAAATAGCTTACGCTTTAAATTTCTCCGACGAATTTTATTTCAGCCGCTTTTTCAAAAAATTTACTAAAGTATCGCCGCAGGCCTACCGCGAGCAGGCAGGCATTTCCATAGTGGCAGATATGGAAGCGTAATCTCCTGTTTTTTCCTGGCAACTAATTTCACCGGCACAAAAGTGCAGGACTTATCCCTGTTTGTCCATGTTATGCCCTTTCGGTACAGGTTAACTTTGACTTGTCAAAAAAAATAATCGTTTTCAATTATGAACAAATCATTTATACATTCCATAGCAGGCCTTGAAGGGTTTGGTAAGTTAGCTATCCGTTATGGTATAGTCATCGTGTTTTTATGGATAGGCGGGTTGAAATTTACTGCCTACGAAGCTGATGGTATTGTACCATTCGTGGCCAATAGCCCGTTCATGTCCGGCTTTTATAAGCAGCCCGAACAATATAAAAAACACATGAATCCCGAAGGTGCCCTGCTGCCCGCCAATCATAACTGGCACCAGGAAAACAACACTTACGGGTTCTCTTACGGTCTCGGCATCTTCCTGATCATTTTAGCGCTGCTGGTAGCATTTTACAGGATAGTGCCGCTGCCAAGCATGGTTGCAAGTATACTGATGTTTGTAATGACCATAGGCACTTTATCGTTCCTGGTTACCACACCCGAGGCTTGGGTGCCCCATTTAGGCGACCCGGCATACGGCTTCCCGTACCTGTCGGGCAGGGGACGCCTGGTTATTAAAGACATCGTTATCCTGGGCGGCTCTATAATCAATATGAGCGAATCGGCCCGGCTGTACTTATATAAACAAAAATCGAAACTCAATTAAAAATAAAACAATGAAAAAGATATCAGTTCCAACAATCGACCAGGTTAGCCCTGAGTCAAAAATATTATTTGAAGGTTTGCAGCGCCGCATGGGCAAAGTGCCCAACCTGTACGCAACGGTAGGTTATTCATCGCACGCATTGCAGGGTTTTCTTGATTTTGATGCTACCCTGGGCAAAGGTGCTTTTAACGGCAAGCAACGCGAAGCAATTGCGCTTGTAGTGTCTGAAGTAAATAATTGTGCCTACTGTTTGGCAGGCCATACCATGGCTGCTGTAAAAAATGGTTTAAGCATCGATGAAACCCTTGCTATCCGAAAAGGACATTCCTCAGACCCAAAGATTGACGCGGCCGTAAAACTTGCCAAATCTATAGCCGAAACAAAGGGCCACGCCGACGAAGCCGCACTGGACGAATTTTATAATGCCGGTTTTGATGAAAGCGCACTAATGGATTTAATAGGATTGGTTACCGTAAGGATATTTACCAACTACGTATTTGCAGCTACCGATGTACCTGTAGATTTCCCGGCCGCACCTGCCCTTAATTAAAGTTCACTTTAAAACACAGACGATGAAAGCTTACGGCACCACCATATTGCAGGTAAAGCTCGCCCCAAAGGAAGCCATCAACCTGCTCGAGAAGACTCTGAAACAAAACGGCGTAACTATTTATGCACGGATTGACCAGCAGGACGAAGCCCGGAAGGCGGGAATTAAGACCCTGCCGATAGAATTTTTGATGTTCGGCAATCCTGCAAAGGGCGGCACCGTGATGCAGCTAAGCCCGATTGCAGCACTTGATTTGCCGCTCAAGGTAGTAGCCTACCAGGATGACGAGCAAAATAACTTTATCATTTTTAATAAAGCGAGCTTTCTGGCAGAACGTTACAGCTTAAACAGCGCAACTGCGTCCCAATTGGATATAGCGCCGTTATTGTCAAAATTATTTAGCTAAACCTGCCCGGTTCTTTTTACCAGTAATCATTACCATGAAAAATAAAGTTCATTACCACAATGCGATCGTTAACGATCTGAATATTTTTTACCGCGAGGCCGGCCCGGCAGATGCACCCGTAATTGTGTTGCTGCACGGTTATCCCACCTCTTCGTTTATGTACCGCAACCTGATACCCATACTGGCGGAACGGTACCACGTAATTGCGCCTGATTTGCCTGGATTTGGGTTTTCCGATAGTCCACCGAGGGCAAATTTCGATTACACATTTGATAACCTGGCGGAAGTAATGAACGGCTTAATTAAAAAAATGGGTCTTGATACCTTTGCCTTATATGTTTTTGATTACGGGGCGCCGGTAGGATTCAGGCTCGCGCTTTTAAATCCTGACAAAATCACCGGTATTATTTCGCAAAATGGCAATGCTTATACAGAGGGGTTAAGCAAAGAATGGAACCCCCTGCAAAAATACTGGAAGGAGCCAACCGATGAGAATCGTGAAGCGTTGCGCGAATTTATGTCTATCCACGTTACGCGGTTTCAATATGAACATGGCGTAGCCGATACATCGCTGATTTCGCCGGACACTTATACACTTGACCAGCACTTTTTAGATAAGCCGGAACACGTAGACATTCAGCTCGATCTGATACTGGATTACAGGACGAATGTTGCGATGTACCCTAAATTCCAGGCTTATTTTAGAACGCGGCAGCTACCAATATTGGCGGTATGGGGTAACCAGGACCCTTATTTTATACCGGCCGGGGCCGAAGCTTATAAAAAAGACAGCTCAAATGCAATTGTGAAATTTTATGACACAGGGCATTTCGCACTCGAAACACATGCAGAAGAAATCGGGGCAGATGTACTTGATTTTTTGAAGACTATCAACTTAAAATAAATTATGGAGCCTAAAATTAGAGTTGGCATCATCGGCGTAAATGCCGAAAGGGGCTGGGCGACGCTTGCCCATATACCTGCACTAAAGGCGTTGCCAGGGTATGAAATTATCGCTATCACCCATCGTAACGTTGCGGACGGAAAAAACATCAGCGAAAAATATGGCATTGCGCATGTGTATCCAACGGCGGCCGACCTGCTGAACGATGCAGCAATCGATTTGGTTGTTGTAACGGTGAAAGTGCCGTTGCATAAGGCATTGGTTATGGCCGCATTGAACCATAACAAAAATGTGTTTTGCGAATGGCCGCTGGGAAACGGCCTGGCCGAGGCCGAAGAAATAGTAGCGCTTGCAAAAGAAAAAGCTATTCAATGTTTTGTGGGCTTGCAGTCGCGGGTGGCGCCGGCAGTAAAGTTTGTGAAAGACCTGGTGAAGCAAGGTTATGTCGGTAAAGTGCTGTCGACTTCCATGGTTGGCTCAGGCATATACTACGGCTCATTTATCGACCAGGCATCCACATGGGCGCTCGACCCGGTGAATGGCGCGGGCATGATGCATACCACATTTGCAAATTCGGTAGACGCCCTGTGCTATGTTTTAGGGGAATTTACCGAATTGGGCGCAACTGCGGCTAAACTGCGCACAGAAACAACCGTGATGGAAACCGGGAAAACCACCCCGATGAATATTTACGATCAGATTGCTGTGAATGGAATCCTGGAAAATGGTGCAGTTGCATCGGTGCATTTCAGGGGCGGTTTATCAAAGGGCACCAACTTTCATTGGGAAATTAACGGCACGGAAGGCGACCTGGTGATTACCGCTGGTGGTGGCCACCCCGGCGTATATGAGCCGATAATTAAGGGCGCCTCCTATGCAAGCGAGATCATTGAAATACTCGATGTGCCCGAAACGTACTTTAAAATACACAGGGAAGCAGTACCCGGGCCGGCGCACAGTGTTGCCGAAAATTATGGCCGTATAGCAAGCGACCTGAATACCGGGACGCACCTGAGCGCTAATTTTCACGATGCTTTAGTCCGCCACCGGATGATAGCGGCAATAGAAAACGCAGCAGCTACCGGCACGAAACAGCATTATTTATAAATAGCTCCTGCTAACTTAATTCAATAACTTCTAAAATTTATCGACTCCATGAAAAAACGATTTATCACACTGCTCGCCGCCTGCTTGTTTGCAGGCGGCACTGTTGCAGCACAAACCACAAATGCTGATGTACCAAAGCCGAAATCGGTAACTATTGATGTTAGCCTTACAAAAAAGCAGGCCGACGTAATGATGCATGCAGGGCTGATGTTTTACGCCTTTTGGAACACGGGGAACGAAAAATACCTGCATGAAGCAGTCTCCGCCGATTTTTTTGACAACACGTTGCCTAAAGGCCGCCCGCAGGGGTATAAAGGCATCCTGTTTGCGTCGGCAAACTTCAGGAAAGCCGTTCCCGACCTTAAATGCAGCGTAGAGGACATCATTATCACCAAAGACAAAATCACCTGCCGCCAGGTTTATACCGGCCATAATACAGGCCCGCTGGGCAACCACACCGCGAGCGGCAAAGATGTCAAGTTTTTTGCGATAGATATCCTTCACGTACGCAATGGGAAAGTTTATGAAGATTGGCACCTGGAGGATAATTTGACTTTTTTACAGGAGATAGGGGCAGTAAAATAAAGATCACCATGAAAAAAAATAAAATTATTTGTTTAGGTATTTTAGCATTAACCATGTTTGCCTGCAATTATGCGAAGTCGGCAATACTGCCGACGCATTACCGGAAAGTTAAGGTAGACGGCGTGCACATATTTTACCGCGAAGCCGGACTGACCACCGCGCCGGTGATTTTGCTGATGCATGGCTATCCAACGTCGTCGTTCATGTTCCGGAATCTTATCCCGTTGTTAAGTGACAGGTACCACATTATCGCGCCTGACTTGCCCGGGTTCGGATTTTCTGATTTCCCTTCAGAGAAAGATTATGCTTACAGCTTTGACCATTACGCGCAAACCATGCAGGCATTTATCGATAAGCTGGGTTTAAAATGTTTTGCTATTTACATATTCGATTACGGTGCGCCTGTAGGATTACGGCTGGCAATGCATAACCCGGGCCGGATAACCGGAATTATTACGCAGGATGGCAATGCTTACGAAGAAGGTCTGCTGGATTGGAGCCATGGCCTGGTAAAAGCCTATTGGGATAGCCCAACCCCCGGTAACCGGAACGCATTGAAAAAATTTTTCACTTTGAGCGGAACGAATTTCCAATACCGGCATGGCGTTACCGATTCGACACTGATAGCACCGGAAACAATCTACCTCGACCAAACCCTGATGGACAGGCCCGGCAACATTGCCGTTCAGCTCGACCTTATCGGCGATTATAAAAATAACGTAAAAATGTACCCGCAATTCCAGGCCTATATTAAAAAACAACAGCCTAAAATGCTTGTATTGTGGGGAATTAACGACCCTTATTTCTCGCCGAAAGGCGCGTGGGCATTTAAACGTGATGACCCTAAGGCGATTGTTAAATTATATAACACCGGGCATTTTGCCTTAGAAACAAATACTTATGAAATAGCGCAGGAGATCAACAGGTTTCTGCCGACGCTTTAATTTAAAAACATATCAAAATGAAAGCACTCGTTTTAGAACAGTTTAATACCCCTTATACCGAAAAAAAACTGAATACGCCAACCGCCGGCATCGGTCAGGTATTGGTGAAGATAAGCGCCAGCGGGGTTAACCCGTTGGACCTTAAAATAAAATTGGGCCAGGCGGCGCATGCACAGGCTAAGCTACCGGCTATACTTGGTATCGACCTCGCCGGTATCGTAACGGAGGTTGGCGAAGGTGTGAAAAACTTCCGTATTGGCGACGAAGTATATGGGATGACAGGCGGTATAGCAGGCGTACCCGGCTCATTGGCTGAATATGCAGCGGTAGATGCCGACCTATTAGCCCGTAAGCCGAACAATTTAAATATGCATAATACAGCAGCCCTTCCGCTGATTTTTATAACAGCCTGGGAGGGTTTGGTGGACAGGGCTAACGTCGGTCCGGGGAAAAATGTGCTTATCCACGGCGGAGCTGGCGGCGTTGGGCATGTAGCTATACAGATAGCCAAAACTCGTGGAGCAAATGTATTCAGTACGGCCTCGCCGGACAAGCATGACCTGATAGGATGCTATGGCGCACAGCCGATTGATTACACCAGCCTTACGGTTGAAGAATACGTAGAAAAATACACTCACGGTGAGGGCTTTGACATCGTGTTCGACACCGTTGGCGGTGCTGTGCTTGATGCTTCGTTTAAAGCAGCCAAACAGTATTACGGGCATGTGATCAGCATATTGGGCTGGGGAGCGCACCACCTGGCCCCATTATCATTTAAAGGGGCTACCTACTCAGGGATTTTTACCCTCTACCCGCTTATTACCGGGAAAGGGCGCGCACACCACGGCGAAATATTAAGGGAGGCTACATTGATGGTTGAATCGGGCCGTTTGATACCGAATGTAGACCCTATACGGTTTGTCCCATTGCAAATAGAAGAAGCTTACCAATTCCTCCAGGATGGCCTTAATAAAGGAAAAGTAGTGATAGATATTGACTTTTAAAACGTATAAATCTACATTGTAATGGAAACCAATAACCGCATTTCCTTTTTTGAATTTATCCCCATCAGCGTTTTTGGCGCTGTAATGGGGCTGTGCGCGCTCAGTTTTGCCTGGAAGCTGGCCGCACATTTATGGGGTGTGCCCGCTATTATTGGGCAGGTTACCGGCATAATGGCCATATTGCTGTTTTTAATATTGTCGGTAGTGTTTTTGGTTAAGTTGAAGAAGTTTCCGTCAGTCTTGCACAACGAATTTAGTCATCCTATATCGGTGAGCTTTTTTGGTACGGTGATCATTGCCCTCCTGTTAATCACCGGTATTCTTTTGCCGGTGCTGCCGCTTACTGCGGAAGTTATATGGACAGTGGCCGCAGCTGGCATGTTTATATTTGCCTGGTTTGTGCTCCGCAAATGGCTCGACCACCAGCAGGCGCCCGAGAGCGCTATACCTGCGTGGATCATCCCTGTTGTCGGTA
>Ga0105237_10002462_pt1 | contig 22985 bp, 15 predicted proteins | sample KBSC24metaG_FD_81520 | JGI IMG/M metagenome (GOLD analysis project Ga0105237, IMG submission 81520) | Corn rhizosphere microbial communities from Kellogg Biological Station, Michigan, USA - KBS C2-4 metaG | ecosystem: Host-associated > Plants > Roots > Rhizosphere > Soil | place: Michigan, USA...
CGCGCTCGTTCCTCTGGCCATATTGCGTTTGCTAATACAAGCAGGAATCTTACGTGGAAAGTTGATGTCCAAGAAGAAGTTTCTCTCTGTTGCAAAAGATGGCTTTGGCTTTTGTAGTGTTACCTTTGGCTGGGACATGCATGATCAGACCTACTTTCGAGAGCTAGAGATCAGCAACAAAGAGAATGGGTACAAAGATCTGGTCGCAAAGGTGGACCTCTCTAGCTTTCGCCGCATCCCCTGGGAAGACAATGTCCCTTTCTTCCTCGTCAGCTTCTACGATCCAGACACAGGCAAGCCCATCAGTGCTTGTCCCAGAAGCCTCCTTCGAACCGCCGTTGCCAAACTGCAGAAGGCTGGCTATGGCGCCATGGCTGGAGCCGAGTACGAGTTCTTCACCTTCCGTGCTCCCCGAGATGATTCCATCCAGACCAAACATCCCACCTCCGCCACCACTGCACCTTTCCTGCAGACGAATCCTGTCAGTGCCCTGCCGCATCTGACTCAGGGAATGTTCGGATACTCCCTGACTGACCCCATACACAATCAAGATTGGTTCTATGGTATCTGGGATGCCTGCGAGAAGTTCAAATGCAATATTGAAGGTTGGCACACCGAATCTGGCCCTGGAGTTTTCGAGGCTGCCCTGGAGTTTGGGGAGATTACGGAAATGGCGGACCGTGCAAGTTTGTTCAAGTATGTCGTCAAAGCCATCGGAAGTAAACATGGAATTACTCCCTCATTTATGGCCAAACCAAAAGAAGGACTTCCAGGCAATTCTGGTCACGTTCATTGCTCCATTGTGGATAAATCGGGCAAGAATCTTTTCTACAGAGGAGAAAGGGATCCGAATCCTCCATATCAGGATCTTGAATATGTCTCAGACCTAGGTCGCCAGTTTCTTGCTGGACTGCTCGAAGGTCTTCCAGATGTGATGCCAATTATTGCCCCCACCATCAATTCCTACAAACGCCTGGTGGAGAACTTCTGGGCTCCGGTCACTGTCTCTTGGGGTCTTGAGCATCGAGCGGCATCCATCCGAGTTATCGCCCCGCCTACAGCCTCCGCCAAATCAACAAGATTTGAGATTAGGGTTTGTGGTGCTGATTCAAATCCATCTCTCGTCCTTGCAACCATCGTTGCACTCGGATGGAGAGGGATTGAGAAAAAGCTCGAAATCACGATTCCACCCCTCGGGAAGGGCGAGGAAGTGGGTAGCACTGCTGATAAAGGAGAGAGACTTCCCAAAAACCTGAAAGACAGCACGGCAAGATTCATGGCCGAGGAAAGTATTGCACGTGAAGTGTTTGGGGATGAGTTCGTCGATCACTATGGAGGTACAAGAGAGCATGAGCTACGATTATGGGACGAAGCCGTTACCGACTGGGAGGTAAGACGCTATATCGAGACCGTTTGATGAAGACAAACCACCGGTTTATCCTTTGGAATTTGGCGACGGCGTCATGGAGCTGTGCATACATCCAAATTCAAGTTTCCTGTATTCACTGATGAATCGCTTTCATGTGGCTAACCAAAGGTTGCGCCCAAAAGAACTCCGTTCGCAACGACGCTACATGTTCTATGAGATTATCTGGTCGCAGTGATCTCCACTGGCGCAAAACATTCACCAATCGACCACTTGTGTGTTCAAGTGCGATTGAGAAACAAGGCTGGTTGAATAGACAGGTAACCATTCACTGCAAGTCTACAATTTTTCACTCTTCATCCCTATTGTTCCCATTGTCACCACCGCACACGCCTCCTGATTCACATTCATTCCTTTGTGCATATACTACATATTTAGAAATAGCCTTTCCTTTACCATTACGAGATTTTGGTGCCTCTTTGTCCCTACTTCTGTATGCTCAAGTGAGTATATTTGATGTCCTCAGACTCTCAAGGAGTATCGTTTCAACACCCCTTTTGTCAACTGCGTGTTTATTTTATCATTTGTATATATCCCGTTACTCCAATTCCCTCAATAGCACCATGGGTGTCAACAGTCGTCCAAGAAGAAGCTTGAAGCCTACCCTACGGCTGCTTGAGGCACAAGGCTTGGTTAAGCCTCCTAAAATGACACTCCCCTTAACCAACAGCGTCAGTGAAAAGGACACTTCCAAAGGAGCAGAGCCGGTCTCTAGCCCTCGTAGAAGTTCAAGGATAAAATCAATTGTCACCCAAACGACACATTATACTCAGAATGCAAGGCGGCAGACAAGGCGCATTGTCCATTGTGAACCTAAGGATCCGATTCAAAAGCTCTGCAGTGCCTCTCTCGCGAAAATCTACAAGGAGATTAATTTGTTTGCTCGACGAGACATGTCAAAGTTCTGGACCCCAAAGGAACAGAAGAAGCTGAACGATGAGATGGGAGCCGTCCAGCAAATCCTACGGCAAGCCAGGATGATTCGTTCCCTCAGTCAAATCCCATTAGGACAGCACAAGTGCTTACAAAGACGGCTCAACACTTTCAGAACAGACATTCCAGCGGTCGTCAGGGCGGTAGCAAGGGCTAACGCAGACTGGTCGATCGCGAGAGACATACAACAAAGGTTCACGGACTTTTGTGAAAGCCCCAATCTCATGATCTTGAGTATTTGCGCTCACTCTCAGACATTCAGAGAAGCCATCTCCAGGTCGGACGAGGACTGCCAGCAACAGAAACTGCCAGAATGGGATAGTCTGTTTGCAATGATTAAATCCAGCGCATCCAGTCTAGAACTCTTCGCGCAAGTTCGAAATTTGGCGTGGAAGACGGCCCTCGAGCACTCAAATAGCCATTTTGGCGTTCTCCTGGACCACCTTTTCATCAAGCCCCACAGCATCCCCGATATTGGAATGGAAAGCTTTGGTATTAAACCGAGTGACCTGGATCAAGTCCACGATATCGGTCTCGACAAAGAACCAGGCTCGTGGGTCCTTTCTGGAGGGAAGGGCCCCGCGTGGAGAAGCAGGATTGAGATCTTGCCAACGAAACCGACGCTGTCCGAGTTAAAAGAGAAAAACCCTTCAGTCGAACTGCTGTCTAAAATGGACGTGCTCCAGGAAAACATCAACGAATCGACCGTTCTCCCTGATTACCGATATCCCGAATGGATGAAACCGCGCGACAGCAAGCAACCGACAGATCCTCGATTTGCCGGGTACGAGCAGGAGCCGTGCGAGGTTTGTGGCAGGAAGGGCACGCCAAAGTCGGCCAGAGACAAGATCAGGCTGTGTAGATGCACGTTTGATGACCTCCAGAGGTGCTACAGGCAAGACGAGACACTCTTTGAAGTGTTTGACACGGAGCGGTTGGGAGCAGGGGTACGAGCGCTGCAGGACTTCAAGGCCGGCACCTTCATTGGCGAGTACGTTGGCGAGGTCTATCCTCACGGTAATGACGAGGGGAGCGACAACGACTGGGTCTCGCGATACGGGCATGGTCTGTACATGATGTACGCGGAAAATATCTGGATGGACGGCGTCCCAACAAGAAATCCAAAAAAGAAACAAAAGCACATGTACTGCATTGACGCCGCCCGGCTGGGAAACTGGACGAGGTACATCAACCACAGTTGCCGGCCCAATACAGCATACAAGTCCGTCAACGTCGGCCATCGGAGATTGATCCTGATTAAAACCACCAAAAACATCGCCTTTGGCGAGGAGCTGACCGTCAACTATGGCAACTGGTACTTCAACAACATCGACTTCGGCTGCAGGTGCGGCATGGCCTGCTGTCGTCGTTGGGTCGAGGGGCTAGTCCCGGATGATGCGCCCAAGCCGGATACCTTAGAGGACGCAAAGGCGAAGGGTACGGCCCCGTCATGGGCAATGGCGGATGATCATGTCCCGTTCGATAAGCCTATAGCGAAGAGTAGGCTGGGTTTGGCTCTCGTAAACAAGAAGAGGAAGAAGGAGGAGGATGATGAGGAGAGTGAGCGCAAGAGGAAGAGATAGTGAGACGAGACTTAGATGAAAATTTTCCACCAATATCTTGCTCAATTGCAAACTTTCAATTGAATCGAGTTTCTCTGCTCACCAGTCTTCACTTTTAGGGGTTGGTTTACCAGGGTCAACGAGGCTCCTTATTCTTTGGGATTCAGCCTTGTCAATTTTCTCCACCTCCATACACGTGACCGTAAACCGAATTCCTCACTTTTTCACCCATACTCCTTCCTACCTCCCTAGGTACTCGCATACACTAGGTCTAAGCTGTGCACGTTGAGGCATGACCTTAAAATGTCCATATCGACGTGTTTCGTACGCGACATGGCGTCTGCAACTATTTCGTACCCTGTGTTACAATGAAATTGGGAACAGTGCTCCAAAATCTCACTTCCAACGAGAATCGCGGAAACGGCACTACAGCACCTCTCAGCGTCGCCAGAAAGATGCATCGAGCCGACATCCCGACAATCATTTCCCAAGTCCAAATCATTCGCTTGATGACCCTATTGCCCACGAAGCCTCGCCGCCGAACCCTTTCGACTCTGAGGGCGTCAACCGCATGAAAGACGCCCTTGCGGGGGTGAATCTATTACGCGCGAAGGCCGGCCGACAAGAAGGCTTTAAAGTGTGGCTGCCTGAGGACACTGTCCGTCATGAATCGCCAGTGGGATATAAACTCAAGAATCAGCATGGGCGCCGTAGGAAGAAGGAACGTGCTCCGAAAGATGGCACAGGATTGGAAACGAATGTTTGGGCTCGCATCCTTAGCAGCCCTATTCGAGCATGTTGGAGCAGCGGTACAAGGCTACCGGTGGCGCTACTGAGCAACTGGAGTTTGGTCAGAGCACCGACATCGGACTCTATCTACGCACTGCCGACAGAACTGGCAGATTTAGATGCCTTTGAGGAGAAGATGGCTGCGGAGATGTATAAAGAGCAATGGAAGTTCAAGGCCCAAGAATGGCGAGCCGATGCCAAAAAACGCCGCGCCACATCCGACGAGGTCCAGAGCACTGAGATTGTGCACCAAGACTCGAACGTCAAAGACATATCAACTTCACCTGCAAAAAGCCCTGGTCGTCGTCGCCGCGATCCTTTTAGCACACGCGTTTTCACATACATCAACTACATTCGGCACCTCACAGCGAGTATTGCAAAAAATCGAACTTCTAACTCATGGAAAGATGTAGACAAGAACACACCGATTCCCTTTGACAGCGGACGTCTGTTCTCTCCCAAGATCAGGGAGACTTTGCATACAGCCTCCCATTACGAGGCCAATAGGTTGAAGGTCGCGTTGGCTAGAAAAGAATTAGAGAAGCCTCCTCATGAGTCAGACAAGTTCGCCTTCAAGACCTCATACTGGCAGCCAGACATTGACGATCGGCTGACTCGCATCCTACAAAAACGTCTCGTCCTTGCCCTGAGGACAACGGTCGAGGTGCTGGATGGGTCTCTTCGCAAGCAGCTTGAGAGAAGAGTTCTTGCTCTGCCTATACCTCGAACGGGGGAATTCCGCATTCAACGGCGTCGAGGCTTCTCGGATGCTCTACGCGGTTGGCGAATGGATCGTCAAGACGGACAAAGCTCAGAAGCTCTCGACGAGTCGCCCGCATCGGAAGAGCTGATCGACGAGCCTGCAGTCAACCAAACCCTGGACGAAGAAACGTTGCCGCCTCCCTCATGGCTGCCAGGAAGTATCCTGCTACATATCGGCAAGGGTAACCTTGATGAGCTCATGGTCCCGGAGATTACACCGTCGAGGGCCTTACGACACCTCCCGCGTCTGCCAAAAAACAGCCTGATTCCAACCATGGTGCCCGTGGGCGGAGCCTACCGCATCCCAGCGTTTTCACTGCATCGCTTCTTCACCGACTCCGACCACCCAGACGACATCCCCGACTCGGCGACCGCCAACCTCAAGGAACTCGAAGACATCATCAACAGCTGCGCGTCCTTCAACCTCTTCGCCCCGACCGCCACTCGCTCGCCGCCCGCCACGCCCACGTCTCCACTCTACTCTCCATTCCCCGGCTCCGAGCAGCCCCTCCCAGAGAATTTTTTCCTACTCATCAAGCCGTTCGCCGGCGCACAAATGAACCTCATTGAGGAGATCTGGCGCCTCTGGCGCTACATGGGTGGCCACAGACACGGCCGAGAGCCGTCAGTGGACGATCCGGATTTCCAAGTGGACATGGATTTGCTAGAAGAGGAAAAAGAAGACGATCCGGACGAGGATTCTACCCCCGCCACCGACCTCTTGTGGACTCCAATGCCAATTACAGCGGCACCAGCGTCGTCGTCGTTCGGCCTGACCATGCCGAGCAGCGAATTTAAGAGGTGGTTGGATGCGCGCTACTCGACAGCGAACGAGGCCGTTAAAAAGTGAGGCCTACGCTCTGCTATGCCCGGCTAGGCTCGAATCAAGCGTGAAAATGGGTGTTCGGTGTGCGGGAGGACGTCACTGTCCTTCCATGTATAGTGAAGTAAAGCAGGAGGAACGTGCGGAAGATATGGTATCCCCTAGTACAATACAATACATACATCAGCTGAAGCGACTACGCCAGGCAGTCCATCGTCTTTTCTCATGTAATGTACCATTTCTAGCTTGATTGATTAATTGAAGACCCCTTTACTCCCCCTGTTCCAAGCACAAGCATTGAATAGCCTGAAATGAATATTCCTGGGTACCTAAGTTCATGATTGCCTGAGTTTCTGTCTGGTTCCATTCCATTCCCTGGGCACATCAATATAGAAAGTAATAAGATGAGCCCACAAGTTTTGTTTGTTTTCCCATCGTACCCTGCATACCAGTGCGAGATACTACCTGCGTACATACGCTTAAGCAACATAATAACTCCTACGCTGGACCCTGCGCACTCTCATGGCGACGCGACACGGAAGAATAAGGGGAAACTAAGGAAAATAAGGGAATGGGCTAAAAATACTCCCCCGGCCCTTTCCTCCTGGTGCCAATTTGGCTGGTCGTGTTGATCCGAAAGCCCGTGGCAACGAAGATGACTTGGGCATGTTCTTCACAGTATTCGAAGCGGGCGACGAATACGCAGTCGGGCAGAAAGAGAACTTTCAGCCCACGCGGTAAGCGTCGTAGATGACTGTGGAGGGGAACTTCGTCAGCAAGGAATCTAGCGATGCTATCACATCGACAACCGAGGGCAAAACTCACCTTCGCCGGAGCGTCTACAGCCACTTCCAATCCACATACAAGCATTCAAAAAAGCATACCTCTCGTCGCCGGTTTCCAGTTCAATGGACATCCGGAACTTGTATTGGTTGGCAGGGACTTGATCTGCCTGGACATTGTCGTTCAAGCGTTCGAGCACTTCTTTCGGCCCCGTCCGCCAGCCTTTCGACCGGGCGGTGATATAGGCGGGCGGGTCGTCGTTGGTCTGCAGGAGGTAGGTGGCGTCGATGCGTGTCGCCAGATCGCGGACGACTAGTTGGTTGTCTTGGCCACCAGGCTGGGGGTAGTTGTCAGTATGAATAGGCCTTTAGGGAGCCAGCGGCAATAGCAGAGGTCTCTAGACTTACAATAATGATACCTTTGCCCCATCGTCCAGCCCACTGTCCTCCCACGATACTAACCCAATCGCGATGTCCATACAACGCAGATCCAACGGCTATCTTGGGGTTGAGTTTGATGCTGATACGGAAGTCGAGCTCGAGTGTCGGGGCCGGGATCTGAAGGGAACGAGCAATATCTCCTTCATCGAAGCGGTGGAGGAGATTGTTTGCGGGTATGGATTCCTTCATTACGTTCTGATATGTAGCACACTCTAAGAGATGCTGTCGTTGCCTTGAGGTGTTCTTTGCGCGGATCTGGTTACAGTAGATGCATTGCACCGACAGGCACTTGTCCTCCTCTTTGGCTCTGAATTCAACAAATGCAGCATGCACATCGTCGAGAGGTGGAGCGGGTAGGTTCGAGCCCGGTGTGTTCTTGGGAGTCTTCTGTGGCTTTGGTGTGGTTCGTTGTTGCATGGGCGTCGAGTTTTGGCCCTGGGGTGTCTGGGAGGCCATGGAAGAGGCACCATTTGGAATGGTCTGCATGGGAGTGGTGTGAGTTGGCAAGCCACTGTTTATGGTACCATTAGCGGTATGTAGATTATTGGGAGTGCCGAAGCCATTGGAAGTGGCGATGCCGTCGCCAGCGGACTGAGGACGAGGGGCATTGGGATGGTTCTGGAGGCCCGGACACTCGAGCAGGTGCTGTTTCTGACGGGAGGTGTTCTTTGCACGGATCTGTTGACAGTAGATGCACTGCACCGACATGCATTTGTCGTCTTCTGTAAGTGTGTGGAGACACACAGCCTTGGTCAGCTAACTGAAGTTGAACTTGTGACAGTAATGTATAGTAGTAACGTGTTGGTATAGTACAGTCTGATACTCCGTACTGGGGATGACAATTACGATACTGGATACTGGGGACCACGCATGACTGTTTGTTACTCACCTTTGGCCTTGAACTCGACAAATGCTGCGTGCACGTCTTGATCGATCGTTCGTCCCATGTTTGCAATTGATGGATGATGGTCGCCTTGCTTGCTTCGCCGTCCCTGTCGATGTCGATGTCAATGACGATGGCTCAGGTCCTCGGGTGGTTGTCGCAGTTTGCAGCTCACGCGGTTTCCAAGGCACCACCGATTCGGTTAGTCCCGAACTCGATTTCAGTTCACAACCGAATCAGTGACACTCTTTCGTCTGACGAGCCAATTCACCCGTACCGATTGAATGATAAGAATACGATCGCGCAGAGGGTCTCACTCGAATTGGAGAATATAATTAAATCTTATAGAGTCGTTGTAGAGGCCAATTCCTTCATTCAACCAGAGTATATCTCCGGGTAGGCCCCTGGGACATTCCCGGTCTGTGAGGGTGTTATAGAGTGGTGGGCTTATTACCTGTCAGACTTCTATAATTACTCAGCTCGGAATCATTCCTTCCCCCATTTCAGGTTTCATGGTGAGCCTGATGTGTTTCCATCGTACTTGAATACGTATCCTCTGGCCTCCACGGCGTTCAAGCCTAGCGTCTTTATGACGGAATGCCAGTTGGGCTACATAGGTATTCAAGGGCGGCTACAACTAAAAGAGAAGAATTCCTTGATTCTGCAATATGTAGGAGATATCAAAAGTGTCCAAAGGACGGTCAGTGCTCCGTACTCGTATCCGTACTTCGCAATGAGCCAGCCGCTGCCCGGGTGGTTCTCTAAACTCCCGCCAAGGCCATCCTCTCAGAACATTCCCGTCGGCGCGAGGGGTACCTATGTACTCTTTCCCAAGTATCTCAATAACTCGCGTGTAGTCCATGCCAGCGAGCAACCCTGCCGATTCTGCCAGAGCAAATGTCGACAGAGCAATGCAGGGGGACAGGCTTCCGACAATCGACTAATTACCGATGAGGACGGCAAGCTCCAGCCCTCAGCTGATTGAACCATGCCAACCAGCGCGGGCTGCAGGAGTCATGGCGATGATGGTGATGCCGCTGCGGCCCAGTTAGCCCCATCCGAGGATTGAAGACCGGGACCCTCAACCTAGCTGGATTCATGACGAGCACAGCTGGACACTCTCGACGTCGAGGAATCGGACTTTGTAGGCCTTTCGGCGGCGGAAGCCTTTGGAGGGGGACCATCGGCCTTGGACCTGAGTAAGATGCACCTTTGTAGCTGAAGGACTCGTGGGGCCCTACCGCGTGCCTCGACTGAATGCCTTCCCACTGATTTCCGAGAGATGGAGCAATTTGGCTGCCGACTCCATCTTATCCTTGCGGAGTCCATCTCTTCATTGTAGAGTGTTTGCAAACCAGTCTCAGACTCGTCAGGAGACAGAGGGTGTGTTTTCTCCGTCTTCGGCCTTTCGCATCATCCACAGTGTCCTTTTTCCACGGCGCGGTTGTCGAGTCCACAAAGGGCCCAGTTCCTGGTTTGCAGCCTATGTTTCTCAGCGGAAGTAGCTTTTGGGCCCATAGGGCCATTATCTATTAAATGAGACAGAGAGATGGGGGACTTGCTCGGCGCGAAACAAAGGAAAAAATGTTGCTGCGCAGTTTCTATATCTTTCGTCTATTAGTGGCCGAAGGTAGGTGCGATACCGGTCGGGCTCGGCGTGGTGCGAGTAGACCTACGCCAGACAGCATTCAAGAGCCTTCGATGCCGGGTGTGAGTGGTTAATTGATGTTGAAGCAGCCAGAGTGTCAGTAGACAAAAACTCGGTATGCTCTGTTCGATGGAGGATGCCCTCGCCCGGGACGTCTTTCTGAAATGGTCGAGTCTGAAAATCGTACATCCACGGGTGTAAGGACGAACGAGGCAACGGCGCAAAGGGAGGAGAAGAACTATTGCAGAATAGCCTCGATTGGACTGGAAAAGCCCACGGCAGCGAGGCTCGGATGTATTTCGTCAGTAGCTACCAGATTACCAGAAAATCATAATAACGTGCCTAGCCATCGGAGCATGAGGGCGGTTTCCTTGCACGACATGATCGTACTGTATTTCGCTTTCCCTGTTCACGGCGTTGTTCTTGCAAGGGATCGTTACTGCCCAGGCGACTGGCTTGGTAGACAGACACTCTTTCCCCTTCCAACATGACTTCGAGGCACCTATTTTGCCGCTTTCAGCGCTTCAAACCTTGGGAGAGACAGGATCATTGGCAAGTACGGCAGGTGGCAGAGTAGTAGTTCTTCCGTGGTTTTCTGCTCGACCTTTCTCTCAAAGTCTCTCACCCTCCGCCCTTTCAACAATTCAGCATCCACCACACCATTTACGACTTCTTGTTATTTCAAGAATTGTCTGACCATCGTTAATGCTGTATTCGGACAACGTCCTCGACCTTACGTCGAGTTCACGGCAGCCATTGCATCCTGGGTGCTCCTGACGTTTCCAACTGCATAGCCCACTGTAAAGGCAGGTCTTCCCCTGCGAATCCCAATGTTGAGCTTGCTAATCTTCAGACGATTTTGCCCTTCGGGGCGGGGATGATGAGATCTGTCATCCTTCGGAAGGACACCGAGGTGGTTTCGGGTTTTTCTTGATTTTTCTAGTCGCTCCCGTCTCAGCTTGGCTGACCAAAAAACCCCCCCAGGTATTCGATTCGACTCCCAGCTGTGGGAACACCCCGCCATCACCACATGCAACTGTGGCCCTTCCTAAATCCCATCCTCCGCAAGCATCCGGTGTCCTGGTCGTCTTACCTGGTTTAAAGGATTTCACGTGGCAAGGGAACGTGCAAGAGGCGGAGATACTTTCGTGTTGGCATGGGGTGGAAGCCAAAATTCGATCATGTGTAAGATAGTAGTACAAATATTGTCCATAGTCACAGTGGGACGAGAAGACTATCGGATGAAAGGGAAAAGATTTGGACATAAGAAAAACTCAGCCCTTCAGCGGCACCAGTGGCTTCTCACCACGCAACACGCAGATGGCAGTTGCTAGCATAGAAACATGGAAATTGATAGTTAAATGAGCAAGTGATTCCCACAAACAAAGCATCAGGACCTGGATTTCATGCTCGTGATTGTAGGACGACCTATACGTTGTTAGTACAGTGAACACCAACTCCAGTAATGAAGGCAAAATTTGATCAAGACGACATGACAGAACTACATGAAAGTGGTGAACAGGCGCACTTCACAGCGCAACAAAATTCCAACGGTTGACGCAAATATCAACGGTCCAGAGAAGGTGGCCTCAAAAAAACGGATGTGCTTCAGAATGGAATACGCATTATCAGCTGCTAGGCACCCAAACAAAGTAGGGCTTGACGGCTTTGGGTATTCCCGATATCATCATTAGTATGAGGCCTCTGACCCTCTTGCATGTATCGGCTAATCTGTTTGTCACCCTTACGATAATGCGTTGATAAGGGGAAAGGAAGAAGAGAAGAAGCGGACTTGAAGCCTCAAATATACCCACGTCCCTGCTCAGCCAGTCTTGGCGGCCAGACCTGCAAGCCTAGTAGTACTATATTACGTGACCTCGCGTGACTGCGAGGAGGCAAATAAGGAATGGTGTTACCAGTAAACCTGCTCGCGTACTCCGTACTCACCCCTCTTTCAGACGAGGGTGATGCCGCCCTACGCTTACCTTTATCGCTCACCTATTGTAGGGGCAATGGCGCTTTGGCATTGATGGCTCTCCACCTGTGATGTCTAGAGTGAATTTCACGACAGTGAAGAGGTAGATGAGAATCTGAAAACGGGGTTCGCTTGCAACTCCGGGAGGGGCAGGTTGCTGCTTATTTACTGTAAGCACGGAATACTCGTAAGTAAAACGCGTTTGGGCCCGATGATTCCATCAATCACTACCACAGCTTGACCCGTTTACGACGAGGAGCAGCGTAGTGGCTTCGACAGGTGGACAAGGCCGGGCTGTCCCGAGGCTGGAGCCCAACCAGGATTTTGCGATGCTCAACTAGGGCTCTGATGAACTTGTTCATCAAACGATAGGAAGCAGGTAGGGGAGCATGTGATCCTATTCAACGAACTATGCTTGGATTATGCGGACCAAGTTAAAACAGATGTGCCGGGAAGCCTCTCTTCGCTTGAGGTGACGATACTACAGGAGATATATATTGTAGAGTCCTAATAAAGAGGAGTTTGTCGGGCTGCGAGAAAGTTGTATGATGCCGCCCAACAAATTGCTAACCTGCCCAACTAGGGGTTTTAGATTGATAACAAGTTGAGAATGGGTGACTCTTTATACTTGTAAGCATCGCATACCATAGTATTTCCCTCGAACTTCTCGCCCCTCCTCGCTCGCAAGGAAGAAATTGAGCGCAATTTCTGGGGCAATTTTCAGGAAAATCACGGTTGCAAAAATACGAAACCAAGTTACGAGTCAAGTGCCAAGCCTTGCCTGGTCTTTATTTTCTGCACTGGAGAATCGTACAGGACGTGTGGCCTTTGGTACTACAATGATGTACGGAGTACTCTATGTGTCTGGTAGACACCAGTCTAGTGTCTGAGTACCCCCATCTTAACAAACGACCCCTTAGGTAGGAGCAACCCCGACCAGAATTGAGCATGTTATTTGTAGAGAAGAAAGCCTACCAAATTCGATGAGTCAATCCCACTTCATCCTAGCATTGTTTCCGACAGACCCACGAGGCCTATTATCACGACAAATGCAATAACTATGTTGAGAAGCGGGCAAGGACTTTGGAGGACAGATCCGGATTACAAGGATATTTGTCCAAATCTTTCAGAGACTAAGTTTGCTCAAGTGAGCGATCTTCTGCTGGAGAATCCTAATCTGAACTCGACCCATCTGTTTCGCGCGGACATCATCTTCGATAGTGCGAATATACTAAAGACAGTATCAGAGAAAGAACGAGCATATGGCGTCGTCACAAATGGCCACCGTGAGGGAGGCACCGTCCATGAGGAGAGAGACCGTGTGATTGGTACGCCTTATTTACAGGAAGAGACTAGAGTGGGTGCGGCTCACGACATCGACGGTGCGATCCTCAAGCGACGGGTCTTGCGAAAGCTCATTCCGAGGAAGCCACAGCTCGACACTGTCCTCGAACAATGGTGTTATTTCTATGATATCTCTCCATCTCCCAACCGCTCAGGTCGCGTTGTGGTGTATGTCCCACGGGTCGAGTCTGGGGGGGCTATGCCATGGTACCATCCCCCTGTTCAGTCTCTCGCATACATGTATGAGAAGAAGGACGACGGGGCGTCACTATCAATCCATTTTCTACCTTTCGAGCCTAGTAAGGAGGTGCCCAGTCGCTTGCACCGCACATTCATCTCTCTCCTCCGGACCTTTCTCAGATTAGCGAAAAACCCAACACCAGAGCAAAAGGTGACAACTGGGGTCAAGGGCAATGCAACATGGATATCTATGACTCCCTCCGCGCTGAAAGACACAATACTACCGCAACATACAGTCCAAGACACCTACAGCCGACTGAAACAACGGTACGCCTCCGATCTCGTTTCTCGGTGGGTCGAGAAAACCGAGCCATCCAAACACGTCTTCGAGGATCTATCTATCGCCGCGTTTGTCATTGAACTCTGGATACAAATGTACCCCACAACAACCGACTTTCCAGGATTTGTCGACATTGCATGCGGCAATGGTGTCCTCACCTATATCTTGATCAAAGAAGGGTACGCTGGTCGAGGGTTTGATGCTCGTCGCCGAAAGACATGGGAAGTTTTAGGAATAGATGAGTTTCTAGACGAGATGATTTGCATTCCACAACCGTTTCTAGCCACTGTCGAAAGTGAGATTGGCGACTTGCTACCAGATACCAGAATCCACAGTGGCCTCTTCAAACCCGGAACATTCATCATCTCCAATCACGCCGATGAACTCACGCCGTGGACACCACTGTTAGCTACTCTCTCCTCCCCAACCGCACCGCTCCCATTTCTTGCAATCCCTTGCTGCTCACATGCTCTCAGTGGGGCGAGACATCGATACAGCCCCAAAGATATCAGTCTGGAGTCCACCGACTCAACGATCAATGAGACTGAGGACCAACCCGCGGCCGGCGATTTGAAGGCCCTGCGGGTAGCAAAGATGAAAGCAGCCAATCATGCAGACGACAAGAGTATGTATGCCTGCTTGACCCGTAAAGTTGTGAGTATCACGGAAGAACTTGGCCTCGATACGGAAGTCACATTGATGAGGATCCCCAGTACGAGGAATATTGGAATCGTCGGAAATCGCATTGGGGCGACCACGAGGGGGAAGGAGAAGACACAGGCTGTACCTGGAACTGTACCTTCTGATCTAAGTGGCGCAGGGTTGCATGTACAGAAGATTGTCGATCGAGAATGTGGGAGATCGGGTGGGGTGCGTGAGGCAGCCCAGACATGGATTCGACGCGCCCAGCAGCTCCAAGTAGGGAAGGGGAGGGGAAAAGTCAACCTTGGAGGCAACCCGGTACAGGATTGATCTAGAGCATCTCAGGTGTTCATTGGTAGCTTGAAAAGTATCTCATGGGCTCCCACTTCTCGATACACTCCGACTTACCACATTGCTCGCTGTATCATCCTCGACATTCGGCAGTGCCACATTGAAAAGACCTTCTGCCCACTCTGCAAATGTATCAATATCCCACACAGTATTCTCTGGGCCTTTGCCCTTGCGAGAAATCTGAGTTGCACCGTTGACCTTCCCGTTACCACTCAGCCGCCTGACATATCCATCGAAGAAAGCTTCATAGATCTGGACAACCTGGTCCTCGACTGCAGCAACGAGGGTCTCCCGTGTACGAAGGTCGTCAATGTATTGCTCCAGCTTCGCTCGAAGGATGGGGATCTCTTTCTCGATGTTCTTGCGCGTGACTGAAACCGCCTTGTCCAAGTGTTCGTTTTTGAGATTCGATTTCTCCACATCCCTTGGTAATTCCTTCGTCATGTCGTTTGCAAAGCCTGCCGTAAAATCATTGATTACGGTTCGAAGACGCCCGTCGAGCTCGACCTTCGCGTCCAACATATTTTCAACGACTCGAGGCAGCAAGCCACCAGTGCTGAAAAGCTTCATCCAACTCCTCAGGTTGAATAGACCCCCGCGTTCGCGTAACTCGTAGAAAGTACTGGCGACGCCAGAAAAATCGAAGGAAACATCGGGCGTGACGAATTCAATATCAAAGGCGACGATTTGGGACTTTAGAAGGAGAAGGTTTCGTAATAAGAACAGCTGTCCATCAGCGGGAGAGGATTTGGAGGATATCTGGAGCGATGCAGAATGTAAAGAGATGGTGGTTTGATGAACAATTTGATGTGCGAGGTCGTCAAAGACGGAAGAGTTGACCAGTCGGTATATCCGCGAAAGGAGTTGGATGGCCTTCGCAAGTGTAGGAAAGCAGTTTTGAAGTGCAGTACGTCGAGATGCAATGGTCCAGGAAAAGGCACCTTCATCCCCTGAGTCTTCGTCGGCAAATTCTGGTGTTTTTGGAGTTATTGGATCTCGTGATGTGCGGCGGCCAGAGAGAGGCGTGCTCGCGGATGGTGGGCGTGAGGTGCGTCGTGGATAGTCCAGGTCGTCCGGCTTCGGCTTGAAGTTTTCAATCTCGTCTCGCAGAATAGCCTGTGCACGGAAGAGCAGGCGAGTCTGTGCATCCTCCAAAGCTGGCTGGATCAGAGAGGTGAAATCGAGCTGATTCATGTCAACCGGGCCGTCTTCTTCCTCGTCATGGAGGTATCGAGTTTGCAGCAGTGTCACAAGAGAGCAGAGCTTCGACAACTTGTTCTCATGGATTATGCGTGGGCGGAGATGATCGTATAGTGGCTCACACACAGACTCGAGGAATTCATAGACCCCGCGGTAGCCATGGAACCATTCACCCCAGAGCTCAAACTCATCCAAGCACATACCTCGGACATAACTAATACTGGAGCGCGCAAATTGGACCAGATCTTTGGAACTGGGAGCTTGTCCGATCTCAGTGAGTTGCCGCTGGACAATCGGGAGTATCAGTCTCGCTCGACATGCAGCAAAGCTGGCGTGTAATTCGTTCATGAGACTTTGGTATTCTCCTTCTGTACCTGGCTCTGCCTCTGCTGGTGGATTGGCGCGTTTTTGGATTTCCAGACCGAGTTCTTTCATTTCTGCGGCACCTACCCGGAACTTAGCATATAGCAGAGCCGACATAGTTGTGTCGTTCAGCTGTTTCGCTGCGATGCGACCCGCAACCTCTGTTGTGGTCTCCCTGACTCCAGCCATGAATGTATTCCGGACTAGAGTTAAGGCTCTGGTCAATAGCAGTCGATAGCGTGATCGGAAGGTCTCGGCTTCTTTGTGACTTGTATGTGTCTGCATGTAGTCTATGCACTCATCTAGAGTAACAAGCATCTCAGAGAAGTCTTTGCTTCGGACAAAGGCTCCAGCGCCCGGCGCGTTGAGTCTTCTCGTGATCCGTTCCAAGGGTTCATAGAAGCGGAGGTTGTCGGCGATATCCTGTGCCACAGAGTCATTCTTTCGCTGCTCCTCAAGGACGCTAGCCGACTGCTTTCGGAAAGCCTTCGTCTGCACATCGATGCCTTTGAATGACGCAGAGATTTCAGATAGTTCGTCGAGAATTGCTGCGGTGTCCGCGAGGAGGGTGTCGAGATGGGATCGTGCGTTGTCCAATTGGTCAAGATAATTTCTAAATGTTCTTTAGTGAGGATGTCAATGGCGGGATTCAAACCTGTGTTCCTCGTACTGGTATTCATCCAAACCGGCATCTAGCAAGTCTTCATCTATGTCACCGGACAATTTGAGGAGATCGAGTTCATTTCCAGCACTTTTGAGTTGTGCTAGGGTGGCATCTTGTGGATCACTTGTGTTCTTTTGGGAGGCCATGGCTTGAGCCAGGGAAGGGTGGAAGATATCTCTGGAGTCATATGGAGACTAGATTTAAGGACAATTAGATCCCTTCATGATTGTGAGAGTCGCAGCAGAATTGACAGGTTGACATGTCCCAAGGCCAGTCATGGACTCGGTCTTCAATTGTTTGGTGGGCTGTGGCTTGGTCGCCCAAAAGGGAAGAAATTCTGCCGGAAAATCCAAAGGCGGTGAAAACCGGACAATGACGTCCTCCATTTCACGAATACGGCCAATCCGTGTCGGGGCATATCAATCTCAATGTGAGCTTTTGATGGGCTTCTTGTTCTTTTGGTCAGGGTCTGTTTGAATCCCGAATACGATTTCTCGATGGCTTCCAGGAGCTTAGGAAGTTCGACAATTTGTCAGTTCACTAGATCATCACGATCGACAGCCATCACCTCCAAGAGTCGTTCACTGCCTCGAACCTTCTCCACCAGAGTCCCGAACCATTCCCACCCTCACCAAGCGTGGAAAAGACATTCGGTTGTCCTGTTCGCTGCGGCTGCCACGGTTGCATTGATCTATAACACGAGTTCGTTCACCGAGGCGTTGACAGAAGCTCCAGCTCCTGAGCCACCGGAGATCAGGATCGAAATACCCAAGAAGAAAAAAGGTGCTTCCAAGGAGGAGAATAGAGATCTCATCAGCTCACAGCATCTGCAAGTCAAGAAAAGCTGGGAAAACCCTGGTGTGTACATTTGGGGATCCAATACAGGACAAGTTGCGTCACCAGGTTCCAATGAGCCTTATGTCAAAACCCCTCGACGATTGTCGTATTTTGATGATGTCTTACTACGAGATCTCAAGCTCGATAGGAATTTCGGTGCCGCTGTTCTGGAGAATGGAGACCTTGTCCAGTGGGGGAAAGCCTATTCTGAAGACAGCACGGGGCCAATGGTGACTTTAAAAGGGAAAGATCTCAAAGGCATTGAAATATCCAGAGACCGAGTTATTGGCCTATCGAATGACGGGACCGTCTACTCAATCCCTGTTTCAAAGGCTGATCAAGCGACAGGCCACAAACCCAATGAAAGTTCTTGGATCCCCTTCCTGGGCTCTTCTGCCAGCACAAGCTACAGAAAGCTCGCGCCACGGAACCTAAATATGGGCGAGAAAATCACGAACATTAGTGGTGGTCTTGAGCACGTCTTGCTCCTCACCAATAAAGGGCGAGTCTATTCTGCTGCATCAGGCACCGAGGATTTTCCTAATAGAGGTCAACTTGGAGTTCCGGGTGTGACCTGGCTTACACGACCAGAGGGCCCCTATGACATGTGTCATGAGCTGACAACTTTACGAGGCTTTAAGATTAAGCAGGTGGCTGCAGGAGATTTCCATTCTGTGGCTCTGGACGAAGAAGGTCGAGTCTTCTCCTTTGGCGACAACAGCTCCGGTCAGCTCGGATTCAACTATAACCCCGAAGCCCCATATGTCGACACTCCATCCCTTCTCCCCATCAACAGACTATATCAAGGTACAAATCAGGTGCCCAAAGTCACCAGCATTTCGGCGGGTGGCACGGCCAGCTTTTTCTCGGTTGATGCGACCCGTGTGGCTGGGCCGTCTGAGGATCCAGCGGATATCCAGACCCTGGGCCGGGTCACGGCGGATGTGTGGGCAACTGGTGGCGGCATGAAAGGGTCTCTAGGCAATGGGAAGTGGACACACATTCAGGATCAACCTACAAAAGTACCAACTCTGAGCGGTCTTTTTGAGTACGATGAAAAAAACCAAACCGTAATACCCATCCGTATGGCTCAAATTTCCGTCGGTTCGACACATGCATCGGCGATCATGAACAACGTGACTTACCTAGACGCGAACGAAAAAGGAACGGAGGATGACACCAATTGGGGCGCTGATGTACTCTGGTGGGGTGGGAATGAGTTTTACCAGCTGGGGAGTGGGAAGAGGAACAACGTCGCCACGCCCCAATATATTCGCCCGCTAGATATGGCTGCGGAAATGGAAGCAGGCCGACGGGAGGAGCATCGCTTCCACGCCACTCCCAAGCACACTGTAAAAGTCAAGGGCAGAAAGGTGGACATGGAGCAGCGGATTGAGTGTGGTAGGAACGTTACAGCAGTCTACTCCGCGGTCTGAGGACTCTCCGCGGCGAAACCCCCCGACTACGACCTGACTGCACTTGGGATATAAGTCTATGGGATTATGGCGTGCTAGTAGTGCGTCTATATGCGATTGTCCCACTCCAAGTCCGCTAACTGTCGAAGCCCATCCACCTGTCGTCTGGGTTGGTTTCTCAACATCACGCTTGACTGCCTGGACAAACACACAGCATAAGTCATGAGGGCTTCCTGCTCTGGCTGTTTATATCATCCTGAGCAGAGAACACTTCAACCCGAGGAACACAACCCAAGAACGGCGCTAATAGGAGGCAAAAGGGATTATTGTATTATTTGAGGAACTCCCATCTCCATTGTCATCATGTTGACAGGGTTGAGTTGAAGTAAAGTCTATGCATAACAAATTCGGCCTTAGCCTAGTACCGCCGACCACATATTCGCTCTTATGTTGTTATGAACAGTGTATCATACTCTATGTAAGCATGGGAGAGAAGAGGTGGACCAATGTTTTCGCTTTCAACGCATCATCCAACAGAAAGATGTTGTCCACTGCTCATCCTTCCCCTGTTGCTTTGATTTCATACCGCCATGTAGAATTTTCATGAACCACATCTAAAGGTCATTAGCTCCATACGCCTTGCTCTACGAGTGCTCGAGGAGGAAAGAAGACACGGTCTTAATGGACCATGACTTCGGACTGGGAAGTGGTGGGTGCCTTCTGCTCGCCATTGGTGTCTGCAGTGGCAGCACCTTTGTCGTCGGCATCGCCCATCTCGGTATCCTCGCCTTCGGCACCCTCTTCTTCGTCCTCATCGTCTTCCGACTCGGAACTCTCCTCTTCGAGATCCTCACTACCAGCGTCGCTATCTTCGTCCTCATCGTCGCCCTTCTTGGTGTCTTCGCCGTCAGCTTCGGCCATTTCTTTGTCGCCTTCGGTCTTGGTCTTGTCGGCCTTTTGTGCCAAGGTCGCTTCGGTCTCTTGAAGCTCTTGCTCCAGGGCAGCTTGCATCTCCGCCTCCTCTGCACCGTAGCCGGTTCCGTCGTCGTCGAGTGTATCGGCCTCGGGCTGGTCCGGTGGAAATTCAGCGGGGGCTGATTCTTCTGAATCCCTGTGGTGAAATTGTAAGAACGTGGTGGGGCAAGTGGATATGAAAGTAAAGATCAATACGTACCACTTGATCGCGAATCTGGTGACTCTGGGTTTCTCTGCAAGGACATTTCGGCGGATTCGTTCAATGACTGGTTTCGGAGGTGGATCATTGTTCATCTCCTCGTTATCGTATTCATTGTTGACATAGTAGCCAACGCGCACGAACTCTCGGCCATCATAGGAGCAGGTCAGAAGAATAACAGTAACGCCTAGAATCTCCGTAGCGGGCAAGCGAGAAAGATTGGGTGGGTCGGCCTCAAAGATGAATTTGTTGACACCGATAGGGATAGGGCCCACGAGAAGCGAGTCCAACTCTTGATCGTGCTCCGCAGAGGTCGCAGATCCGACGTAGGTGAGTTTCCATTCAAGATCTGGATGGTTTGAGGGTTAGTCTTGACGGTTATGGGTGATGAGCGACTGGGTGGTGGCTGACCTTCGCGCAGTTGCTCGAGGCATTCAAATGTGATCTCAAACTCATAAGGAGCGGTGAAAAGGGCGGGATTGTTGAGCACCTTCACGCCCAATAATGAGACGACCGACATTGTCGCGGGGTGTGTGGGGAGAGGTTGGGAAGGGATTGGGGTGCGCGCGAACGAATGGAAGAGTCAATCGATGGTTTGATTGATGGAAAGTGGGAAGAGACGTGTGCGATCAGGAATAAACAATCAAACAGCGAAAGGTGTCTGTTTGTAGTGGGTGGGAGGTGAAGTAGGAGCGCGCAGTGGATGAAGTGAATGCACCACTAATTAATTACTTGTGGTGACTGGCAGACAAGATAATACCAGGCCCCTACCACCTCAAAATGCAATCAGAAGCGCGTGGCCCGGCCGTGTGTCACGGTCGCGTTTGGTTCCGCGTACTGTTACCGTTAACGGTTCGTCCCACTGACTAGGCTCCCACAAGCACCCAGCTTCAGCGTTTAGCACTGAATTGTTTAGCGGGTTGCCAATTAATTGATATAATGCATGGGAGTTACTAGGATGAGCCAAGTTGGCAGGTAAGCCGATACACGTGACTCATTTCCGCAATTGATCTCTTTTTGCCGTCCTCGGGCTGTCCCTCTCTCTTCCACCTCTTCACTATTAACCTGCCTTGTTGTCGCAGGTGTTTTTTTACTGCCTACTGTTCACTATGCCTAGAGCATGATACGACTTGGAAAGAGTACCAACACCACGCCCGTCCCCGCTTCCTCTCCCTTGTGAGTAACAAAGACATACAAGCCCACGGGTCACGCCCTTGCGACTAAACAACATAACAGTAGAAGCTCTCCCTTATCTCTCTTGCTTCCTCATCTCAACCCTGCCTGGATCGATCGGTGGATAAGAATCAACTCTCGCCATGGCGAGCCCCACACAGGGTATGCAATCGTCATTAGGCGCGGTGGCACAATCACCACAAATTGGTTCTAATGGTGTGGCGGCCCCAGCTGATGCCATGAACGAGAATGCCTCCCCATCATTTGATGATTTGAGTTCTTTCGATAATCTACCTGAGACAATACAATCTCCAACTCAATCTCAGCTCCATCCGCTTCCTACGAAACCTGCCAGCCAGCTTTCTTCTCAAGTTGCAACACCCAACCCTGCAAGTTCCACCCCCAATAAACCCCGCATAGTCGGTGGTTTTGAAGTTGATGATGATGTTGAGGAAGATGATGGGTCCCCGGATGAAAAGGACGAGCTTGATGTCTATGATCCCGCTGTCGGGTTGGACTTCGATGTTCCCACGCATGCACCTGCACTTTCCCTTGATAGAACTTCCCAGTCACCAGAACAAGAAAATGGAATCACTCCTGTTCCTGTCCAGGAATCTGGTAGTCCCGCTGACATTTCTCCTTCTGCTCTTCCTTCCGGCGCTGATGCTAATGCACCACGTGCTGCAACTGCTACACCCGCTCAAATTACCACTCTTGACCCTTCAGCTCAACCTTCTCCGCCTCGCTTGAATGTGAATGGTTCTGTTGCTCCAGCTGTTTCAAAGTCGAGACTTGCTCATGACGTTGTTGGTATCTTGGAAGATCGCATCAAAGACGACCCACGCGGTGACACCGCCGCTTATCTTGACTTGATCGAAGAGCTAAAGAGTCGAAACAAGCAAGAAGACGTTCGTCGAATCTACGATCAATATCTTTCCGTCTTTCCTCTAGCTGTAGGTGCTTACTTTCACATACTTCTTCGGCCTGGCTAACCGCTTTCTAGGCCGAGCAATGGTGTGCTTATGTGAAGTACGAAGAAGGAAACGATAAAAAGCTTGCGATGGAGACCCTTTTCAACCGCTCTCTTCTTGAAGTGCTTGATGTCCAGCTCTGGTCCCTATACATCAACTACATCCGCCGTCGCAATAGCATGCAATCCGGCGATGTGGCAAGATCGTACAAAATTATCAATGAATCCTTCAATTTTGCCCTCAAGACTATTGGCATGGATAAGGATTCTGGAAGTCTATGGCAAGACTACATTAATTTCCTCAAAAC